>Ga0209137_1001543_pt1 | contig 21697 bp, 21 predicted proteins | sample SaaInl5LU_22_DNA_FD_184642 | JGI IMG/M metagenome (GOLD analysis project Ga0209137, IMG submission 184642) | Marine microbial communities from expanding oxygen minimum zones in the Saanich Inlet - ESP_105LU_22_DNA (SPAdes) (version 2) | ecosystem: Environmental > Aquatic > Marine > Intertidal...
TGATTCCTCCGAGAAAGCTACATAATACATCTTGGGGATTTTTGTGCCCAGCTGAAACACCAGAGGGTCAATCGGTTGGAGTAGTTAAAAACCTTAGTTATATGACAAATGTCACTATTTCTTCATTAAGCTTTACTCTTTATGAATATATTAAACCTTTAATTGTTGAAGTCGAGGAATGTCGTCCATGTATGCTTAATGACAAAGTAAAAGTATTTATTAATGGTGTTTGGTATGGAATTTCCGAGGATCCCATTGTTCATTACCAGCAACTTAAGAAGTTGAAATACCAAGGAATAATAAATATTTATACATCTATTGTATTTGACATTAAAAATTTAGAAATACGGGTATGTAATGATGCCGGTCGGTTGTGTAGACCCTTATTGAAAGTTAAAGATGGAAAAATATTATTGACTCCTCAAATTGTTGAAGATTTAAAACAAGGAAGTCTGCAATGGGAAGATTTATTTACTTCTTGTAAATTAGAAGAATCGGTGATTGAGTATGTCGATGCAGAAGAGCAGAGTTTCTCTCTAATTGCAACCAAAGTGGAAGAAATAAATGTTCAGAGTAGATTTACACATTGCGAAATTCACCCTAGCACCATATTCGGTGTAATTGCTTCATGTATTCCATTCCCTGACCATAACCAATCACCAAGAAATACATATCAATCAGCAATGGGTAAACAAGCGATTGGAGTCTTTGCCACAAATTTTAACGAAAGAATGGATAAAACAGCCTATGTATTGAATTATCCAACTAGACCACTTGTAGATACCAGATTTATGAACTTGATAGAATTAAATAAAATACCTTCCGGGTGTAATATAAATGTGGCTATTATGAGTTATACGGGATACAATCAAGAAGATTCATTGCTTGTTAACAAAGGCTCCATTGACAGAGGATTATTCCAGGCTAATATTTATCATACAGAAAAAGATGAAGACAAACAAAAAATAAATGGAGATGAGGAAATCAGGTGTAAACCAGATCCAAATAATACAAAAGGATTAAAATTCGCCAATTACAATAAAGTTAATGCGGAAGGGTTAATACCCGAAAATACTCTAGTTGAAAACCGAGATATAATTATTTCTAAGAAAATTCCAATCAAGGAAAACCGAAATGATCATACCAAAGTTATTAAATTTGAAGATCAAAGTAAAATTTATAAAACAAATGAAGAAGTTTATGTTGATAAAAATATTATTAGTAAAAATGGCGATGGATATAATTTTGCTAAAGTAAGACTTCGAGCTCTTAGACGTCCTGTTATTGGCGATAAATTTAGCTCGAGACATGGTCAGAAAGGTACCATTGGCAATATTATTCCAGAGTGCCAAATGCCATTTACTGCAGACGGAGTTAGACCAGATATAATTATAAACCCACACGCTATTCCGTCAAGAATGACAATTGGTCAGTTGAAAGAAACATTGCTAGGCAAGGTCTTAGTACAACTTGGATTATATGGAGACGGGACAAGTTTTGGAGATATGGATATTGATTTTATTTCGAAAAAATTATTACAAATGGGATATGAAGCTCATGGAAATGAAATATTGTACAATGGCGATACAGGAGAACAACTTGAAGCTAAAATATTTATGGGACCAGTATTTTACCAACGACTTAAACATATGGTTTCGGATAAGCAACATAGTAGATCCATTGGACCCATGGTAAATCTAACTCGACAGCCTGCAGAAGGAAGATCGCGGGATGGGGGGTTAAGATTTGGAGAAATGGAGCGAGATGGAATGATCTCCCATGGTGCTTCAAGATTTACAAAAGGTCGTATGTATGATTCTTCCGATAAATATCAAGTATATGTATGTAAAAATTGTGGTCTAATAGCATCGTATAATAATAATCAGCATATTCATTTATGTAAGACATGTCAAAATAGAGTCGATTTTGCCTATGTTGAAATTCCTTATTCTTGTAAATTATTATTTCAAGAATTAATGACTATGAATGTTGTGCCTAGAATAATGACGAAATAATAATAATAATTTAAAGAAAAAATATAAAATAAATAATTGAGAAAAATTATAAATATACAAAAGATTGGTTTTATGGAACCGAATTAAAAACAAAACTTAATTTAATATTGTCAAATTATAAGTATTCCAAAGATTGGTTTATGGTATTAAATTAAAATCCAAACTAAATTTAATATTGGATAAATATTTAATAAAAATAATTATTAATCACGATAATTAAAAATTATTTAAATATTTTTTCTAGGATTGAAGTGAACAGTATATTTGGCTACTAATTTTGCCCAATTTTTCATTAAATTATCAATTTCTTTATCTGAAATTTTTAATATTAAAATATTAAAACCTGGCTTACAATTACATAATTCCAGATTTTTTTTAAAATTATCAATTGTACAAGTAGTAACACTTTTACATTTCATTGCCTTCGCCAATGATTCATAATTAAAGTCAGGTAAATCATTATATTCTTCTACATCAAGAACATTTTCTATTTGATAAACATCATTATTAATTAAAATTAATGTCATATTTACATCATAGGATTCTGCAGTTGCTAATTCTTGTAAAACACATTGGAATGCTCCATCACCCGTTAAACATATAGTTTTTCTATCGGGATTGGCGAATGCATTTCCAATACTAGCAGGGAAACACCATCCTATGCTTCCATATTTAATTGAAATATTATATCGGCATCCTGTGGGCAAGGTCATTTTTGCCCCATAAAACCAACTTGAGCCTGTCTCAACGAAAATATCAGTATTAGAATCTAAAATTTCTTGTATAGAGTTTGATATTTTATGTGAAACTTTTCCAAGAGAAAAATTATTTAATTTACCCGGTCGATTGTTAAGAATTGATATATTTTTACAATCAATTGTAATATCTGCATTATACAAACAAGTATAACCAGACGAGGTGTAATCAGAAAACTCAACTCCTATATATATTAATAATTTTGAAGAATCAAAATACTTTAATTTATACTCTTCGGTAACCCCTCCCCAATAATAGCCTCTTACACATTTTTTAGTTTCATCTAATATTCCCTTGGCATCTATAGTATAAAATAAACTACCATTCATGCTTTCAATTAAATTATAAAAATTATCATCTGCCAAAGTTATATATTTGGTATAATGATTATATGCTGATCCAAATAAAAAAACTGGATTTAATAACCTCATAGTTTCTATATTATTTTCAAATTTAGTTTGCAGTATATTATTTACTATATTAAAAAATTTATATCTATCAAAATCAATTGTTTTATTTTTGAAATTTGATGAAAAATCGTCAGAATAATCAAATTTCCCTTTTACTAATTGTAAATTCACTGGAATATGAACATAGGGGCTATTAAAATTGGATATTGATTCGGATATATTGAAAATAGAATTATAAATACCTGTAGGGTTTAGCGAATTAATAAAAGAGGAATTGGCTTGCCCGCATAAAGTTTTATAAATTTGGTATGATTTATCTTGATCCTCTACTCCCTTGAACAATGTATGGTGAGACAATTTTCCATCCAAAATATCATTAGAGTTATTACCACCAGATAATAAAACTACCGGATGTTTTTCGCAAATAGCATTTGCTATACCATTACAAGCTGATAAACTCCCTACCATTGAACCAACGACACAATAACTAAAATATTTGGTTCTTGCATATCCTTCTGCCATATAGGCAGCATTAAGTTCATTTCTACACCCAATAAATTGCACTGGTTCCTTTATCATACCATCTAATAAAGGCATATTTAAATCACTGGGAACCCCAAAAAAAAAGTGAAGATTATTTTTAATAAGTATATCCGAAAATAGTTCACCTAAATTTATCATTCGTTTTGCCTTTTTTCGGGTTTTATTTTTTTTCATACTAAATTTATGTTTTTGGGTTCTCATTATTATATATATTATTTAAATTAAATTTTTATTTAAATATAAAATTATGTAATATATGAATGATTTTGTATCTTATTGTTTTCATGTATTTTTTTGCTAAATGTGATTGTCTCCATTTTTTTTTAACCAAACAAATTCAATCCTTAATAATAGTAAAAAATGCTCTAACAACAAAAACGAGATATATATTTAGAGATCGAGCGAACAGAGGTGGAGTTCCATGGGACACGATGACTAATTTTTACAGAAATAAGTTAACTACACTCCAAAAGTTAAAAAGAGAAATAGAAAATCCCTATCTTTACTATCCACACTATTACAAAAAACCATTTCATGGATATGCTGATGGTAACTTAAACTGGTTGGCTGCACTGGAAGCCAAACCAGCCACATTGAACATAGCAGTGAATTATTGGAAAAATATTGATCCTTTTACTGCTGAATGTTGGTTAAGAAACAACTTTACAGAATCAATTATCGAATATCTAAATGAAAATTATTTATATTTACCAGTGGATGTGTTAGATTTAGGTTGTTCAATTGGAATATCCACAGAATATTTGAAGATCAAGTTTCCATATAGTAACTTTATAGGGATGGATTTCAGTCCTTATTTTCTTTCTGTTGCATCTTTACATAATGAAATGTTTGGAAATACAAAAGTAAAATATATCCATGCTAATGTTGAAAATACTCATTTACCTAAAGAGTCCGTAGATTTAATTAGTATCCAATTTTTATTTCACGAGGTCCCATTGATTAATATACATAATATTTTAAATGAAAGTTATAGATTATTAACTCCAAACGGAACAATAGCAATTTTAGATTTAAACCCACAAACTTTACGAGCCTATTTAATAAAAAATCCATTTAAACAATGGGCTTTTGAAATCACTGAGCCACACATAGTAGAATATTATCAATTAAATATGATAAAAATGCTTCAGTCGGCTGGATTCCAAAAAATTATTCAAAAAAATAATGATCCAATGAATTGTGTTTGGATTGCAACAAAATTATAATTTAAATTTAAATTTTTTAATTTGTTTCATTATAAAATTTACAATTAAAAACAACAACCCTCCCCACAACGTATCTATAAATACACTCATTATAGACCATTTTTTAAAGATTGCTAAATTGGTAGCTTCATAGATTCCATATATTAAAAATCCTAACAAAAAGGATTCATAAAGAGTCATATTATATCCTAAAACGAATAGGTTGAAAATAATAATAATGAATAAATAAGATAATCCAACTCCTAAAATATTTAATTTAATTGGCGAGTTTTGAACAAGTTTTACTTGATTATTATAATAGGAGGAAAAAGTATTTAAGTAAACGCTATCCACTAAAAGAATTATTATAGAAGATAATAGGTAGGTAAACTGAAACATTTATATTATAAGAGTAAAAAAAATATATTATAATAATATAAATGTCTATTAATTGCCAAGTTGATATAGATTTTGATCTTCTTGCATTACCAGGAAAAAAATTGGGAGGTGGATTTAAAGGGTTTATGCCTCGAGGTTTAATTACTTCCAATAAAACAGATTCATTCGCTATTGAAAGATTTGCTTTAAAGCATGGATGGAATACGAGATGGTATAGCGGACCAGGAGGGCTAACTGGTGCAGCAGTTACTCCCTTTAGAGCAGTAAACAATGCTGGGGATAGACTTAGTAGATTAAACTACAGCTGCGGTGGGGTATGTCAAACTCCACAAAGCAGGCCAGGCCTGTATGGTTTAAGACAAAAATTTGGTGGAATTAACGCCTATTGTAAACCCTCTCCTATTTCAGAACCAGCTGCTTGTAACGTTAAATATGTATATGATGGATCGGATTATACTACATATAAACGCAAGCTTGCGATGAACAAGAATTACAATGATTCTTCCTTTGGTGGAGACCGATATTCGGCTGCCCAATCGAAACTGAGAGCCATCCACCGATACTAAGAATAAAAAAAAAAATAATTTAGAGAAATATTATTTGTATAGTATATAATATGTCTCGTATAATTTTGTTAGTGTCTTGTTTTGCTATAGCTTTTGGAAGTGAATGGGAATCTTTTATGAGCTTTGTCAAGTTGTACAATAAGGAATACCAATCTCTTGAACATTTTACCACAAAATTTCACACCTATATTGAGAATGCAAAGTTTATTCGTGAGTACAACTCTGAAAATGCCTGTATAGGCAAGTGTTCGCCCGCTAATGTAACTTTAGGAGAAAACTTTTTTATGGATTTTTCGGCAGAAGAATTTAAACAATTTCACTCCTTGGATACCAAGCTTACAGCATCATCTTGTAAATCATTTTCATCCACCAAGTCTGCTCCTGCTTCATTAGATTGGAGAGAAAAAAATGCTGTTACTCCAGTTAAAGACCAAGGGCAATGCGGGTCTTGTTGGTCGTTTAGTTCTACAGGATCTATGGAAGGAGCCTGGGCTATTCATAGTGGAAATCTCATTTCCTTGTCTGAACAACAACTAGTGGACTGCTCTTATGGTGTTAAATATGGAAACCTAGGATGTAATGGAGGGTTAATGGATAGTGCGTTTCAATATGCAATTGATAATGGGGGTATGTGTACTGAAGAGAGCTATAAATATACAGCTTCAAAAGGCACATGTGAAAAATGTACTCCAGTAGTTACAATTTCTGGGTGCGTAGACGTAACACCCAACAATGAAGTGGATTTGGAAAAGTCTGTTGCAATTGGACCAGTTTCGGTAGCCATTGAGGCAGATACAAAAGTATTCCAATTTTATAAGAGTGGAATTATTACCGATTCATCATGTGGAACTAATTTAGATCATGGAGTTTTAGTAGTTGGTTATGGTAGTGAGGGAAGCACGGATTACTGGATTGTAAAAAATAGTTGGGGATCGTCCTGGGGCGAAAATGGGTATGTTCGCCTAGAAAAGACTAGTAGTACTAAATCCAAGGGAATGTGTGGTATTGCTATGCAACCATCTTATCCTGTTGTTTAAATAAATTTATTTATTTTAATTATATTTAAACCCGGTTTCCCTTTTGATAAGGTTTTGTTTTTTTTCCTATATTGGAAGTTTTTACCATGTATTACTAACAATACTCCTGGCTTCGTTCCTTTACACCCCTTCTGTTTTCTTATGATATTGGACCCCTTGATTGTAATATAAGATTTTACTTTTCTCGTACCTTTGGGTGCTACTAAACTACATTTTTTTTCAGTACTACAACATGGTTTATTCGTGCCGCGCTTATTCTGTAATACCCCTGAATTCCACTGGTCACTTGACGCAACCCAACTCAATATTGGCCCTGGTTGTCCGTTTTTGTTTTGGTGAATATGGACAGCACTTACTTTATTTGAATTTTTTAATTTGGCTTTATAAGTAAGTTTATTTTTATTTATGTTTAAGACAACTGATGCATATTTGTTTGAAGCTTTTAAAGTTTTGTTTTTTTGAGACAATTTTTTTAATGATTTTGTCATTATATATATATATTAATTTTTTATTAAAAATAAAAAAATTGAAATACTTTTGTCTAAACTATTTTATTTATTTAACATTATCATCATGTCTTTTGAAAAACTAATCGTCTTTCCATTTCCTCACTTATTGATTGAATACTTAAACAATGAACCATTGTGCCCTTGTTGTAATAATTGTTCCAATGACCTTGTGCAGTTTATGCTAGTTAACAAATCAATTTACAATTATTTTAAAAATAACTTTTGGAAAACTAATCCTCTTATTAGACATCGAGCTACCACTTCTATAATGTCATTAATGCCTGGGTATACATACAATTATTTACGTGATAAAGAAATTTGTTCCGAAAAATTTGAATCAACATTATTTGACGATTTTTCGAGAGCAGTTAGGTGTATCAAGAATTGTAAATCCTTGGATAACATGGCAAATCCAATGTATCAACAACTAATGATTCAAAAAAAATTAAAATTGTTAAAAGAAAATGGAGAAACTTTTAAAATTGGAAACAATGAGTACATGGAAGAAAGTATACATTTCTTAAATGCAAATAATGTTGAAAAAATAAAATTTTTATTAAAAAAGTTTAGTCGGAATATAATTATTACTGACAATCTATGTTGCGGTGGAAAAGGCATGACAATTTTATTTAAAATATAATCAATATTTTGTTAACTATTTTAATCTTTATTATATATAAATTTTATGTTTTTTCTTTTTTTTAAAGGTCTAATTCTAAGCGGAAGTATTTATGTTTTAGGATCCTTAATGGATATTGTCTTTGAAATAAATACTTTATATAACCTTATTGAAAACAATAATAATTTATACCATAAAATGGAAACCTCATTACAAACCAATTTTTTCATTGTTAGTCCTATTTCCTATGTAACTATCAACACGCTCTTTGTTTCTAATTCTTCCTCCTTTTCATTAGTAAGTGTATTTGTTATTCTATTTATTCATAATTATATTTATTATAAATTACACTATGCCGTTCATCATAATTCTAAATTATACAAGATACATTTATTTCATCATAAATTTGATAAACTAATTATACCGAGTGTTGCAAATGCAGTTTCGGTTCCTGAATTTTTACTTTTATACATTTCTCCTCTCGTTCCAGGAATTTTAATAACTGGGGCATGTGAATCATCATTAGTGATGAGCGTTGCTCTTATATCTGTTAAAAATTTAGCAATTCATACTCCAAAACTTTCCCTAATTCCCAAAATTCCATATATTAATGTTCCAAACGATCATTTACTTCACCACTCTTCCAAATCTCCTCATTATTCAGCAACCTATTTTGATTTTGACCAGTTGGAAGAAACGCTAAGTAGAGTATATGAACAAGCAATCAAAAATTTAAAAAATTAATATATATATAAATATAATAGATGTCACGATTTTATGGAAATACTATTGCCATAGGATCCGGTAGTTATGGTGGTTATTTAAATGCCCCAGTTTTAGGACCTTTATCGACCAACCAATATCCTAATATACTTCCCTACCATAGTTATGGATCATTACAAGGGATAAGGCCTACACCTCCCCAATTTTTTCCAAGCCAAGAACCAAATAATTCTGATTATAGCGTCAATCCAAGACATATTTATCTACGAACTGCTAGATCTAGAGGGAAAGAATTTGCAGAACGAGAATTGGCAATTTTAACCAATCCTATTCAATCCTATTGTTACTCAACTGGTCGGGCCAAACCAGTTTCTAGGCACATGAATTATATAACTCCACAACCATCCTCCATGTATACAGCTCGGAGAAAAGCAATGTCTGTAGGTAAAATGAATTATAAGGTTAGGCTGCCTCCTGAATCTTTTTTATCAACAAAGAATGCTAATCGTGCCACATTAAAAACTGCTGTTCAAAGAGTTCGAAATGGGGGATGTATAGCACCTAGAAAAAAAGGAGCCATTGAAAATCGTACACTAATTAACCCAGCCATTTGCGCATGGGGTGCATTACCTAGATCAACATACTAAGTTTTTTTCTCTTTATAAATTATATAAATATGCTCAATTTCAATAAGTATTTTGTTGAATTTTTAGGAACTTTATTTTTAACTTATATCATATTCCTGACCGGAAATTATTTGGCAATAGGTGCTGCATTAGCAATTGCAGTATATATAGGAGGTAATATCTCGGGAGGTGCATTCAATCCAGCTGTAGCAGTAGCCATGTTTTATGATGGAAGATTAAGTGCAAATGATTTGGTTCCATATATTGTTTCCCAAGTGTTAGGAGCCTTGGTTGCGTTATTAATAAAATTCTAATTAATTTTTCTTTGTTTATTATAAATGAAAACAAGGAAAAATACAAAGAGGTATTCCGCAGGTGGTTTGTTTGACGGATGGTTTCAAAGTGCCAAAAATGGCTGGGAAAAAACAAAATCATCTGCGCAACAAGGTTGGGAAAAGACCAAGTCATCGACTAGCGGACTATTCGGTTCCAAGCCCTCTACAACTACTACCCCATCCCCAAAATCCCAAACCTATTCAACACACTCCACTATGTCACCAATGCATTCTCATCAACCAGTCAACGAGCAAACTAATGTTCATCACTCTTCTCCCGCCACTTTTAGTAACCCATCCGTTCCTACACCTATTGGGGGACGTAGAAAAGGTCGATCTAAAAAACATTATAAATCCAAAAGGAGATACAAAGGGGGATACAATTTAAATGACTCGGCTCCTGTATACAATGAAAAAGTGGCTGAACCGACCTATTGGATAACTGGAGGGAAACGAAGAAAATCAAGAAAAACCAAAATAAAAAGAAAATATACAAGAAGAAGAAAATCAAGAAAGAATTAAATCTGATTAATTGAAATTCATATTAAATATTTATTAATTAGTATGAATATTAAAGCTTGGCAAATTATGAACAAAACTTTAATGAATACATTTTAATTATTTATATTTTTTCTTTGTGCCTATAACTACTAATAAATAAATTAGTAAAATTCCTAATGTGGATAGGTAAATATTAACTAAGGTATTATTTTTCTTTTTTTGATTATAACAAGTGGTGGGTAATTTATAATTTTGAAAAGTTTCTCTACAAGAAACATTATTTACTGGATTTTTTTTATCAGGAAAAATACATGGGTCCAAATTTCCTATATCTACATTCGTTACAAAATGGGATTCATTGGACCTATTATTATTTACATCAATGGTTTCCATAGTAATTTCTTGGCAATCGGGATTACTGCCTTCCAAAAAAGATTGCATAATTGTAAAGGGATTAAAGGCATTTAAATTACTAATTACTCCTGGAATCAAACCTTTAAATTCTGAAAAATTCACATCCATTCCTTGTGAAATAAATGGTATGTTTCCTGCAGGAACATTATCAATATAAATATATCTATCTTCTAATTCTCCTGAATTAACATTTGTACATTTTGCCCCTGTTTTCATAAAAAATTTATTTCCTAATGGTCCTCCTGTAGTGGAGGCTTTACTATCACCCGATACTAATAGTTCTACATAGGCAATTAGCCCATCAATGTCTTTACCTAATGTATTTAGGTCACCTTTGCTAGACATTCCTATTTCATCAGGCATTTTTATATATTTATAATACGGATAGTCTGGACCGAGTACTTTTTCTTCGACCGCTTTTGCATCCGTTAATACTTCTTGAAACATATTTGACATACTTATAATTAATGACTAAAAAAATTAAATTCTTTTTTAACTTTCATCCAAATCTGTTCCTGTAACCTCAACTGGTTCATCTCCTGCCAAATCTTGAGCTAAATCTGCTTGTTGTTGTACTAAACTATCAACTTGAGAAGACAATTGATCTATTTGATTCTGAAGATCGGTTATTTTCTCTGAATAATTATTACACTCTTCTTCTTCCTTTTCTTCCTCATCACAATCTAATCCTTCTCTTACTTTAAATTTAAAATCAATTAAACACCATCCTAACAAAATAATCATTAGTATAATCAATAAATTCACTACCATATTAATATAATATGACATTTATTTTTATCTTTGCTTAAAGTAAATGTCTAGCGCTTTTTATCCATTAGGAATGAGATCATACAATAATAGGACAACAGGGAATGGGTATAAATCTTGGAAAGGAGCAGAGATCTTCAGTAATCCAATTGGTGTAACTAGTGGATCCATGCGCCCCTTGACAAATCGTGATCCTTTAAATAGTGCCCCTGCTAAATTTGGTAGACCAAGACCTATTAAACATTATAGAAAAGGAATAGCTATCCCAATTCGTATTCCAGAAACTTATAGAGCTACTGATGATATTACTCCCGATAACTACTTTGATGCAGCAAATTACTATTATAGTAACCGAGAAGTACTTTCTTCTAAAGGAAGTTCTTTAGGAGGAGGTAATGGAGGTACGGGAATGATTGCTCAAATGCAGGATATTCCAGGTGGTTATATCGTAAAAAGAAATGGATTACTATTAAATGGTGTAAATGGATTGGATGAAGAATGTAGAAAATGTAAAGGTGTAGGCATTGTATCTAGTTGGTCTCCAATTGCAAATTTAAACGAACAACCAGAACCTAATGTAGCAAACCCATTATTATGTTGTAACCAAGAATATAAAGCCAGAAAACGAGTTTTACCAGCAAGTACTTTAACAAATCGATCTTATTACACAACTACTAATCAATACTTATACAACAGATGTAATACCTACGTTCAAAAATCTTTTGCTTATTTATCAAGGGTTCTTGATAAACCGCAGGCTGTTGAAATATTGGGGGATCCACTATTAGCTGATGCAATTATTCGTAATACTAAACCCGGAGATCCATTTGCCTATTTTAATGAATATCGTGCAAATTGTAATTGTAATTTTAAAATTGAAGAAGCTGCCGCAGAAAACTTCTTTATCCTATTTACTCAATCCTTAATTAACAGAGGATTAATTCCTGATGATTCTTTAAGAATAGGAAGATTCAGAGATTTATTAGAATTGGTGGATTACATAAGAACGTTAAATCTAGAAACACAAAAAAGTGCAGAACTTTTATTTTTAGGTCTGTTAGACATTAATAATAATGATCCAAATACTAGTGGTTTAATACAAGGACCTTCAGCCGGAGTAAGAAGAGGATGTGCAAGAGTATTTTATAAGCCTTCTAATCCTCAATTTGCAGTAGAAGGCGGTGTAAGCAGTAGTACAAGAACTTTAAAGACTAAAGTAGTTACTATTGACAAAAATATTAGTCGGTTGGGAGGAGCAAGATTTTCTGACGCTGCGAAACAAAAGACTGCCCGTTGCGAACCTGCTATTTATTGGATGAATGGAAACCCTAAAGCGAATCCAAGAATATGTAATCGCTTACGGGATGATGCGAGTAGTAGTGACACCAGTTCAGTAAACCCCAAATATCAACCTAATTATCGAATATTTAACATAAATGCCCTAACACGAAATTATACATAGCTGAGTAATTTTGTCCTTACAAAAGGACCGAACACGACACACCAACTTCTCTCCATATAATGACAAACTTCTGAATGAGGATATTGTTTTAATAAATTCATAAAGTATTGATATTTATTTATAGGAAATTTCAATATATCCACTTTATTTAATGAGAAAATGCTATTTATATTATATATGTTACAATGCTTATTTCCAAAGTGATACTTGTACCATTTTCCATAAGGGCGTAAATCGGCTTTATAAAATTGTTGATCTTCAACAATATTCTTTTCATAGGATGTTTTCCAATTGTCTAATTTAAAATTTTTGAATTTTTGATAAACACTATCGCAATGTTCAACTGGTAGTAATGCCTCCTTTTTTTTTATAATATGGGTTAAAATTGCTAATGCCTTTGGTTTTTTGTTAGGCATATCTATAGACCCTGGGAAAAATATTGTAATTGGTTTTAAGTTTCCATAATTATTGACTATATGGTAAAAATAGGTATGGTCACATCTACCCTTGTTAGGAAGATCTATTATTTTGGTAGAATTAATTGTTGAAAACGAATTTTTTTGCCCTTTGTTGTATACAACATAATTGAATTGGTTAAATGGATATTCTTTTACCCAATTTAAATCTTCATTAAATCTTGATACAACTATTTCCACATTATTCATTTTTATATATAAATTAAAATAAGAATAATTATTAATAATCAATGCACAATTTATCTGTTATGGCCATTTTTAAAAATGAATCTTTGAATTTAAAGATATGGATTAACCATTATATTTGGCAAGGGGTTGATCATTTTTTTTTAATTGATAACGATAGTTCGGACAACCCTAAATCCATTCTAGAACCCTATATCAATTCCCGGAAAGTAACCTATTTTTTCCGCCCTGCTCCGCATCAACAATTAGATCATTATAGATCTGTATATAAATTTGCAAATATCCCTTCTAAAACCAAATGGCTAATAATAGCAGACTTGGATGAATTTTTCTATGGATTGAAAAATAAAATTTCCAGGATTGTTCCATTATTTCAAAATGTGAGAGTTTTATATTGCAATTGGATAATGTTTGGCAGTGATGGATTGATTAACCACCCAGCCGATATTCGTACAGCTATAACAAAACGAGATCAGGGTTTTCATACCAACACAAAATACATCTTTAAGACAAAATATATACTTGCTCATCAGTTGTTTATTCATCACATTGATGTAGGTTCCAAAAAATACCTTACTCAAACGATAAATCATTTAATTCATTTAAACCATTACCCTATTCAATCGTGGGAATTTTTTGAAAAGGTAAAAATGACAAGGGGAGATGTAAATACCAAAAGTTCAGATACAATTCGAAATAAAAAGTATTTTGTTGAATATAATCAAAATAAAAATCAAACAGATGAATATTTAAAACAATTAGTTCTTCTCAACAACAGGTAAGTACTTTTCAATCCAATTTTCACATTTAATAGCATTATTAATTTTATGAGAAGTTAGTTTCTCTTCTTTATTTTTATTTTTTAATAAGGATAGATAAAATTCTAACAATTCCATATAAATTTGTCCAAATACCATCCTGTTTTCTAATATTCTGTCTGTATAAACCAATGAAAACGGATTTTTTAAAAAAGAATTACAATGGTATTCACTAGTATTAGAGAACGGAGATAAAAAAGAAACAACCTGATTTAAATAATTTAATTTATACATATTCGTTAAATAAAAATTTTTTGCAACAATAAAACATTGATTTTCCAAAAAATTGGAAATGGATGGTTTTACAATTAATACATCTTGATACCACCCACTAATTAAATAAATATATTCCTTTAAAAAATTGTCATTATCTAGACCTTTTATTTTTAAAATTAATAATCCTCCTTTATTTTGATGAATTACAATTTGTTTACTTAAATATAATAAGAGATAGTTTCTTTTTTCAATAGATTGAGTATTATTTACCAAATCTATGAAAAAAAAATCAATAGTAAATTTATGAATATTTATTTCAAAAAGGAATTGGAAATCCTTCATATTAAAATCCTTCGTTTCAATAATATCATTAAATGGACGAAAAACTTTATACAATTTTGTTTCAAAATATTTTAATTTAGAAAAGTTGCAAATTATTATTTGTGATCGGAGAAAATACATTTTTGATATCTCCAAATCTTTTAATATCTCATGAATCATTAAGTCATCAATAGTTAAGTTCTCCAATTGGGAAATAGGTATTAAATTTTGATAAGTTAAGTAACAATCATTCCAAAGTTGAAGTTCTTGATTGTCCAAATCTGCAATTTCTTTTTCTAGAATATTTAACTTTCTTGTTCCAAAATAACAAAGGCTGTCTTGAAATTGATTAAAGCCTGATTTATCCTGAGAAAAAAATATATTATCTACTAATAAGTTATTAGGTATATCACAAATAAACATTATCTATTTGAAATATCAAAATTTTGCTTTAAATATTAATCTTCAATGATTAATTCAATGGGACTTTTTTTCTTTTTTCCCTTAAGTTTTTGGGTAGCCTTGGTTTTTTTTTCATTTTCTTTTAAACTTTCTTCTATAGCCTTTTGTGTTTTTTCTGTTTGTTCTTCTTCATATAATGATTGCTCAGGTAATTCGTTAATAGCGTTCATCATTATTTTTTCTGCGTCCACATGTCTTATCTTTTTAAATATAAAATATCTATTTAAGAAGGATATCTCCTTCTCATAGTTATTCATTTTAATTGCTTGGTTAAAATCTTTTTTGATTTTCGGATTTTTTGATTCGTATAATAGTTGATTATATAAAACTTCAAAGGACGCACTGCCACTCGGAAAACCTAACTCCTTGGCTTCTTCTGTATCTATTAAGGCAAATCCATAATTCTCCATTAGTCGGAGCAAATAATCAAAATTAACAAGGAATTCTGGTATTTTCTGATTAATGGTTTCTTGATAAACATCTATAAGGTAGTTTAGCGAGGTAGCGTCATTTGAAAATGTTTTATTATCATATTGTTTTATTATTTCCCAAATTTTTTTTCCTTTTTCATAAATATCAATTGAACCTCCCTTCTCTATCTTACTTAGTTTATCAAATATTGTCTTTCCATCATATGTAGTACCTATAAAATATCCATTTAATTTAGTACATTCCGCTACATTCCTCATAAAATTATTTATTGTTTCATTATCTTTAAACATATAATGGATAGCAAATTGGCATGAGCATACATCAAAGCCTTCCATAACAATACCTAATCTAGAACTAACCCCTTGAGGTAAATTAGATTTCCCACCAGATCCAAATAATGATTTGCAAATTACAGCCGCCTTTTCGGTATAAAAAGCTTTTCCACTTTTTATATTCTTATCACTTGTTCCATTTAAAAAGACGGCATAAGGCATTTTTTTGACTTTCTTTTTAATGCCCAAATACCTAGCACAAGCACCATCTAATCTATTCTCAATATTATCTTTACTTTTATCAATACCTAAAACAAAAGTTAATCTTCCATCAACCCATTTTTGCAAATCTCCTCCCTTTCCACAAGCTAAATCTATTAAACTATTCCCTTTTTGAGACACGTTCACTATTAAATTTTTTTTAACGTATAAATTATGAAATTGACGTAAACCTTTTGTAACTGATTCACTTCCACTTCTATTGTAATAAATGTCATCACTTAATGAAACTATCGGAATGTTTTGACCTGTTTTAAGCATATCTTCTGTAATTGGATTATGTATTGAATACCAATTATTGTTTGCTGTTGTATAATCATTTCCATAATTTCTTAATCCTGATCGGTATTCTGCAGTCTTATCTTCTCGTACACGCAATGGTATCCAACACCATTTTTTATCTTTAGATTTATCATATCGAAATTCAACAATCATATCACTTTCAAAAATATCACGTTCTTCGGTATACATTCGACTATTACCATCTGAATCTTCTTCCAACATAATATTTGCTATTCCTGCCTCTTTATCTTCAGGATTAGTTGGATAAAATCGCACAGGTTTATATTCTCCTGTTTCCGATGTAGAACTAATCCATTTTTCTTCTAGTAAATCTTGACAAGGATTAATAAACCCATGTTTTTTTTCATCAAAACCACACCTTAATATCAATGTTTTATATTGAGTAAACTGATTTGCAATTTCAACATTTATACCATTTTCAAATATAGGTGTTATTAAATCCTGATTATTTGTATCTTTTATGGATGTAACTAAAAAGTCTATAGTATTAAATTCCGGGGGTTTCCATTTCATAGAATATTCCCATCCTATTTTTTTTTTAGGTCCAGCAACTCCTTCTTGATCCGATCCAACTCCTAAAATCGAGGATGTGAAGATTAATCCATCCGTATTATAAGGATATTGCCCTTCTTGGATTAAATTTAATAATAAATTACAAGCTCCAAAAATCATATTCGGCTTTTCAGGTTCACTAGGGTAAAATTTTTTACTTCTCACTGAAAACACATCCACTTCATTTTTGGATAACATTTTTAAAGCCATTGAACTGATAATTTGTTGCATTAAAGTAAGACGACCTTCTACTTTCCCTTGATTTGACTTTAAAAACGGAAGATGTCTAACATCCTTCCCTTTTGCATAATACAAATCAAAACAAGCAAATAAATTAATATACTTCCCTTCTTTGTCATTCAATATTAATTCTCCATCTAGAATAGTATTGGCCAAAGATAATTCATCTGTATAAGCTCCTGTAAATATTATATCCATATTCATATTTTGTAAATATAATTTGCCTTCATTATTAATATATAATAAATTTCGTATTCCATCTGCTTTTTCAGTAACCACAAAATTTGTTCTAATATTAGGAAGATTGAAGTTATTATCTTCGGGTACAATATTTTCTATTTGAAGTGTTTTGGAAGATGGTCCTAGAAAATGGGATGGGTATACCCTCTGGGTATCTTCCCAGTCATCATGAATTAATTTCATCATATCTACTTGAACCCTTTTTTGCATTGAGTAGGCTATTGGAAAATTCGTTTTTTGCAAGCCAGATAAGATTAGTTTACTTATATTTTCTACCCCTTTCACAGCCTCTTCTTTCGATGCAAAAATTTTATAATCTCCTAAAACAATTATTGGATGTTTCATTTCAGCTTCAATTTCATAGACTATTGGATTATTAAATACATTAGATTCCTCTACTGAATATGTTAACAATGGACGTTTAATTTCCTTATTCCAAGAAGAAGAACGAACATAACTCATATCTATTACGAAACCATTTTCACTATTATTAAATTTGGACCTACACATGTATCGAAAAGATTTTTTTACTTTCATCCAATTTTGGAGCATTTCTTTGACGCTTCCATTATTTTTACTTAAAGTTTCTTCCACACTATAATTTACTCGGAAATTAAAATCTGAAAAATCTGCGGGTTCAATGGGTTTACCATCTTTGGACTTGGCAATTACTTTTCTTATAAATTGAACATTATATTTATCGGTCACTTCTTGTAAATTATTAGTTTTACAATATTCTTGAATAGCCGGGAGTCCTATTATTTCAACTCGTATATTTGATTTTTGATATCGGCCAGATCTCGCATCTAAGTATTGTGATTGAATTTTTAATGAATACTCTTCATACCCAAACTCAAAATCATTAGATAATATTTTCTTAACCACATTTTCATAATCTAATTTTGAAATTGATTTTACACCTTTTGTCCCAAAACGAACTTCAATTTCAGGAGAAAGGTCTGGTTTTTTCTCTGTCCATTCCGAAAAACATTCATCAATTATTTTTTTCAGTTGTTCTTTACTTTTATTCTTTGTCATATTAATATAAATTTATATTATTATCTTTATACTAAAAATATCAATTTTAAAAGAAAACTTTTAATTTTTCGTACATGTCTTTTTTTAATATTTTGGGTGAACAACTTATATCAATATTGAACTTAATACACATTTCTTTTAACTCCTCTGTTTTGTATGACGAAATACTTTTCAACTTATATTGGTAAGATGGTAATAAAAACAATTTGATTTTCAATTCTTTTATTTTCGATTCCAAGTTCCCCATTTCCAATTCGTAATTTTCTACATTGGGATCTAGTTTTGTTAATAAAAATGAATCATCATGTGGATTTCTAACGGAACAAAAAATTTTTTTTCCATCTTTGTAACAAATATTTTTCTTATAAATGCATAATATTGCCATAAAGGTATTTAACGAAATATTGGTATTGTTAGCTAAATCATCCTCGAAACTAGATAATGGCTTAAATTGATTTGCTTTTAACATATCTTTATTTTTTCGCACATCTTCGATAAATTTAAACTTTAATTGTGTTTCCTTTTCAAAAAAATGAGTTCCTATCATTTCATATTCATCTATCCCATATAAAATTACAAACAAACACCAAAATAATTTATCTTTGTGGTTTGGTAAAAATTTATTACGGGCTTTTTTAATATTCTGTTTTCTTTCTTCTTTCAAAATAGTATTTTTTGAGACATGCTTCGTATATTTTATTATATTTTTTATAGAAAAAATATAATTTTCATTTATGTTAGAGACCATTATGTAATTGTAAGTATATATCTTTATATAATTTCTAGTTAAAATAGTTATTTTTTACCTCATTTTTCATTAATTCTCCATTTATTAATTCCACTTCTTGCTTTTTGATGTATCCTAAGTAAAGATCTAATTCTTCTATAAGATCTTTCGGCAGTTCTGTTAAATTAATATGGATGCCATATTGATTTTCATTAATTGAAATTTTTTGTGATTTTACTATAATTCTTAGTATTTCAATTTGTTTGTCTCTTTCCAGTTTTTCAATTTGTGACTTTAAACTATTTAACTTATCTACTTCTTCATTACCTTCCATTTTTACAATTTCTGACATTAATTTATTTATATTATACTAATCCTAATTTGTTAAATTGTTTTTTTATTTATTTTATTTTTACGATTTCTCCAATGATGGAAATAAATGGATCATTTAATTCAAATCTCTGTCCTATTACTCTCCCGATAAATTGATCATTTTCTTTAATATCTAAAAATTTTTTTTCTTCATAAAAATGATCTCGGGCTACAAATAATATAAAAGGACTAGGTGTCTCATTTAATGATTCAGCTTTTATTCCTGCTTTTGTCACATTCTTTACAACACAATTTAATTTCATGCCACTTACTGGAAAACAAACTAAGCATTCATATACTACATCAAACTGAACCATTGCTCCATTCATGAGTCCACTTGAATTAGAAATTATTTTAATACTACCAGGTTTTACGTACCCTTCAGTTATACATTTACCTTCTATTTGTGCAATTATGAAATTTTCTAAATTTTGGGTTAATGTGGCATTGATAGATTCTATTGGTAAATTAATTGTTATGCTATTTAAACTGCGTGAATAAACGGATTTTACCTCATCGCGGTCTTCATTCTGTTGTCTTTGTGATTTATCCATTAAATTAATACTATACCTATATTTAATATATTTTGAATCAATTTTAATATTAATTATAAATTTTTAAAAATAAATTGTCACCATAAAATTTCAAATTCATCATACAGATCTAACTATATTATATTCCTGATTTTTTATTTATTAATAGATTTTAATTTTATAAATAAAAAATAATTTATCCAATTATACTAATTTGAAAAAGAATTAATAACTGATTCTTCAGGAGTAACAAACCAAACTTTGCCATATTTTTTAATTAAACTATTGTATCTTAATATAAATTCTTGACGAACACATAATTCTAACAAAACTTGTCCTCTGGTATTTTCCTTGGTATATTTTTCTTGTCCGACAATTTTATTTAATAATTGCAAAGTTTTTTGTTTCCCAGCCTGATCACATCTCGATCCTTTATTTCTTGATTGTTTTGTATCTTTTACTTTAAAAACCATATATTTATTTTTATCTTCAAAACCTATAAATCCTACAAATTCATTCAAATTTGATAAAGTAGGATATTTTTCTGACACAACACTACTTAGATCTCGTTGATCTTCTGGAGTAGCTAGTTCCCATTTATTATTTCTATCTACTAAATAAATTATATTTTTTTTAAGTGGTCCGTCTACTAATATCATTCCATATAGATCATCTTTATTAATTATCATTTCACAAAAATATTTTTTTACTTTTTCCTTAAACACATCAATTTCTTTTTCCGATCCACAAGTTGTTTTATTTAATCTCAAATAATTTAGCAATGCAAATTTTTCATCAAACATTAAGGACTCTATTATATGATAAATCAAGAAATCCTGTAAATCTTTAACTGGCATTCCCTCTTTCGCCAGTTTCACTATTACTGCTCCACAAACTTTATACCAATCATCTTCCCCCCGCTCAATACTAAAACTACTTTTAGCCAAGTTATATAAATTTTGCATTTTAGTAAACACATTTTTTCCAATTATATTTAATTCTTCTATCAGAACTAGATCTGTACCTTTTACATCTATTTTATCAATTTCGATCTCTTTTGGTGGTTCCACCCAAGTAGGTTGTTGGACTTGCACATTGTCGATTTTAAAGGAGACTGGTACTGATCTATCATAAATAGAAATATTTTCATTGTTGAGTTCAATGGGTTGAAATAAATAATATTCTCCAATGTTAACAAGCCGACCTTCCCGACCATACCTATCCACCAATCGTTCAGACCTATCACTAATTAAATTAGTGAGAGCAGCGTAAATCTGTTCAGTTGGAAATTTTTTTGGATAATTTACATATTTTAATAAATCGGTTCTTTTGAAAAAATAAT
>Ga0209137_1001545_pt1 | contig 21677 bp, 20 predicted proteins | sample SaaInl5LU_22_DNA_FD_184642 | JGI IMG/M metagenome (GOLD analysis project Ga0209137, IMG submission 184642) | Marine microbial communities from expanding oxygen minimum zones in the Saanich Inlet - ESP_105LU_22_DNA (SPAdes) (version 2) | ecosystem: Environmental > Aquatic > Marine > Intertidal...
CTGAACCGGTATAGGTGTCCAAATGATCGCGATCCATTTCCAAATCAGCAGCTTGTCCCAATAACGCCTTGGCCGCCAAACTTTGAATCGGATCTCCCAAGTTGTTGGAGTTGGAATAGGAAAGAACTGCGACCTTTTTCATACTGTTGGATGTATAAAATGTTCAAAAGCGTCTTGTCTTTTTTCAACAGGATAGCGCTCTATAATCCGCGCCCTTGCAGCTTCTCCGTTGATTTTTTCTTGATTGACTAAAAACGCCACCAAGGGATTGAGATTAAGCGGATTGTCAAATAATAAACCCGTATCACCAATGGCGTCGGGGATTCCAAAAACAGCATGCCCCATCGGAATACATTTGCATAACATGGCTTCACACAGCACATTGGGGAGCCCTTCGTTTTCAGATCCTTGAAAATAATATTGGTGTTGACTATACAGGAATTTTAATTCCAAAGGGGATTGTTTTCCCAATACGGTTAGGTTGGGCGGAACTTCCCGTTCGTCCAATAGCTGTGGGGCAATTCCTGCCAAGGTAAACTGAAAATCGGGCAGGCGTTTGGCCAAATTGAGGAATAAAGGAATCCCTTTGATCTTCAAAGTGCGTTGATCTGGAATATGCGCTACGGTGAGCACTGTTTTTGGTGTTTTGGCCGTGCTACAATGCCAGAAAGCTGCGTCATAAGCTGTGGGAACGGTGTTGACAGGCGTTTTTAAACGCGGTATAAAGAAATGTATACCCGAAAGGGTTCCGCTGTTTTGAAGTGCTGTTTTACAGCCCACAGCCAAAGATTGATGAACCACCCAAATTTGTTTGACCCAAGCGTAATTCTTTCTTGCCATCCATTGTCTTAGGTTTTTTTTATAAAAAATCCCATACTTTAAACTTTGATTGGTGACCGCATCGTACCCTCCCACAATCAACAGACTGGGCTTGAAGAATACTTTAGAAAGAACGATTGGGAAAAAAGCATGATAATCATTAAACCAACAGACCACAGCACTCGCCCGTGGAAGATAAAAGAGACATAAAAAAAACTCTCGGATTCGATTCCCCAGAAAAAGAGGTAAAGCGGTGTGGGGTTGCGAAATGATCCTTTTAACCGCATATCCCATCGTTTCCAATGATTCTATATCCCGCTGAACAGCGGAATGTGTTCCGTTTGAAAAGACAATGATCTTTCGCTTTTTCATCTGGCAATATAGGCTTGCAAACCATCGGCAATCTTACGGTCGTTGGAAAGGCGTGGAACTTTGTTTTGCCCTCCTAATTTCCCCACGGTTTTCATGTATTTTGTAAATCCATCCTTGGCAATCGGTTGTATGACCAACGGTTGCAGCACTTTCCCTACAATAAGATCGTAATAATAGATGTTTTTTTGTTGCATGCTCTCGTCTATGCGCATTCGAAATGCATTCATATCCTTTGGTGGGGTGTCAAATTCGATCAACCATTCGTGATAGGGCAAGCCCGCTTTTGGGCTGATTTGAGGAGCTACCGTAAATTCATTGATTACGATCGTTTCGGGGGTTTCTTTGATCGCGGTTTGAAGAGCCTGTTCTACCTCTGAACCGATTACGTGTTCGCCAAAGGCGGAAATAAAATGTTTGATTCTTCCACTCACAATGATCCGGAACGGATGCAAACTGGTGAACTGAATGGTGTCTCCCAAATTATATCCCCACAAACCGGCATTGGTACTGAGGATCAATACATAATTGACGCCCAATGCCACCGTTTTTAACGTGTGGCGAACGGGGTTTTCCTCATAAAATTTATCTGCCTCTATAAATTCATAATAAATCCCGTGATTCAATAAAAGTAACAGCCCCTTGTCCTCCAATTGATCCTGATAGGCAATAAATCCCTCTGAGGCGGGAAATAGTTCTACGCTGTCGATTTTCTTACCCATAAGCTTTTCAAACCCTGCGCGATAGGGCTCAAAATTGACTCCCCCATACACAAAAACTGAAAAGTTTGGAAAGATCTCCGAAATAGGTTTCCCCGTTTTGGCTTGAAGCCGTTCAAAATACATTTGAACCCACGAAGGAATCCCAGAGATAAGCCGCATGTCCTCTTGTAGTGTCTCTTCAACGATAGCATCCACTTTGGTTTCCCAATCGTCAATACAATTGGTTTCCCAACTGGGGAGTCTGCTTTTTTGCAGATAAGAAGGAACAAAGTGGGCAACAATTCCCGAAAGCCTTCCCACGGATACGCCGTTTTTTTGGGTTAATTCCGGACTGCCCTGTAAAAAGATTTGCTTACCGGAGATAAAATCTGCCGAGCCGCTTTGATAGATATAATTCAACAGTGCTTCTCTGGCTGCTTGTATGTGAAAAGGTAGTGAGGCTTTGGTGAGGGGAATCCATTTAGTCCCTGAGGTGGTGCCGCTGGTTTTTGCAAAAAAAGTGGGTTTCCCTGGCCATAATACATCCGAATCCCCAGCAACCATACGATCAATATAGGGCCGGAGTCCTTCGTAATCCCGAATAGGAACCCTTTGCGAAAAAGTGTTAGAATCCGAAATTTGATCAAACCGATGATCTTTTCCAAAGGAGGTGTTTTTTGCTTGTTGAACGAGCTGTTTTAGAATTTTTTCCTGTGTTTCAATAGGGTTTTGTACCCATTTTTGAGTCTTTAAATAATTCCTTTTGGCCCACCATTTAGCAACTATGGATTTTATCATACGCTTTTAAAAATTGAAAAAATCCTTGGGATCCATGGGGTAGTCATCCATCCAAATTTCAAAATGCAAATGCCAGCCTGTAGAATATTCCCCCGTGTTTCCTGCCGTAGCAATGACCTCTCCGGCAGCTACTGTTTCCCCTTGTTTTTTGGTTAAAGAGGCATTGTGTTTGTACACCGAAAGCACGCCTAGATCGTGCTGTAAAATGATCACGTGCCCGGTTTGAACACTCCACTCCGCAAAGACAACAGTTCCATCGGCGATGGCTTTGATGGGGGTGTCTTTGGCGAGAACAATATCCACGGCATAGTGCGCTTCTTCGGCATTAAAATCTTGTGAAATAGGCCCTTCTGCCGGAGGAAAAACCAAAAGATTTCGTTCTTGTATGTTGTTTTCAAAAACATTGTATTTATCTTCTTGTGCGACCAGATTTCGCAAAAGAGCATCTTCGGTTGCCGCCGGATTTTCGTATTCAAAATTTGGTGGTAAAGACTCCGAAATATCGTTGTTTTCATTCGTCTCTTCAAATTCAACCGTTCCACTCAAGACTTTTTGAACCGATTCGAGATAGCGGGCGTTTTTATCATAAATTGATATGAGCGAATCTGCAGTAAAGATGTTCTTTATTGCTTTCTTGCGCAACTCACTAGAATCGTAGCCGGGAATGTATTCCTTGATGGGAGTATAGGCAATGGTTAGAAAAATTGTGGTGGTAAGTATGGCTAAAAGCAGGGTCAACAATATGATCACATTCAAGCGAGACAAGCGAAATTGAAGCTGCTCCTCAAAGGTTTCTTCGTTGACAATCACCATCCGATAGGGACTCATCAACTTTTTGATCAGGCGGTCGCGACGTGTAACTCTTTTTGCCATAGATTACAAAGATAAGGAATCCTATTCCTCATACTAGTTGAAATTTGATGTGCTGCAAAATAAATATTTCAGTACATTTGTTTTAAATAGAATACGACATGATGTTTGCTATCCCTTTTTTAGGCATGATTGGAGGTCCTCAAATCATTTTAATTATCGCAGTAGTGCTTTTGCTTTTCGGTGGACGAAAAATTCCTGAATTGATGAAAGGACTCGGGAGTGGAATAAAGGAGTTTAAAAATGCCACTAAGGAAGTGGAAGAAGAAAACTCCAAGACAGACGAGAAGTCTAAATCCTAATTTGCCTTTATTTTTAGTGTTGATAAAATCGTGTTCAGTTCGAACATGTACTCTCTTTTGCTGATGGACGGAGCGAAGGCAAACCCTTCTATGACCATAATTCGCTTGTTGAGACTATCCTGTACCATATAATTTACAAAAGGACCCGCCATATAATCGTTGGCAACCTCCCAGGTTCCTTTGGTCAAATAGGTTTGCTGACCGTCCAAAGTGGTTTTATAAAAATAGGGCAAATACGCTTTTTCTGTAATCATATAGCTGCCGTCTAAGCGCCCCGGCAGGTATTTTTTGCCTATGGAGTCTCTGATGGCAAGGATCCGCTCAGTGAGCACGCCTGCGTCGAAAACGGTGGCGGGTAAACGATAGGCAATAAGGTTTAAGTGTCCCTTTTGAATTTGTTTTTGTATCCAAACAAAATTGGTGGAATCAACTACTGTTTCATAAGCAGAAGGATAGGTCAGCGAAATCCCAAAACGGTTTTCTAAACTTTTTTCTGTTGTGGGTGCTTTTTGAATTCTTCGAAGCTTTTCTTTGCGTTCTTGTTCCCCGAAAGAGGCCTCTAACAGTTGAAGGTTTTCTTCAAAATAAAATGCTTTGGCGTCGGCATCCGGTCCCGTAATATGTGCCAAAATTTGAGGTCTCGCAAATTGATTTTCAGCCAGCGAGATTCGAGCCAGTGAATCATTTTGAAACCAAATTACATTTCTGCTTTGACGACCAAAGCCCGTAAACGCTTTGGGGCTTAAGTAGTTTAAGCTAAACTGGGGTTCGTCAAGGGGCAAGCCTTCATAGGGTTTTTCAAGGGCCTCTCGAACGCGCTTGCCCAAGGCTGTATCCCATTCATTTTCCGCCATCACCACGGTAATGTTGTTGATCTTTCCACTGGATTCCGGCACATAGGCCGCTGCCTGAGAAGGTCCGAAATCGCATTTGAGGACTAAAAAGAAAACAAAAAGCAAGAGCAAATTTTTCATGAGAACCAGATTTTATTGATCTAGGGCGGCTATACCGGGCAGAATTTTACCTTCTAAACTTTCCAACATCGCACCACCACCTGTACTAATATAACTCATCTGGGTTTCCAAACCAAATTGTTTTACCGCCGCAACAGAATCACCCCCGCCCACGAGTGAAAAGGCTCCCGCTCGGGTTGCCTCGCCAATGGCTTCTCCCACGGCGATGGTTCCCTTGGCAAAACTGGGAAACTCAAAGACTCCCAAAGGCCCGTTCCACAAAATAGTTCGACACGTTGTGATTAATTCCTTAAAACGCAAAACACTTTTCGGTCCTGCGTCCATTCCTTCCCAGCCCGCTTCGATCGCATTCACAGGAAATATTTTGCGGTTGGCTCCGTCAGAAAAGTCGTCTCCGGCAACCACATCCTCTGGCAAATGCAATTGCACGCCTTTGGCTGCTGCTTTTTCCATGAGTTCCAAGGCATAGTCACCATACTCATCTTCGCAAATAGAATTTCCGATGCTTCCACCTTGCGCTTTAATAAACGTATAGACCATTCCTCCGCCAATCAACAAATGATCTACTTTGTCCAATAAACTTTCAATGATGGTGATTTTGGAGGATATTTTTGCGCCTCCCAAAATGGCTAAGACCGGTGAAGCTCCGTTTTTCATTACTTTTTCGATGGCATCTACTTCTTTTTTGAGTAGTTGACCAAAACATTTTTTCCCCTCGAAGAATTGTGCAATTATTGTGGTAGAGGCATGCGCACGGTGCGCCGTACCAAAGGCATCGTTGATATAAATAGAGCCTAGTGCGGCTAATTGTTGGGCAAAATCAACATCTCCTTTGGTTTCTTCGGGATGATATCTAAGGTTTTCCATCAAAAGCACTTGACCGGGTTGAAGGGCTTGTGCTAGGGCTTCCGCTTCGGGCCCCACACAGTGTTCCGAAAAGAGCACTTCACACCCTAAAATTTCAGAAACTGTGGCAACAATATTTTTTAAAGAAAACTCGGGTTCTTGGTGTTTGGGACGACCCAAATGTGAAAGGAGCACACAACTTCCGCCTTGCTGAAGCACATAATCTATGGTGGGTTTGGCCGCGACGATACGCGTCGCATCGGTCACTTCTAATTTCTCGTTGAGCGGAACATTAAAGTCGACTCGAATGATGGCGCGTTGGTTCTGGAAATTTTGATCGTTGAGTTGATTCATTTTTAAAAAATTTCTCAAAAGTACCGATTTTGAAAACTTTAAATTATCGTTTGTAAAAATTTCTCAAAAATTTGATCCCAACAAGATTTACCAAAGACCTTTGATGTACTATATTTACTCCATGTTATCCCATCCACTCATTGGTCAAGAGAAAATTAAACAACAGCTGCAACTTCAGCTGAATTCCAGCCAAGTTCCTCATGCTCAGTTATTTACAGGCAATTTGGGGCGTGGCGGTCTTGCTTTAGCTTTGGATTTTGCCTTTCAGCTTTTGGGTGTTTCCGAGACCAAAAGTCCGGAACAACAAGCGGATTTACATTTTGTATTTCCTGTGGTTAAAGGAGAAAAGAGCAAAAATTTGGTTTCGGATGACGTGCTCCCTACTTGGTTTTCTTTTCTCCAACAAAACATCTACGGTTCCTATTCCGATTGGTTTGAAACTTTGGAAGTGGGAAATAAACAAGGCATCATTAATGTCCATGAAATTCAGTCCCTGCATCACAAGATGGGATTGAAATCCTTTTCTGGGGGAAATAAGGTTTGTATTATTTGGGGGATGGATAAAATGAATACTGAAGCTTCCAATAAATTCTTAAAACTTTTGGAGGAGCCCCCCGAAAAAACTTTTTTCTTGATGATCGCAGAAGATGTCAATCTATTACTTCCCACCATAACGTCTCGTTGTCAAATAACAGCCCTTCCTCCTATAGAAACTAACGCTTTAGAAGGCTATTTTACTTCGCAAAATGCTACAATTGCACAAGAATGGATTGAAAAAAGTGGAGGAGATTTTGCTGCCCTATTAAAACTCCTTGTCGATAGAAACATCATCGATTATGAAAAGATGCTGATCGATTGGTTGCGGATGGCATTTCGTGCCGCCAAGGATAAAGCAGTGGTTATTGATTTGATGGATTGGGTGAATCAGATCAGTCGATTGGGACGCGATGAACAGCAACAATTGTTGCAGTTTGCATTACAATTTTTTAGGGATGCTATGATTTTGAATTACGATTTGAAAAATTTAGTGCGTTTTGAATCAAGAAATAATTTTGATTTAGAAAAGATTGCCCCATTTATTCACAATGGAAATTATGCAGCGTTGATAGAAGCCTGTGAAAAAAGTATGTTTTATATTTATAGAAATGCCAACCCAAAAATAGTATTTACCGATCTTGCGTTAAACATGAGTCGTTTAATCCATAAAAAAGCCGTTTAGTCTCTTTTTTGAAAGACAAATATTTTTGAAGAATGTCTTTTGCTAACTATTGCTTTTATACTGAATATCAGCGCATAACAAAAACCCACAACTATTGGAAATCGAGTCTTCTTATGTTTCTCTGATAAGTAAGAAATATAGAAAACATCGTAATAAAGCGGGTGTTTTTCAACGCACTTAAGCCCGGCATTACGTGCCATTTGTAATAGTCCTTCCTCTGTAAAATGCCAAAGGTGACGGGGAACGTCCAGTGCTGCCCAATTCATTTTATAGTGCAGGGCATCATGGCTTTCAAAATTTGGAACAGCGATCCACAAGGTTCCCTTGGGTTTCAGTCGGTTTTTTAATGAGTGCAATGCATCCTCCGGCTGAGGAAGGTGTTCCAAAACATGCCAAAGGGTGATCACATCATACGTTTTCGAAATCTCTAATTCCTCTAAACTATGGTAATTTCTAATCTTTTTTTGGAGCAATATTTGGCGCGCCTTTTCAGAAGCCTCAATTGCATCCACATGGTTGCCTTGGTTTTGAATATAACTGGCAAAGGTTCCGTTTCCTGAGCCAAAATCTAAAACATGAGTATTATTGCCACACAACTGCCGTATAAGCTTCCATTTTTTCAACAACATTTTTCGCTGAACAAACCGATATATACGATCTAAAAAAGAAATTGCTTGGGCTTTGTGCGAGTCATAATCTCCAGAATCATAATAGGGCGAAAGGTCTTTAATGTCCTTGATGTCTGTCCAAGAAATGCGGTGATTATTGTCCCAATAGATCGTAAAGTCTTGTTCGGAAACTAAATGGTCTCGAGCGACTCCTAACGTTTTATCTTTTCGTAAGTTCATTGGTTCCACGTGAAACAATTCTCATTATCTTCCCATGGAGACCAACAATACGCTGATATCGCTCGGGTTGATTCCGCTGATTCTAGAAGCTTGTGCTAAGGTATTAGGACGAAGATGATTTAGTTTTTCTTTCGCTTCAAAAGAAAGAGACGCCAACACATCAAAATTAAAGTCTTTTGGAATCTTAATGTTTTCCAAGCGTTTTAGTTTATCCGCGTTGCGTTTTTCTTTGTCAATATACCCAGCATATTTAATTTGGATTTCCGCTTGTTCAAAAACCTCATCAGTGAATTGATTTTCTTTGAGATAGTTGGCTAATGGATTAAAGTTGACGATGTCCTTTCGCTGCACACTGGGCCTTGAAAGTAATTTGGCAAACTTATCTGATTGTGTCACCAAGTCGCTCTGTTTGGCTTCCAACAAAGCATTCGCCTCTTGTAATTCATAACTGGTTTTTTCAAGATAATGAATAAGTGCCGTTTTTGCTTTAGCCTTATTATCAACCAAGCGTAATCGCTCATCAGAAGCTAATCCAATTTTATGTGATCGTGCGGTAAGTCGATCATCTGCATTGTCTTGACGCAGCAGGGTGCGATATTCCGCTCTTGAGGTGAACATCCGATAGGGCTCTTCTGCTCCTTTTAGAATTAGATCGTCAATCAATACACCAATATAGGCTTCTTCACGACCCAATATAAAAGGCTCTTGATCATTGATTTTTAAATGGGCATTTATTCCTGCTATGATTCCCTGAGCCCCTGCTTCTTCATAGCCCGTGGTTCCATTTATTTGACCCGCAAAGTAGAGCCCTTCAATGCGCTTAGTTTCTAGAGTATGAAATAATTGAGTCGGTTGGAAATAATCATACTCAATGGCGTAGCCGGGACGGAAAAATTTTACATTCTCAAACCCTTTAACTTGTTTTAAGGCTTTGTACTGAATATCATCGGGGAGTGAAGTGGAGAATCCGTTTACATATACTTCGACGGTGTCCCAACCTTCGGGCTCAACAAATATTTGATGCCTGTTTTTATCTGCAAAACGATTGATCTTGTCTTCTATAGAGGGACAATAACGTGGCCCTGTGCTTTTGATATTTCCATTAAACATCGGAGAACGATCAAAACCGGAGGCTAGAATTTCATGAACCGTCGTATTCGTATGGGTGATGTGACAGCTTCGTTGTTTGGTAAGGGGTTTCGTGATCGGGAGATAGGAAAATTTAGAGGGCTGTTCATCTCCCGCCTGTTCTTCCATTACTTCAAAGTTTAAAGAGCGTCCATCAACCCGAGGGGGAGTACCTGTTTTCATTCTACCCGACTGAAAACCAACATTTTCAAGCGCAGCAGTAAGTCCAATTGAAGCAGTCTCACCGGCACGGCCTCCACCAAAGTTTTTTTCCCCGATGTGAATCAAACCGTTTAAAAAAGTTCCATTGGTGAGCACTACAGATTTAGAATAAATTTTTAGACCCAAAGAGGTAAGCACCCCTTGTACGGCTTCCTTATCAAACAAAAGATCAACCACCATGTCTTGATAAAAATCGAGCTTGGGCGTGTTCTCCAACATTTTTCTCCATTCCAACGCAAAAAGGCTACGGTCGGATTGGACCCTGGGGCTCCACATGGCTGGGCCTTTAGATTGGTTTAGCATTTTAAATTGAATGGCACTGTTGTCGGAAACGATCCCACTATATCCGCCGAGCGCATCTATCTCTCTAACAATTTGCCCTTTTGCAATTCCGCCCATAGCCGGGTTACAAGACATTTGTCCAGTAAATTGCAGGTTCATTGTAATCAACAATGTTTTGGATCCCAAGTTTGCTGCGGCGGCGGCGGCTTCACAACCCGCATGACCCGCGCCTACAACAATCACATCGTATTTACTTTCAAACATCGGTCAAAGGTTTCACGTGGAACAATTCTATAAATTCGTCTTCCAACTTTCGCATCATCATTTTTTCTGCTTCTGACTTATCATTATACCCCAAACAATGCAATAATCCGTGGGAAACGGTTCTAATCAACTCGTTTTCAATGGTTTGCGCATATTTTTTCGCAGAATCGCGTATTGCCCACAAGGATATAAAGATTTCTGCTATAAGCGATTCTGAGACACTATAATCAAAGGTCAAAATGTCTGTATCGGTGTCGTGATTTAAATATTCTACATTCATTTGAAACATTTGATCTCTTGAAATAAAATTATATGAGAGTTTTTCAATTGAAAATCCCTTGGAATCGGTAAAAAACAATAATTGCTTTTTGAGATGATCCGCATCTATGGTTTCGGGTATGTTATTAAAATAAATGATCTCTAGAAAATTTTAACAAATATACGTATAATGGAAATGAGATGTGACATATTCAAATAGAACGGATTATCTTTGCACAAAAAATGACAACACGCGTTCGTTTTGCTCCCAGCCCTACAGGACCTTTACATATCGGAGGGCTTCGTACCGCTCTTTTTAACTATTTATTTGCTAAAAAAAACAACGGCGTTTTTATCTTACGGGTCGAAGACACCGATCAGCACCGCTATGTTGAAGGTAGCGAAGAATATATTCAAAAAGCTTTGGAATGGTGTCATTTAGTTCCCGATGAAGGCCCAGTAAGCGGAGGAGATTTTGGTCCCTATCGTCAAAGTGAACGTAAGCAAATTTACCAAAAACATATAGAACTACTTGTTGAAAGGGGGAAAGCCTATTATGCTTTCGACAGCAATGAGGCTTTGGATCAAGCGCGTAAAGATGCTGATGATCAGGGAAATACATTTCGTTACGGGGCATCTAACCGAATGAATTTTAGAAATAGTTTGACCCTAGAAGCAGAAGAAACAAAAAACTTATTAGGAAAAGAACCCTTTGTCATCCGTCTAAAAGTTGAGCCCAATAAGGAGGTGGTGGCTCAGGACGATATTCGAGGAACGATCCGTGTTGAGAGCAACAATATTGACGATAAAATATTAATGAAAAGTGACGGTATGCCGACTTATCATTTCGCCAATGTAGTCGATGACCATTTGATGCAAATCAGTTGTGTGATTCGAGGCGAAGAATGGCTCCCCTCACTACCCTTGCATCAATTGATTTACGATGCCTTTGGTTGGGAAACCCCCCAATTTATGCATTTACCGCTTATCCTTAAACCCAAAGGGAAAGGGAAATTGTCCAAAAGAGATGGTGAAAAAGAAGGGTTTCCCGTCTTTCCGCTACAGTGGGGAGAGGGGTTGGTCGGATTTAAGGAAAGAGGATTTCTTCCGGAGGCCTTAATTAACTATTTGGCGCTTTTGGGATGGAATCCAGGAAATGACCAAGAACTTTTTTCGTTAGAAGCCTTAGAAAACACCTTTGATTTATCGGGGGTTCAAAAGGGGGGCGCACGATTTGACTTTGAAAAAGCCAAATGGATCAATCATCAATATCTACAAAACAGTACTGAACAGCAACTATTGGAAACGGAGGAGGGAAGTAAATTATTGGATCATTTCGACACCGAAACGGCAGTAAAAATAATCGCTCTTATTAAGGATCGTTTGTACTTGTTGGAGGATCTTAAAACGGAAACCCAGTTATTTTATCAGGAACCGGACTATGCTCACGGCGTTTGGGACAAGCTCCTGCAGAAACAACCCCTTAAAATTCTAGGACAATTGGACCATTTTATCGCTGATGGATTGGATGGAAACGCACTGAAAGAAGCCTGTTTTGCTTGGTCTAAAGAAAACGAGATTCCCTTTGGAGTTTTGATGCAAAGCTTTAGAATAGCCATTGTTGGGAAACTGGCCGGCCCGGATTTGTTGACGATTTGTGAGATATTGGGGAAAAGTGTAACTTTAAAGAGAATCGAAAAAGCAAAACTTTCAATTATTAACCTTAATCTATAGCTATGAGTATTATAACCCCAATTGTCCTCCTTTTAGGAGTTTTCATTCTTCTCTCCGGGCTGTTTGTTGTGAAACAGCAAACCGCTGCCATTGTTGAACGCTTTGGACGTTTTCAAAGTATTCGCCAATCTGGATTACATCTCAAGATCCCTTTAATTGATCGAATTGCAGGACGCATCAGTTTACGGATTTTGCAATTGGATGTGATTGTTGAAACCAAAACCAAAGACGATGTTTTTGTCAAACTAAAAGTTTCTGTTCAATACAAAGTCGTTCAGGAAAGTGTTTATGATGCTTTCTATAAATTGGATTATCCCCAAGATCAAATTACCTCTTATGTATTTGACGTTGTTCGCGCGGTTGTGCCAAAGATGAAATTGGATGATGTTTTTGAAAAAAAGGACGATATCGCCAATGCTGTAAAAGGAGAATTGAACGATGCAATGATCAATTATGGCTACGATATTATTAAGGCTTTAGTGACCGACATTGATCCCGATGCGGAAGTGAAAGCCGCCATGAACCGTATCAATGCAGCAGAGCGTAAAAAAGTTGCCGCACAATACGAAGGAGATGCCGAGCGCATTTTTATTGTGGAAAAGGCAAAGGCGGAAGCAGAAAGCAAAAGACTTCAAGGACAAGGAATTGCCGATCAGAGAAGAGAAATTGCGCGTGGTTTGGAAGAATCTGTAGATGTTTTGAACAAGGTGGGCATCAATTCTCAAGAGGCCTCTGCGCTGATTGTTGTGACCCAACATTACGACACGCTTCAGTCCATTGGAGAAGAAACGAATTCCAATTTGATTTTATTGCCCAATTCTCCGCAAGCGGGGAGTGAGATGTTGAACAATATGGTGGCCTCCTTTACCGCCAGTAATCAGATTGGTGAAGCGATGAAACGTAAAAACGAAGAAAACAAAAACAAGGGCGAAAAATAAATTTTAGCCGTTTTGCTTCGCCCAAGTGTCTCTAAGACCTACGGTTTTATTAAAGATCAGTTGTTCTGCCGTTGAATCCGTGTCCACGACAAAATAACCCATCCGTTGAAACTGGTATTGAGTTCCCGGTATCGCATTTTGTAATCCCGGTTCAACCATTGCTGTAATGGTTTCCAAAGAGTTTTCATTGATATGGGCAACAAAGTCGGTTGCTTTATCTTGATCTGGAGCTTCCACCTTGAACAAGCGATCGTAGAGATTCACTTGGGCTGCAACAGCATGTTTTTGGCTGACCCAGTGTAGTGTTCCTTTTACCTTGCGCATACTGGCTTCGGTTCCAGTTCCACTTTTGCTTTCAGGATCATAAGTACAAATAATTTCTACAATATTACCTTCGGGATCTTTCACAACGGATTCTCCTTTAATAATATAGGCGTTTTTCAAGCGCACTTCCTTTTCCAAAGTCAACCTGAAAAACTTGCGGTTGGCGGATTCTTGAAAGTCTTCACGTTCGATGAACAAGTGTTTTGAGAAAGGGATTTCACGCGTACCTAATTCCAAATTTTCAGGATTAATTTCACCTTCCAAAAGTTCTTCTTGATCGTCGGGATAATTCGATATGGTCAATTTGACCGGATCTAATACGCCCATCACTCGGGGGGCGATGGTATTGAGATGCTCCCGAATGGAAAATTCTAATAGAGACAAATCGATCACATTATCTCTTTTAGCAACGCCAGCGGCATCTACAAAATTTCGTAATGCTTGGGGCGTATACCCTCTTCGGCGCAAGCCGGAAATCGTGGGCATTCGTGGATCGTCCCAACCAGAGACCAATCCTTTTTCGATAAGGGTCATCAATTTGCGTTTACTCGTAACAGTATATGACAAATTCATCCGGGCAAACTCTCGTTGTTTAGGGATCGTTCCTGCGCTTGGATTCAAGGCCCTGAGAAACCACTCATAAAGGTCTCTATGGGGTTTAAACTCCAAAGAGCAGAGTGAGTGCGAAACCTGTTCAATGTAGTCGGATTCGCCGTGTGTCCAGTCGTAAAGGGGGTAAATACACCATTGGTCGCCCGTACGATGATGGGTTTTGTATAAAATTCGATACATCGCTGGGTCGCGTAACAACATATTGGAAGCCGCCATATCTATTTTGGCACGTAATACATGGGCTCCCGCTTCAATTTTGCCATCATGCATTGCTGTAAAAAGCGACTTGTTTTCGGCAACCGATCGATTGCGATAAGGGCTTTCACTTCCCGCTTCGGTGGGGGTTCCCTTTTGCGCTGCAATAGCGGCAGAGTCTTGTGAATCTACATAAGCCAAGCCTTGGTCAATGAGCTGATGCGCCCACTGATATAATTGATCAAAATAGTCGGAAGCATAACATTCTTTGTCCCATTGATAACCCAACCATTGAATGTTTTCTTTGATGGCGTCTACAAATTGCTGCTCTTCTTTGGCGGGGTTGGTATCGTCAAATCTTAAGATAACGGGAGCGCCATAGCGCTCGCCTAAATTAAAATTGATACAGATTGCTTTGACGTGTCCAATATGAAGAAAACCATTAGGTTCCGGAGGAAAACGAAAACGCAAGTCTTGCTTTGGAAAACCATTGGCAAGATCTTCTTCAATGATATGCTCTATAAAATGTAAGGGTCGGTCCATGCTTTTAAAATTAGGGCAAAGATATTGAAATCATTGTTTTGAAGGGCTACTCAAAAATGTCTTTCTATCTTTGCTGTCTGATGGGAAAAATCTATTTAAAAAAAATCCGTTTGTATGCCTATCACGGCTGCATGGATGAAGAAAAGAAAATCGGCAGCGACTATGTGATCGACTTGGTTGTGGATACTGATTTGGAGGCCTCAGCAAAGTCTGACAAACTCAGTGATACCGTGGACTATGTTGCGCTACATAGCATTGTTAAAACAGAAATGGAAAAACGGGCGCATCTGTTGGAAAACGTTGCGGATCGGATACTGATGCGCATCCTTAAAGAGCATCCCACAGTCTCCAAAGCAACGGTGAAGGTGGCAAAAAAAAATCCCCCGATTGGAGGAAATGTGGAAGAAGTCGCCGTGAAGCGAGAACTCTCTCGCAAGAGCGTATAATTCGATTAAATATTGCTATTTTTGTAGCATGGCATCGTGGCCGAGTGGCTAGGCAGAGCTCTGCAAAAGCTTGTACAGCGGTTCGAATCCGCTCGATGCCTCTTTTTCTTGCCTATGGGACTTCATTCGCCAAAAGAATTTTTCCTCCCAAACGACTTAAAATTATTTGTTTTTCCGGGTTTCCAAAAACACGAATTACCCCTCCTGCCGTAGCTTCGGCGTCTACAATACCTTCTGAATTTACATACGCATAGCCACCCGCAAGCACTTTAACATTTACTCGCTCAGTTTTCAGCTGCTCTGCTTCGCAGTTGCCGCCTGTATTTACTTTTAAATCCAATTTTTTTGCGTTTCCCTTTAAAATCAAACTTCCTCCAGATGCGGTCTTCGCATCGATTTGGTCAATGTCCACTAGGGCTGTAATGATCGAGCCTTCTACCGACTTCAACTGTATGCTTGGCTGTTCTATAGGATGGAATGCACTAAGGGTCACCCCCTGATGTGCTTCTATTCGCTCTAGAGGTGCACTGTGATAGAGGTCAATATGGGTAATTCCTTTACGTACTAGGGAGGCAATGGCCAACTTAATTTTTAGGGTTTCATTTTTAACTGAAAGGGTTACTTGGTCAGATTCTGCCCCATAAATCACGGCTTTATTAACGTCTGATTCGATAAGATTTACATCAATTCTGGAATAAACTTTAAGGGATTTAAAAGGTCCGGTTGTAAGTGTTTTTATTTCATTCGGGTCGTTTTGAGCGCGAGCCGTTGCTGAAGAAAATAGAATAGATAATAATAAAATAGTAGCTCTCATGATTGAAAAGAGTAAAATTAAACGGGTTCAAAATCTAAAAAACGCTTAATAACATTGGCTTTTTTTACTTTAATTTTAATGGCGTCGCCCAATTGAAAAACTTTCTTTTTGCGCTCCCCAACCAATGCCAAATTGCGTTCGTCAAAATTATAATAATCTCCTTTAATATCCATTATTCGGATCATCCCTTCACACTTGTTATCATTGATTTCTACGTACATACCTCGATCAGTAACACCGGAAATAACACCGTCAAACACCATTCCCACCTTATCTTCCATATAAAGCACTTGCATAAATTTGATAGAATCTCGCTCGGCTTTGGTCGCCAGCTGTTCTCTTTGCGAACAATGAACACAGGCTTCTTCCAAAAGGTCTTCTTTTACCGCAGTGCCTCCCTCTAAATAATGTTGTAAAAGGCGGTGTACCATTAAATCAGGATACCTTCTGATGGGAGATGTAAAATGCGAATAATGATTAAACGCTAAACCGTAATGACCAATATTTTTAGTAGAATATTCCGCTTTGCTCATACAACGCAGCGTCATGGTATCAATCAAATTTTGTTCTTTTTTTCCATTACAATCCAAAAGCAATTGGTTTAATGCGCCGCTAATATTTTTGGGATTGATTTCCAATTGATACCCAAATTGACTGATGGTGCTTTTTAACTTCAATAATTTTTCTTCATCCGGATCATCGTGGATTCTATAGACAAAGGTTAGGGGGGCTTTTCTTTTACCAATAAATTCTGCAACTTTTCTATTGGCCAATAACATAAATTCTTCAATCAATTTATGTGCATCTTTGGAGGTTTTAAAATAAACCCCTTCTGGATGATTGGCTTCATTTAAATGAAAATTGACCTCCACACGATCAAAAGAAATCGCTCCTTTTTTCATTCGATGGCTTCTTAATTTTTTAGCGATCCCATCCAAATGTTGAATACTTTCAAAAACAGACGTCGGTACTTCGTAAGCTTTTCCGTCTAAAGAAACCTTATCCGTAACCTGAGTGTGTTGCGTCTCAAGAAGGTGTTGTACTTCTTCATAAGAAAACCGATGATCTGAATTGATTATCGTTTTCCCAAACCATTCGTCCAAAACATCTCCTTTGGAATTCATTTTAAAAACTGCAGAAAAAGTATATTTTTCTTCCTGAGGGCGGAGTGAACAGAGCCCGTTGGAAAGTACTTCCGGAAGCATGGGAACCACACGATCTACTAAATAGACGGATGTGGCTCGGTTGAATGCTTCTTCATCCAATGCTGTGTTGGGTTGAACATAATGAGATACATCTGCAATGTGAATCCCTATTTCAAAAACATCGGTTTCCAACTGTTTAAAAGATAAAGCGTCGTCAAAATCTTTGGCAGTTATTGGATCAATCGTAAACGTTAAAGTCTTTCTAAAATCCTTTCTTTTCTTTATTTCAGCAAAAGAAATCTCCGTGCTAATTTGAGCTGCAACGGATTCAATTGCTTTAGGAAAATCATAGGGTAATCCATAATCGTGAAGTATGGCATGAATTTCTGTATTGGTTTCTCCAGATTGTCCTAAACTTTTTATAATGGTTCCTGTTGGGGAATCACTGTTTTTTGGCCAATCTTTGAAAACGGCGACGACTTTTTCTCCTTCTTTGTAATGTTTTATATTTTCAGCACTAACAAAAAGATCCGTGTACATACTCCCTTTCTTACACAAAACGAAACCAAAATCTTTGTGTTTTTCCAGTACGCCTACATATTCTCGTTCTCCTCTTTTGAGTACTTCAAGTATCTCTGCATGCAGTTCTTTATTCTTGCGATACACTAGCGCGGATACAGTATCTCCATGCAGTGCTCTATTAATTTTCTTTTTAGGTATAATTATTTCTTCACCAAAATCCGTTGGGCTTATCGCTCCTTTTCCTGCGGGTAGTATGGTTAGTATGGCCTCAACCGTATTCCCTTTGGGTATTTTAAATGAGAATTTTCCTCGTTCTATTTCCTCGATCTTTTCTTTCCGTTTAAGAAGTTGAAGACAATTAATGATTAAATTTCGCCCTTGGGTATCTGTTATCTTTAGTTCTGCAGCAAGCTGCTTGTAATTAAATAGTTTTTTGGGTTGGCGATTGAAAATAGAATAAATTCTATCTTCCATTTTATGTAACGATTTTTTCTTTTTTGACATAAGCTAATACTAGAGGTAAAGGTACAATAAACCAAAAGCATAAGTTGTTCACAGTATTAACATTATCATTTTATTTTTTTTGAAATTTTTAAAAAAGATGCTGTATATTATTGCTTGTTAATACTGTGTATTCTTTTATGTGAAAATAAACACATAATTCAGATAGATGATTTAGTTCACTTTTTATTTGTTTTAATGAACAGGATAATATAATGAAAATCAAAACTTTAAAGATGTTTTTAAAGATTGTTAATAACGCTGTTTCTTTATAAAAAATGACCGAAAATGACTTTGAAATCTGTTTATAAAACGGCTGTTTTGTTGAACAGCCGGAAGAAAAAAAAAGAAAAGTAAATTCGTTTTTTTCGTTCCTTTTTATAAGCAAGAGCGTTTTTGTAAAAGGCTGTTTTTTTTAAGATATTTTATTAACAATTTGTAAATGGCTTCTCAAACATTATCCAGTGCTTTTGAACAATGTTTTATACTTTTACAGAAATTAGCATTATGAAAATTAGCATTGGCAATGATCATGCCGGCCCCGACTACAAAGCCGCCATTATCGATTTCTTAGAAAGCTCAGGACATGAGGTAAGAAATTATGGAACGGATACTGCCGGGAGTGTAGACTATCCAGATTTTATACATCCCGTAGCCGAAGATGTAGTCAGTGGTGCTGCCACCCTGGGTATAATTATATGCGGAAGCGGAAACGGTGCCTCAATGACGGCGAACAAACACCAAAAAATACGCGCGGCTTTGTGTTGGAATAAAGAAATTGTTGCTTTGGCTCGGCAGCACAATAATGCGAACATTCTTAGCTTACCGGCACGTTATATTTCTATTCCTCAGGCCATAGAAATGGTCAAAACCTTCCTCTCAACGGAATTTGAAGGAGGACGTCATCAAACGCGAATTGATAAAATTCCATGTCAGTAAAGCTTCATTTGGAATGTAAACCGTTTGACGCATTAACCAGTATCGCGTTGCATGATATTTTTGCATTACGTTCCGAAGTGTTTGTCGTAGAGCAAAATTGTATATATCAAGATATAGACGGAAAAGATCCGCAAGCGCTGCATCTCATAGGAAAACTTCACAACCAAATCGTCTTATACGCACGCCTTTTTGGTCCTGACATCGCTTATCCCGGCTATGCCTCTATTGGAAGAATCTTAACGGCTTTTTCTTGTAGAGGAAAAAGCTACGGACATCAACTTATGGCGTATGCGATCCAGCAGTGTACATTCAATTTCCCTGATTGCCCCATCAAAATTTCTGCTCAAGCCCATCTCGAAAAATTCTACAATCAGCATCGTTTTTTTGCCACTGGGGAGTCCTATTTAGAAGACGGTATTCCTCATATTGGGATGATCCATGATGGAAAGCATTTTGTATAAATCTCAATAGATTTAAACAAAATAGGCAAAACCTATCTGATCAACACCCCCCTCGTTTTTTTGCGTATTTAAAATTGATAAGCAATTGCTGAGGGAAGAAAACAAGAAGGTGTTATTAGCTCACAATCAGGTTATTAACAGAAATCAACAAGATGTCCACAAAATAATATTTGATGTAAATAAATGATGATCCACCAAAGACCAGACGAAAAAACAAGTATTATTTGCATATATGACAGTAACACTATTATATTTGTAATATGATGAATGATTTACAGATCAACATATCGATACAACCCAGTTTTTACTGTAAAGATCCAGAGTCCACGGAACTTGGAAGAAATATTGTCCGCGTGGGAATAGAGCTGATCGATAAATTGGGATATGAAGCGTTTACATTTAAGAAATTGGGCGCTCAAATCCATTCGAATGAGAGTTCTATTTATCGTTATTTTGACAGTAAACATGCATTTCTAGTGTACCTAGTTAATTGGTATTGGAGTTGGATTGAGTATAAATTAGTATTTGTTACCACAAATATTAATTCCGCCGAAGAGCGACTCGAAAAGGCCGTCCAATTATTGACCGAAGAGGTTAAAGAAGACAGTTCATTTACTTTTATCAATGAGGTTCTCCTGAATAAAATCATCATTACGGAATCAGCAAAAGCGTATTATACTATTGATGTTGATAAAGAAAATGAAAAAGGCTTATACAAGTCCTACAAGCGGGTGGTGCAACGCGTTTGTGATCTTGTATTAGAAGTAAATCCTCAATTCAAATATCCCCATATGTTGATTTCCACGATAATAGAAGGGGCGCACCATCAGAATTATTTCTCAAAGCACCTTCCTGCATTGACAGATGTGGAGGAAGGAAAAAACAATATCGTGGAGTTTTATTTAAAACTCACCAAAAGCGTTCTCAGCAAATGAAGATGATCCCTTTCTTTTCCAGTCGCCATCACAAACGAATAATTAATAATACTTTAATTAACCCGGAGACACCGCTGATGCGGTTTCCTAATAAATCACTTTAATATGAAAGCACAAACTAAAGAAACACAAGACTTAATGACCCCTGAAAAGGCGCTTCAAGAATTAAAAAATGGAAACGAGCGTTTTGTTCAAAAAAAGCAATTGAGTCGCGACCTTATGCAACAAGTCGGTGAAACAAGTACGGGACAATTTCCTTTTGCTACAGTTTTGAGCTGTATTGACTCTCGAGTGTCCTCAGAACTTATTTTTGATCAGGGTATAGGGGATATTTTTAGCGTAAGAATTGCAGGGAACTTCGTAAATGAGGATATTTTAGGAAGTATGGAATTTGCGTCTAAACTTGCAGGCACTAAATTGATTCTTGTATTGGGACATACGGCTTGTGGTGCTGTGAAAGGGGCTTGTGATCATGCTCGATTAGGGAACCTTACCGCTTTAATTAACAAAATTGAGCCTGCCGTTGCAGCCGTAAAACAGCCTCAAGAGGAAGGATTGAGAAATTCCTCAAACAGTGATTTTGTGAATGAAGTGGCCGCTCAAAATGTTAGAATGACAGTGGATAACATACGTTCTCAAAGTGAAGTGCTCAAAACCATGGAAGATGAGGGAGCGATCCAAATTGTGGGCGGGATGTACGACATCAAAACAGGACAAGTTCATATCTATTAAAACCGCTTTCGAATCGTTTTAAAACCCTTTTTTCAATATCGTTTTGAAGAAAGGGTTTTATGTTTAACGTTTGTAAACGATTGAAAAAGTTTCTACTCCTTTTTAACTTTTTGGAATAAAATCAACGTCAAGTAATCCTTTCTTTTGTTCCTCTTTTAAAAAAACTGAAAAGAAAAAACCTCTAAACCCCTGTTTTTAAAGGGATTAGTGGTTTTCTGTTGGTGGTCCCAACTGTACTCACAACAATTTATAACTTATTGATATACAATATATAAAAATATATTTTTAGTACCCGTGGGTACTATTTAGTACCTCTTGGGTACTAAGTTTGTGATTTGGGTACTAACAACTTCTGTTAGATTTAACAGAAGTTGTTTTCCTCTTTTTTCTCATATTTTCTTTACGTTTTCTAAAAGTTGATATACTTATATAATAGTGATGATTGTAAATGTGGGTAATAACAATCGTTCAAACTTTTAGGAGTTGATAGTTTGATAGTTTTGGAAAACACCTTTTCCCTATCAATAATAAATGAAACCAAAGAACCGTACAGCCTTTGTTAAGATACATAAAGGAGGAGGT
>Ga0209137_1001546_pt1 | contig 21668 bp, 12 predicted proteins | sample SaaInl5LU_22_DNA_FD_184642 | JGI IMG/M metagenome (GOLD analysis project Ga0209137, IMG submission 184642) | Marine microbial communities from expanding oxygen minimum zones in the Saanich Inlet - ESP_105LU_22_DNA (SPAdes) (version 2) | ecosystem: Environmental > Aquatic > Marine > Intertidal...
TATTTGCACCCGCTTTAAGGCCTCGTGGCGCAACTGAATAGCGCATCTGATTACGGCTCAGAAGGTTACTGGTTTGAATCCAGTCGAGGTCACTCTATCGGAGAATTGATTAAAATTAATCGGTTCTCCTTTTTTTTTGTTTTTGAATTTCCTTTGGCAGTAAAGGAATTGCAGAGAACAAAGCATTGACTTTATTGGTTTGAACTGTGTCATTTTGCTTGTCGGAACCTATTCCGGAAGCAAATACAAGTTTTTGAATTTTCTTTCGTTGGTGTAAGTCGCTAGAAGCCCATAAATCACTGAGGTTTGATGAAATTTTTAAAGCCAAATCAATAGCCATTTGAAGGTTTGAACAAGTCAATGCTGATTTGATAAAATTGGATGTCAATTCCTTTTGGTAACTTTAGGGAATCTTACAGGTATTAAAAATAGTTTTTTTTGCTATTATACATAAGAAATATTGATTTAGATACTTAACTTTTTGGCTAAAATACTGTACTCTAAATCCCTGATGTAAAATGAGTAAAATATATTTTTTAGTTTTAAGTTAGAATTTTAATTATTTTTGTTACTACCTAATTTTAAGGATTATAAATGACTATCAATGGATTTATTAACGATCAACTGCTTGTAGAGCGCTTAAATGCAAGTGATAGTTCTGCTTTATCTGAAATATATAATGCTTATTGGCAACCCCTTTTTTTATCTTCTTATAATTTATTAAAAAGCAAAGAGATATCTGAAGACATTATTCAAGATGTATTTTTAGATCTTTGGAATAAAAGAGAAACTCTTAAAATAACCATTTCTTTAAAAGCATATTTGTATGCATGCACAAGATATAAGGTGTATGATTATTTTCGTAAAAACAAAAACGAATTGAATATTGAATTGTTTGATGATTTAAACAAACGACTTACTCAATCAACTCCTTTGACTGAATTAATGCACAAAGAATTATTACAACACATTGAAAATGTTATTGCTACTTTACCAGAAAAATGCAGAATGGTTTATACTCTAAGTAGAGAGCAAAAATTGAGTCATAAAGAAATTGCCCAACAATTAAATATTTCTACTAAAACTGTTGAAAACCATATAACAAAGGCTTCAAAAACATTGAAACTATCACTTGGAGATTTTTTGAGTTTAGAATTTATTATTTGGGTATATCAACAACTGCCTTAGCTCTAAAAAAGCTCTTTTTTAAGTAAAATTTCACTCAACAAGGGTTTAATGTAAATATATTTTTCATTAACAACTAGGGGATATCTAAAATTATTTACACTTATATAATAGATACATTAAATTATTATTATAAATACATTGAATTATTTAAAAAATAATGAAAAAAGAAGGACAGGTAACTAAAGATTATTTACTTAAAATAATAAATAAATATCTTAACGGTAATAGTACTGTTGAAGAAGAAAAGTTATTAATTAACTACTACGAAAGTTTTCAAGGAGAAAAGGAATGGAATGCTGAACTTGGTCTTGAAGAAGAAATTAAATATCGTATTCATGAAAAAATTCTCGGTAAAATAAAAAAGCCAATAGAAAAAGAATCAAAAGTTATTGAGTTAAATTTTAAGAAATACTTAAAATATGTTGCTGTTATTTTGATTTTTATTTCAACAGGGTATTATTTAACAATAAATAATTTTTTTAATTCGGCTTCTAACGTAGAAGTAAGAAATACTATAGAAATAGGTACAGATAAAGCTACTTTAACGCTAGAAGACGGCTCTGTCATTTTTTTAGAAAAAGGAAAACAATATAGTTTGACAAATGCAAAAAGCGATGGTGAAAAACTTGTATATTCATCAAAAGAAGATCAAAACACTACCCCAGTTGTTACAAAAACTACATATAATTATTTAACAGTACCACGTGGTGGACAATTTTATGTCGAATTGGCTGACGGAACCAATGTTTGGTTAAATTCAGAAACCAAGTTTAAATACCCAACAAAGTTTACAAAAGGACAACCAAGAATTGTTGAATTGTTGTATGGAGAAGCTTATTTTGATGTTTCACATAGCTCAAATCATAACGGAAGTAAATTCAAGGTTAATAGTGGTATTCAAGAAATCGAAGTTTTAGGAACAGAATTTAATATTAAACATTATGAAAACGATAATAAGCAATACACAACATTGGTAAAAGGAAAAGTTGCCTTAAGTAATAGTTTTTCAAAAAAAGTGCTGACACCAGGCCAGCAATCAATATTGAGTTCTGATAATAATGACATTACTATTTTGAATGTTGACGTCAGCTATGAAATAGCTTGGAAAAATGGCTTGTTTATGTTTGATAGAAAATCGTTAAAAGAAATAATGGATATTTTGTCAAGATGGTATGATATTAACGTTGTTTTTGAAAACGAATCCAAACAAAATATTATTATGTCTGGTTTGTTAAAAAAGAGCGATCATATTGAAGAATTGTTAAAAAACTTTGAAAAAACAGGAGAGATAAAATACCGTATTCAAGAGAATACTGTGCTATTAAAATAAAAAGGAATAAAGCTAAAACTTTGCACGGCCATAGCAATATTCCTTAGGAATAAATTAATTAATCAAATGAATAACTAACTCAAACACAAATTTATGAAACTTAAATTGACAAATGGCTTTTTTTTACAAAAACAAAAGCCGCTTAGAATGATTATGAAAACCTTTATCTTTTTATTCTGTACGGTAGTATTTAGTTTTAATTCAGAAAATGGATTTTCACAAGATGCAAACATTATAATTGACTCTGATAGAGTAGCTTCCGTTGAAGAAATTTTTGAAATAATTAAGAAGCAAACTGATTATCGATTTTTATATGTAAATAATCATATAAAAAACCTGCCAATGATTCGATTAGAAAAGGGAATTATTAAAGCAAAAAAGTTGTTAGAAAATTCTTTAGAGGGTTCGGACTTAACTTATAAGTTTAATAATAATGAAACTATTATTCTAAGCAAGATAAACATATCTCCTGATAAAAATCAAGTAGCAAAAAATATTTCTGGAATCGTACAAGACGCAAATGGAGATTTACTTCCAGGAGTTACTGTTCTGGAGAAAGGAACCAATAACGGGACCTCAACCAAATTTTCAGGAAATTATGAAATAACAGTTAATGGGAGCAATTCTATTTTAGTTTTTTCCTTTGTAGGTTATCAAACAAAAGAAGTGTTGGTTGGTAACAATACAGAAATTAATGTTGTCCTAAAAGAAGCGGTGCAAGAATTAACTGCAATAAATATTATTGCAACAGGATACCAAAAAATAGCAAAAGAAAAAATGACTGGGGCTGCTGAAAATATTGCAGCTTCTTTTTATGAAACTAATTTTAAACCAACATTGCAAGAGGGATTGCAAGGTAGTATTGCCGGACTTCAAATATTTGCAAACAACAGTCATCCACAAGCAGTTCCTCAGGTTATTATAAGAGGTGTTGGTTCTGCTTTTCAAGAAGGAACTAATGTTGCTGGTTTTGGTGCACCAACAACTGTACTAGGCAACCCTCCAACGTTAACTCCAGGTAGTCCTTTGTATGTTATAGATGGGGTACCTACTTTTGACGGAATGGATTTATCAAGCCTTAATGGAAATGATATCAAATCAATTACAGTTCTTAAAGATGCTGCAGCTTCAAGTATTTACGGAGCAAGAGCTGCAAATGGTGTAATTGTGGTAGAAACTAAATCTGGTGCTAAGGGAAAAGCACGAATAATGTATTCTTCACAAATAGGATTTTCAAGCTTTACAAATTTAAACGAACGATTAAATAGTTCTCAATTGCAAGAACTTTATATAGAAGGTTTAATTAACAACACTTCTAATGGTATTAATACAGCAAATGATGCACTTGCATTTTTACAAGCGCCAGGAGGCTCTATTACACCTTTTGATGTAAATAAAAACACCAATTGGGCAAACGAGTTAACTAGAAATGCTGTTATAAAACAACATAACTTATCTGTTTCTGGAGGAAATAATTCTAATCGTTATTACTTTTCTTTAGGTTATTTAGAAAATGAATCTCCATTAAAAGAAATTGATTTTAATCGTGTTACAGTTAGATTAAAATACGATACTGAAGTTTCTAAAAATTTAAATATAACTACCAATATTGGTTATGGTAATACAAAATCTAACAACCATGAAACGGGTTCTTCTTATTACAGTCCTTTTAAAAGTATCTATTTATTAAGACCTGACCTTAGCACCTATACTGCAGATGGCACATACGACACATCGTATAATTTTGCTATTAATCCTTTAGGAATTCTTACAGATGAAACTAGAGCTTTAGAAACAAACGACTTTAGAAGTGATTTAAATTTAAAATACGAATTTATACCCAACCTAACGCTAGAAACTAGTTTAAGTGGAAATTATAGATTAAATGAAAACTATAATAATTTTCCAGATTATATAGGAAAAGGATTTAACAATGGATCTAGTTTTGGTATTCAAAGAAACACAAATACATTTATTTGGAATGGTAGAGCTCTTTTAAGGTATTTATATTCATTTAAAGAAGACCACGAACTAAATATGTTTGCAGGTATTGAAAACAATGGAGTAGATATTAAAGCTACAAATGTTAGTGTTGATAACTTGCGCACTGGTGCAGAAACACTTGACAATGGAGAAACAGTAGATACCTATACAACAAGAAGAGAAAACACTATTAGTTCTGCTTTTTTAAATGCAAGTTACAGCTACCAAAACAAATATTTGGCAAATGCTTCTTATAGAAGAGACGGTTCTTCACGATTTGGTATAAACAAAAAATATGGAAACTTCTATGCATTAGGGTTAGGATGGAACATTCATAAAGAAGCCTTTATGGTTGATAATACGCTAATCAATCAACTTAAATTAAGAGTTAGTTATGGTATAAATGGGAATGACCAAATAGATCCTTTTGGATATTCTGGTACATTTTCAGGAACAGGAACTTATAACGGAACTAATGTTGCAACAATTGCTTCTGCTGGTAATGCATCTATAAGTTGGGAAAAAAATGCCACTTTTGATATTGGAGTAGATTTCGCTATCCTAAACAATAGAATCTCTGGGTATATAGATTATTACAATAGAAAAACATCTGACCTTTTATACAACTTACCAGTTTCTTCATTAAACGGAGACACCTTTGTTTTCCAAAATTTTGGAGGTATGCAAAACTCGGGTGTTGAAATTTCTTTAAATACTAAAAATATAGTAGCTGAAAATGGATTTAGTTGGACTACAGGAATTAATATTACTACCAATAACAACAAAATAACAGCACTTGAAACAGATGAAATTATTTCAGGAAATTATTTAAGAAAAATAGGCGAAGATTTTAACACACTTAATCTTTATGGATATGCAGGTGTTGATCCTGATACGGGAAGTGAATTGTATTACACAGATGAAACAGAAACTTCTACAACTGCTGTTTTAAGTCAGGCTGTAAAATACAATCAAGGAAAAACAACGCCAGACTTTTATGGTTCTCTTGTAAATACTTTTACTTATAATAACTTTAGTTTAACGGCACAGCTATATACAAGTTGGGGAGGACAACTTTTTGAAACTAATGGTTTTCTTCAAAATGACAATGGTAACAGAAGGCTAGATGACGATAGTAATACCTCTAAGTATGTTTTTGATAATAGATGGCAACAACCTGGAGATATTACAGATGTACCAAAATATGTTTATGGAAATGCAAGATCAAATACTCAATCTACTAGATGGCTTCATGATGCAAGTTTTGTTCGTTTAAAAAGAGTACAGCTATCATACAACTTACCTGATACGTTTTTAGAAAAAACTTTTATTGACAAATTACGAGTTCATATTAGTGCAGATAATATTTGGACATATACAAAAGACAAAACTTTGAAAAACGATCCAGAGATTGGAGGAATTACAGGAACAGCAAGTTGGGACACTCCATTAGCAAAAACAGTTTATTTAGGAATAAACGTTTCATTTTAAACCCATTTTTTAAAAACATATAATCATGAAAAAAATATATTTATTACTTACCATATCTTTTCTGTTGCTAACATCTTGCAACCAAGACGACTTTTTAGACAAAGACCCTTATGATAGCGTTCTTACAGAAAACTTAATTACAGATTTAACATCTTTTAATGCAGCAGCAAAAGGAGTTTATGATATTTTTCAAGACACTTACTACTACAATAGTTACTATTTAGTGATAGCTGATTTAATGTCTGATAATGTTAAAAACAATAATTTCAGCGTTTTTTCTGCAATAGACTTATATCAAACTCAAGCAGATGATAGATATGTAAAAAGCACTTGGGACAAAATTTCCACTGTAATTGCACAATCATCAATCGTTATAAGGCAAGCTGAAAATTTTAATTTTGGAGCAGATCAAGAAGAAGCAAAAAAACTAATTGGACAACTTTATGTAGCAAGAGCATTAGCGTATTTTGATATGCAAAGAATGTTTGCTCAACCGTATAATTTTACTACAGATGCTTCTCATTTAGGAATTCCTTTAGTGGATGAAAGTCAAATTGGTATAGAGCTAATTAATTCTCCAAGAAGTACTACTAAAGAGGTTTTTACGAAGATTGTTTCTGATATTGAAAAAGGAATTCTTCTTATTGGAGATGATACCTCTTCTGTTTACTATTTAAACAAAAATTCTGCGAAAGCATTATTAGCAAGAGTTCATTTATACATGGAAAACTGGGCGGAAGCAAATACCCTAGCAACAGAAGTTATTAACGCAGGATATACGTTAGTTTCTAATGCTAATTATGTTGCTAGTTGGACTGCAGATAGTAGTTCTGAATCTATTTTTTCTATTGTAAATACAGCAACAGATAATTCTACAACAAATTCAATTTCCTATTATTACGGACGCCCAAGATATCTAGCAACAAATAATTTGAGTACTACCTTAAATTCAAATGATGTTCGAAAAAAGTTGATTGTAAATAATAAAGTATTAAAATACCCTGCATATACAACAAGAGACAATAACATTCCTGTAATACGTTTATCTGAAATGTATTTAATTAAAGCGGAAGCTTTAGCAGAAATGAATATGGATACTGAAGCAAAAACAGCAGTTAATGCAATTCTTTTAAGAGCAAATCCTTCAGCGACACCCTATTCTGAAACCGGAGACGCCCTTAAAAATAGTATTCAAGAAGAAAGAAGAAAAGAATTAATGTTTGAAGGACACCGTATCTTTGATTTAAACAGAAAAAAGAAAAGCTTTACAAAGTTTAGCACCTCTTCAGAAACGGCTATAGCAGTAAGTTATCCTAACGATCGGACCATTTTACCAATTCCACAAACTGAGATCGATGCAAATGACAACATCGCTCAAGGACAGCAAAATCCTGGTTATTAGTGAATTTTAAGATTTAAATGCAAGCTATTTAATTCTATTGAGTCTTTTTATATCATGAATAAAGATCAAATAGCTTGCTTTTATTTCAACCTATAGTCAGCCTTTTTTAAAGGCAATACGTTCTTTTTTCGAAAAATTAAAATTACTAAGATCAAATATTCGCAACCTCATTAAAACAAAAAAATGAAACATTTAATTTTACTGTGTGTCTTTTTCACAACCTTACTGTCCTGCTCACAAAACGAAAAGCCTTATGCAGTATTGTCAGGAAATATTAAGAATACAACCGAGACTATTCTTGAAATTGGCAACAGTGGTAGAAGTTACCAAAAACAAATCACTATCGATTCTAACGGAAACTTTAGAGACACTCTTTACCTAGAAAATCCAGGTAGTTATTTTTATCAAATAGGAAGATCATATAGCACTGTATTTTTAAAAAATGGTTATGACTTAAGGTTAAATTTAGATGCAAATGATTTTTATAAATCCGTAAAATATTCAGGAAAAGGGAATGAAGTAAATAACTATAATGTAGCAAGAAGTACTTTAAAAAATAAATTAGTAGGTGATGCCAAAACATTTTTTGTAGTTCCTTTAGATGATTTTTTACGTAAAGTTGAAAAAAACAGAGACGCACTATTAACATTACTAGAGGAATCTAATTTGAGTGAAGAAGACAAAAAACTACAGCTTAAAATTATAGAATATGATTATTTACTCACCATAAATAATTACGATAAGTTTTACGCATACCATACCAAGGAACATCCAGAATTACCTGTAGATTACTACGACCCAATCAAAGAAATGAATATGGATGATGAAGAGGCTTTTAATAATATTCAAAGTTATCGAAATTTAATAACAGAAAGCTGGAGACTTCATTTAAAAGATGCTCAAGCAAAAGACCCTAATTTATCTGTAATTTCACATGTAGAAAGTCAAATAAAAGACCTAAAAAGCACAAAGATTAAAGATCTTATCGTAAGCATGCTTTTTAAAGAAATGACTGTAAAGAATAAAAATTATGAAACAGATTACCCTAAGATTATGGCACTCCTTTCAGATGAACAAATGAAAGAAAAGTTAACCAAAAGATATGAAACTGTAAATTATACAAAGCCAGAGATGTCAGCTCCAGATTTTAATTATGAAAATCACAATGGCGGAAAAACTTCTTTGAAAGATTTAAAAGGAAAATTAGTATACATCGAAATTTGGGCTACATGGTGTGGACCATGCATAAAAGAATTTCCGGCACTTACACAGTTAATTAAAGACTTTAAGGGAAAAAATATTGCGTTTGTAAACATTTCTATTGATTCAAAAAACGATTACGAAAAATGGAAAAAAATGGTACCAGAAACAAATGTTGGAGGGATTCAATTAATGGCCGATAATGGATTGAAATCTGATTTCATGAAAGCTTTTAGTGTTGGCTTAATACCAAGATCAATATTATTAGACGAAGAAGGGAAAATCATTTTAGAGAAAGCACCGAGACCTTCTGCTAAAAACACCAAAGAATATTTGGATAGTATCCTAAAAAGAAAGACAAACACTAAACTTTAGTATAAAATATTTTTTTAACAATCTTTCACAAAACTTGTGTTTATTATTTGAATTAATGACTTTGGTGAAAGAATTTAAAAGGGTTGTTTTAAACAACCCTTTTAAAAAATCAATTTACAAAATTTTAAAATGAAAAAACTTATCATATTACTTATTCTGGTTGTCAGTCAAAATTTTTATTCACAGATTCTAGATCCTATTTCATGGAAAACATCTGTTGAAAAAATTACCGCGACAAAATACAATCTAATAATTACTGCGGCTATGGATGCGGGCTGGCATTTATATTCGCAAAATGTCCCGAAAGATGGGCCTATACCAACAACCATTTCTTTTGAAAAATCCAAAAATTTTAAATTGATTGGCGCTCCTACTGAAGAAGAAGGGAAAACAGTTAATGATCAAGTTTTCAATATGAAAATAAAGTATTTTGAAAAAAATACAACTTTTAAACAGCGCATAGAAGTGGTGAACCCAAATACCTTCATTGTCACGGGAGAAATAGAATTTATGGTTTGTAATGATGAAAATTGTTTGCCCCCTACTTTTGTGGATTTAAAGTTTGTCATTCCAGCTCAAATTGATTCAAAAAAAAAAAAGATGAATTCAAACCAACGAGAGTATTAAAGATAGAAGATACCTCAAAAGATCAAGGGAGTAGTCTTTTAACCATTTTTATCATTGCTTTTTTTTCGGGCTTTGCCGCCTTGTTAACACCTTGTGTTTTTCCTATGATTCCTATGACAGTAAGTTTTTTTACAAAACAAAGTAAAACGAAAGCTGCTGGAATTAGAAACGCTCTTATTTACGGGATATCTATTATTGTAATTTATGTTGTACTAGGAATTTTGGTAAGCTTTATTTTTGGTGCTGATGCATTAAATGCATTATCAACAAACGTTTGGTTTAACATTGCTTTCTTCCTATTGTTGTTAATTTTTGCGGCATCATTTTTAGGTGCTTTTGAAATTATGTTGCCCAATTCTTGGGCAAACAAAGTAGACAAACAAGCGGATAAGGGAGGGCTAGTAGGTATTTTCTTTATGGCATTGGCATTAGCCATAGTCTCTTTTTCATGCACTGGGCCTATAGTTGGTACCTTGTTGGTAGAAGCAGCATCAGGTGGAAGTCAGATAGGACCAATCATCGGTATGTTGGGTTTTTCATTAGCGATAGCATTACCATTTGCATTATTTGCAGCATTTCCAGGATGGTTAAACTCATTGCCAAAATCAGGAGGTTGGTTAAATACGGTTAAAGTAGTTTTAGGATTTTTAGAATTGGCATTCGCTTTTAAATTCTTATCAAATGCGGATTTGGTATTACAATTACATTGGTTAGAACGTGAAGTATTCATTGCTATTTGGATAGCTGTATTTGGAATGCTTGCTTTGTACCTTTTCGGAAAAATACAATTACCCCATGATTCGCCTGTACCCAATATCTCAGTTGGTCGTTTAAGTCTTGGGTTACTCGTACTGTCATTTACCATATACATGATTCCTGGGCTCTGGGGCGCACCACTTAATTTAATTAGTGCATTTCCACCCCCACAGCATTATAGTGAATCTCCCTATGGTGTGGGATTTACAAAAATGGTTTCTGAATCTATGAATTCACACAACGATATTCCAGAAGGGGCACATGTAATGCCCCCTCATAATATTTTAGCATTTACTGATTATAACAAAGGGTTGGCTTACGCAAAGCTAGTAAACAAACCAGTTATGATAGATTTTACAGGCCATGCTTGTGTAAATTGTAGAAAAATGGAACAAAATGTTTGGGTTAAACCAAAGATTTTAGAAATGATAAAAAATGATGTAGTACTTATTTCTTTATATGTTGATGACAAACGTCCTTTAGAGGCATCTGAGGTTGTTGACTCTAAACTTAGACCTGGTAAAAAACTAAAATACATTGGTCAGAAGTGGAGTGAATTACAAACTACTAAATACAAAGCAAATTCTCAGCCTTTTTATGTTTTAATGAATCATAATGAAGAAAATCTTATACATCCCGTGGCATATACGCCTGATATTGATACCTACTACCGTTGGCTGAAAGAAGGAATTATGAATTTTAAAATTGTTAAAACCAAGTAAGTTTTGGAGTTAAAGCAGGTATTTAATTTATTAGTATGGTATTTTCGTCACATATGTTACTCATGATCAATCAAAAAAAAAATTCAAAAGCACTAAATTTAGAGGAATACTTTCAAGAATTTAGAAAAAATATAGTAGGAATAGACCAACAATTTGAATCGCCCTATGGGAAACAGAAAATTATTTATGCAGATTGGATTGCAAGTGGTCGGTTGTACAAACCTATTGAAGATATGTTGCTAAACGAAATTGGTCCATTCGTAGGCAATACGCATACAGAATCAGCAATCACTGGATCTGCAATGACTATGGCTTACCATAAGGCTAGAACTATCATAAAAAAACATGTAAACGCTTCCGATGATGATGTGCTTATTACCGTTGGTACAGGGATGACTGGAGCAATCAATAAGTTTCAGAGATTACTTGGGCTTAAAATAAATGAGAACTTAAAAGAACACACTCAAATCCCTGAAGAAAAAAGACCCATAGTATTTGTTTCTCAAATGGAACATCATTCTAATCAAACTTCATGGTTAGAAACCATTGCAAAAGTTGAGGTAATTCCTTCTAATGATCAAGGACTGCCTTGTTTAAAAGAATTGAAAAAACGAATAGACAGCTACAAGGAAACCCAGATAAAAATTGCTGCAATAACAGCATGTTCTAATGTGACAGGTATTAGTACAAACTATTATGATATCGCAAAAATAATGCACCAGAACAATGGGTTGTGTTTTGTAGATTTTGCTTGTTCTGCGCCTTATGTAGATATCAATATGCATCCAGAAGATAGTGAACAATATTTAGATGCCATTACCTTTTCACCTCACAAATTTTTAGGTGGACCCGGTTCTTCAGGGGTATTAATTTTTAATAAAAAACTTTATAAAAATTTAGTGCCCGATAATCCAGGTGGTGGAACTGTTTTGTACACCAATCCATGGGGTGACCATGATTATATAGATGATATTGAAACTAGAGAAGATGGTGGTACACCTGGTTTTTTACAAGTCATAAAAATTGCCCTAGCTTTGAGGTTAAAAGAGCAAATGGGAACCAATAATATAACCCAAAGAGAACATGAACTCAATGCGATAATTTTTAATACCCTCTCAAATATCAAAAATTTAACTCTTTTGGCGCCTAATAATAGAGACAGGCTTGGTATATTCTCTTTTTTTATTGAAAACGAGCATTATAATTTAATTGTCAAGCTTTTAAATGATCGATTTGGGATACAAACAAGAGGCGGATGTTCTTGTGCAGGGACGTATGGCCATTATTTATTAAATGTTGATATCTTGTCATCAAAAGCCATTAAACAAAAAATAAAGGAGGGTTATTTATTTGAACGTCCTGGATGGGTTAGAATGTCTATTCATCCCACAATGACCAATACTGAAATTGAATTTATATGTAATTCTATTATATTGGTGGCACAAAATGTGAAGGAATGGAAAAATGAGTATACGTATGACCCTATCAAAAACGAGTTTATTCATTTTGCTCATACAAATCTTGAGGAAGAACTAACCAATTCTTGGTTTCATTTATAGGGCAATTGATTAAATGTTAAAGAATTGATTTTCTATTCTTTAACCAGAAATTTAGACATTTTTCTGTTCGCTTTAAAATCCATAAACAAGGTATACAAATAAGTATATAAAAAGCAAACTACTTTTTTATTCTTACTTTAGAGGAATTAATTACATTTGAATTCAAAAATAAATAAACAATACCCCAAATAAAATTCACTATTCATTTAAAAATTTATAGTTTAGAAAACTTCCAAAACGTTACTAATTTATGGGAATTCGAACATTCAATATTTTAATACCAATTACTTTTATATTTCTGATTTTTGTTGGTGGGTGTTCAAATACTTCTGAAGTAAAAAAATACAAAATTGGTTTTTCTCAATGCATTAGCAAAGATGATTGGAGAAAGTCAATGGATCATGAAATGAAAGTGGAAGCTTCACTTAATTCTGAAATTGATTTAAATATTTTTCAGGCTAATGGGGATGTTGAGCTTCAGAAATCGCAAATAGAATTTATGATTGATAATGATTACGATGTAATTATTATTTCACCATTAAGAGCTAAACCTCTTGTTCCCATAATTGACAAAGCTTATGATAAAGGCATTCCAATTATTATTGTAGATAGAAAGATCGATTCACAAAAATTCACTGCATATGTTGGAGCTAATAACATAGATGTTGGACGAAATGCTGCCAATTATATTGCTTCTAAAATTGAAAAAAAAATAAATGTTCTTGAAATAAAGGGAGGTGATGATTCTTCTCCCGTTACAGAAAGGCATTTGGGGTTTTATCAAATAGTTGATATTGAACCTAATATTAATGTTGTTTATAGTATTAAGGATAGAGATATTGAACAAAGATTGCCTCAAATTTTTGATTCGTTAAATGTAAAACCAATTAATTTTATTTTCGCATTTAATGACGAGATTGCTTATAACACATGGAAAATTGCAAAAGCTAGGGGGATTGAAGAAACCATTAAATTTATTGGTGTAGATGGGTTGAATGGAGCAAACAATGGTATCCAATTAGTACAAAGCGGAATATTATCAGCTAGCATATTATACCCAACTGGGGGTGATGAAGCCATGAAAATTGCCATGAAAATTTTGAGAAAAGAAAAGTTTTCCAAAAATAATATATTGACTACCACCGTAATTGACTATCGAAATGCTGAGATTATGAAAAATCAGTTTGATAGAATTAATAAACATCAAAATGACATAGAAATTCAACAAGAAAAAATAGAAAATCAAGAACAAACATATACCACGCAAAATAAAACATTAAAATTGGTTTTAGGATTGTTAATCATTAGCATATTTTTAATACTACTTACTGTTTATTCATGGAGTTTGATTAGGAGAAAAAAACGCCAATTAGAAATAAGCAATAAAAAGATTCTAGTTCAAAGAGATCAAATAAAGTCCAGTAATGACGCTCGGTTAAATTTCTTTACAGGATTATCCCATGAGTTTAAAACACCAATTACTCTTATATTATCATCCATTGAATCTATAATTGAAGATAATGTAAAGAGAGATTTTAAAATAAAAAACGAATTGGGTTTAATTTTCAATAATTCCAATCGTTTACTTCGATTAATCAATCAATTATTAGACTTTAGAAAAGTTGAAGACAGAAAATTTATTTTAAGAGCTTCAGAAACAAATATCTTTAAATTCACGAATAGTATCTATAAAGATTTTGAGCGTGAATCCATAAAGCGTAATATAGATTTTCAATTACAAAGTAACAATGAGGATTTGCTTGTTTACATAGATAGAAACCTAATGGATAAGGTGTTTTTTAATTTGTTATCAAATGCCTTTAAGTTCACCCCAAATAATGGAAAAATTTCTATTGCTATTATCGATGATAAAACCACCAATTTTGTAAATATCCATTTCAAAGATTCAGGAATAGGTATTCCAGAAAATGAACTAAAAAATGTTTTCAAACCCTTTTTTCAAGGTTCTAATAATAATAAACCTAGTTCTGGTATCGGATTGCATATATCTAAAGAGTTTATTGATCTTCATAAAGGAAAGGTAAAAATAAAATCAAATAATGGTATTGAAGTAATAATAACCTTGTATAAAGATAGAACTCACCTCAATAGTAATCAAATTGTTTTTGAATCTGAAAACCTTGAAAATCCAAGTTTGAATTTTAGTACAGATTATGATGATGATTTTTCACCTGTAATCCTTCAAAAAAATGAAAACGATAGATTTAGTATTTTAATTATTGAAGATAATTCTGATTTAGTAAAGTTTTTAAGAAATAAACTCTCTCAAGTATATGATATACACGAATCGGATGGCCATGATGGAATTGAGAAGGCATTCGAAATAATCCCGGATATTATAATTTGCGATGTTAATTTACCAATTAAAAATGGTTTTGAAATTTGCGAAATTTTAAAGAAAGATTTAAGAACCTCGCACATACCAACGATTATTCTGACAGCTCTAAGCAATAAAGAATCGTATATTAAAGGCTTAGAGTCTGGAGCAGACTTATACTTAACTAAGCCATTTAGTCTATCCATACTTTTCCAATCTGTAAAAACCTTATTGTATAATAGAGAAAAACTAAGATACTATTACATTAATAATATTCATAGGTTAAATGAGAACCACGATTTTATTGCTTCTGAGCAAGATTTCATTAATAAAATGAATGTTATAATCAGTGACAACCTTGACAACTCTGATTTCACAGTAGAAGTTTTGGCGGAAAAACTTGGAATATCAAGAGTGCAGTTATACCGAAAAATAAAAGCTATTTTGGATGTTAAAGTTAGTGACTATATCCAAAACATACGATTAGAAAAAGCAGAGGAACTGTTAAAGAATAATTTAAATCTATCCATTTCTGAAATCGCATATTCGACTGGTTTTTCCTCTCAAACTTATTTCTCAACAAGTTTCAAAATTAAATTTGGTGTAACACCAAAGCATTTTAGAAATAAACTATAAACCAATTTTAACTTCCAACTATATTTCCAATAATATTTGAGTTAATTAGGTTATAATTTGATATTTTGATTACGTTTATTTAAGGTTTACATAAAATCAAGGTTAAAATTTTGTCAAATTACCATTTTCTGTTGTTGTTTCAATGTAACATTTCTTAAAAAACCGCTAAAGAGATGTAAAAAAAGTATCTTCTAAAACTTTTTTTTAAAACTTAACTACTTGTTTATTAAGTATTTGTATTTTTTTTATTAAATATTTATGCTATGAAACAAATTTTAATCCTTTTTGATTTATTGCTGTATATATTGGCACTGGATAATAAAATCCCAAATAACTAATCTAAACATATATTACATGAATAAAAAGATCCTTATCTGGTCTGTAACTGCTGCTTTAGCGGGTTTCTTATTCGGCTTTGACACTGTAGTCATATCTGGCGCAGAAAAAAAATTACAATTATTATGGGGCTCTTCAGATATGTTTCATGGTGTTGTTGTTATAGGAATGGCACTATGGGGTACAGTTGTAGGTGCTTTTTTTGGAGGCATTCCAGCAAATAAAATTGGCAGAAAAAACACCTTGATCTGGATTGGTGTTCTATATACTATATCTGCCTTGGGATCAGGCTTAGCAAATGACCCATGGACATTTGCAGTGTTTAGATTTATAGGAGGGCTTGGAGTAGGTGCTTCAACCATTGCTGCACCAGCTTATATATCAGAAATTGCACCTGCAAAAGATAGAGGCAAACTAGTAGGGCTTTACCAATTCAACATTGTATTTGGTATTCTGATAGCCTTTTTATCTAATTACTTATTAAATAATACAGGAGAAAACGCTTGGCGTTGGATGGTAGGCATAGAAGCATTTCCTGCTGCCATTTACACTATTTTTGCTTTAACAATACCAAAAAGCCCAAGATGGTTACTTACCAAATTTAGAAATAGTGAAGCCAAAACGGTACTTAAAATTATAAGTCCAGATCAAGATCCAGAAAAACTCATGTTGGAGATTAAGGACGAGATGGTAAACACAGTGCCTAACGAAAATATATTTCTTAAAAAATATAGATTTCCATTAATTCTAGCTTTTTTGATTGCGTTTTTCAATCAATTATCAGGTATTAATGCTTTGCTATACTATGCTCCAAGAATTTTTGAAGAAGCCGGTCTTGGTGAGAGCACTGCATTATTAAGCAGTATAGGTATAGGTGTTACAAACATGCTTTTCACACTAGTGGGCATCATTTTAATAGATAGATTAGGCAGAAAACAACTAATGTATATTGGTTCAATTGGTTATATAATTTCCTTAAGTTTAGTTTCTGCTGCTTTCTTTTTTAGTTGGCAAGGCAATATTGTACCCATATTGCTATTCATGTTCATTGCTGCACATGCAATAGGTCAAGGTACAGTGATATGGGTATTTATTTCAGAAATATTCCCAAATCATTTAAGAGGCTCTGGACAATCTTTTGGGAGTTCTGTTCATTGGGTATTGGCAGCAGTTGTGCCCTCTTTGGTACCCATTTTATTTTCAACCATTGGAGCAGGTATGGTGTTTTTGTTCTTTGCTATTATGATGGTTTTACAATTGCTATTTGTAATTTTTATGATGCCAGAAACAAAAGGAGTATCGCTAGAAGAATTAAGTAATAAACTAATTAATGAACGCAACAAATAATATGAAAATTTTAAAAAACATCATTCTAATTTTAATCACTATGCTTACACCGTTTTTTATAGGTTGTAAAGATAAAAATCAAAAAAATCAATCTGAAACAGAGGTGGTAACTGCATCTCATTCAGAAGAAGATCTTTATCGTCCAAACTTTCATTTTACACCTAAAAAAGGCTGGATGAATGACCCCAATGGGATGTTTTACAAAGATGGGTATTATCATTTATATTTTCAGCATTATCCAGATGGAAACACCTGGGGCCCTATGCACTGGGGTCATGCCATAAGTACAGATATGATAACATGGAAAGAAATGCCCATAGCGATATATCCAGATAAAAAGGGGTACATTTTTTCAGGTAGTGCTATTGTAGATGTTAATAATAGTTCAGGGTTTTCCAAAAATGGTGTTGAGCCAATAATAGCCATGTTTACTTATCATGATATGGATGGTGAAAAAGCAGGAAAAACAAATTACCAATCTCAAGCAATTGCATATTCTTTAGATGAAGGACAAACCTTTACTAAATATGCTGAAAATCCAGTAATTAAAAACCCAGGTATCAAAGATTTTAGAGATCCTAAAATGGTCTGGGATTCCATACATAATAAATGGCTAATGGTATTGGCTGCTGGCCAAAAAATTATGTTTTATAGTTCTTTAAATTTAAAAGATTGGAAATTAGAGTCTGATTTTGGGGATGGTATAGGAGGACATGGTGGTGTTTGGGAATGTCCAGATTTCTTTCCAATGGTAGTTCAGGGAACAGACGAAATTAAATGGGTGCTATTTGTTAGTATCAACCCAGGTGGGCCAAATGGAGGCAATGCCACCCAATACTTTGTAGGCGATTTTGATGGGAAGCAATTTAAAATAGACCCTTCTTTTGAGAATGACTTAAATAATACGGAGCATAAGTCTATTTGGATTGACTACGGAAGAGATAATTATGCAGGTGTAACCTGGGCTAATATACCAGATACCAATGGTCGAAAATTATTTATGGGATGGATGTCTAATTGGGACTATGGACAAGCAGTGCCAACTGAAACATGGAGAAGTGCTATGACAGTGGCAAGAACCGTTGAACTTCAAAAAATTGATGCTAGTTATAGGTTATTATTTCAACCTGTAAAAGAATTATCTAATTATAGAAGTACCAAATTTAAAAAAGAATCCATAGCCATTAAAAGAGCTGAAAAAATTATTGATTCAAAAGCAATCGATTTATCAAGTACAGAAATTAATTTTAAAATTTCAGATTTAAAAAATAGCGGGTTTACCTTCAAACTTACCAATAAACAAGGAGACACCTTAGCTTTTGGATATAATAATAATGATAAAAACTTTTTTGTAGATAGAAGAAAATCTGGAAAAACAGGGTTTTCAGAAAAATTTGCGGACCGAGTTTCTTTGGCTAAAAGAACATCACTAAATTCTGATTTTTTTGGAAAAATTATTATTGATAAAACATCTATAGAACTGTTTTTTGATAATGGAGAAACAGTAATGACAGAAATATTTTTTCCGAACTCACCATTCAGCGAACTAAGTATTGAACCTAAAGACCAAGAATTTATTCTTGGCAACATTGAAATTCACAAACTAAATATTAACTAAATTAATCTAAAATGAAATTAAAACAACTTTTATTTCTGCCTGTATTTGCTTTTTTAAGCATTTTGGCGCAAGCTCAGGTAAAAGGTACTGTTACCTCGAAGGATGACGGGACGCCTTTACCTGGTGTATCTGTAATTGTATTTGGCACAAAGCAAGGTACTGAAACAGATTTTGATGGGAACTATGTTTTGAGTGCCGTACCTCGCGATGCCAAATTATCAATTAGTTATCTTGGCTATAAGACCATTCTAATTCCTGTAAATGGTCAAACTACAATTAATATACAACTAGAAACTGATACTGCACAACTGGATGAAATTGTGTTGACAGGATATTCTAGAGAACGAAAAGTAGATGTTACAGGAGCCGTAAGTGTTGTTAACGTTGGTGCAATTGAAGGACAGAGTAGAAGTTCAGGTAATGCTATGCAGGCTTTACAGGGACGTGTTCCAGGGCTTTTTATTGAAAAGTCTGGTGACCCAACAGGAGCAGCAAGTAATATTTTAATACGTGGGATCACCACATTAGGAGATAATAGCCCTCTGTATGTAATTGATGGAGTTCCTACTAAGAGGCCAGAGGTTTTTGCTAGTTTAAATCCTGAATCAATAGAATCTATTCAAATTCTAAAAGATGCATCAGCATCCTCTCTTTATGGTTCTAGAGCAGGTAATGGGGTTATTGTAGTTTCTACCAAAAGTGGAGCTAAGGGAGAGCGTGTTTCCGTAAGTTTTAATTCAAATTTATCCATTCAATCTGAAAAAAAACAACGCTATAAGATGATGAATTCACTTCAAAGAGGACAAGTGTTATTTCAAGCTTCTGTAAATGATAGAGCCGATCCAAATGCGGGTTATGGTTCAATATACAACTTTGACTGGAATGGGGATTTTAATAATCCTGTACTAAACAGTGTAACAGCACAACCATTTGTTGGAGGTGATACGAATGTACCTGTTGGAGATACTGATTGGCAAAAAGAAATGTATGATACTGGTTTCGTTTATAATAATGAGGTAACTATTTCTGCAAGTTCAGAAAAATCATCTATCATGATGAACTTTGGTTACTTAAAAAACACAGGAATGCTAAAATACACAAATTATGATAGGTATTCTGCAAAAATAAACGCTAATACTAAGTTATTTAACGATAAAGTAAGAGTTGGGGTTAATACACAGTTTTTCACTTCCAATGAAACATTAGTATCTCCAGATGTTGGTAGTGCTCCAACTACAGGTTTAGCAATTACTTTAGCACCAACAATTCCGGTTTATGATAGTAACGGAGAATTTGCTGGTCCTATTGGAGCAGGGTATTCAGATAGAAATAATCCAGTGTTAATGCAATATTTAAACCGCTGGGACAATGCTGATAAAAATAGTTTTTTTGGTAATGTGTTTGCAGAAATTGATCTTTTAAAGGGTTTAACGTTTAGAACAAATGTTGGTTTAGATTTTAGTGATTTTAAAAGAAAAGATATTGAACGTAAAGTAAACAATGGATTTATTACTAGGTCAACTAACCGTTTAATAATTGATACCAATAAATTTTCAAGTCTTGTATTTTCAAATACATTAAATTATGATGTAGAATTAGGAGAAAATCATCGATTTTCGGTTTTATTAGGATATGAATATATTAGAAATGATTTTGATACATTCGTAGCACAAGCCGACGATTTTCCATTTGAGACCGAAGAATTCTTTGTCTTAAATGCGGCCACGGGAGCAAGAACCTCTAGAGGTATTTCAACCTCAAATACAACCGTTTCTCAATTCGGAAAAATTAATTATGCGTATTCTGATAAATATTTGGCATCCTTTACTTTGCGTCGTGATGGGTCTTCCCGTTTCGGTGTCGATAATCGATTTGGTATTTTTCCTGCAGCAACTGTTGGCTGGAGAATAAGTAATGAGGACTTCTTTCCAGAAAATGATGTTGTTTCAAACTTAAAGTTAAGAGCTGGTTATGGGGTTGTAGGTAATCAAGAAATTGGTGATGGGGCACGTTTTGGTTTATTTGAAACTAGATATGGACCAAATCAAAATCAGTTTTCACCAGACTTTTTTAATATTTACTATAATGTAGGAACAGCTTACGATATTAATGGTAATAATACTGGAACATTACCATCAGGATTTGTGAGAATTCAATCAGAGAACAGAAATTTAAGTTGGGAAGAAACGGCTGAATATAATTTTGGTGTAGATTTTTCTTTATTCAAAAATAATGTTACAGGGTCATTTGATTATTATACTAGAGAAACTAAGAGCATTTTGCGTTCTCCTAGAACAATTGCAACACAGGGTGAAGGTGCTAATACTGTATTAAACATTGCGAATACATCAGGGCAAGGTTGGGAGTTAGCATTAGCCTATGACAAAACTTTTGATAATGGTTTTACTTTTGGGATTTCTGCCAATGTATCTCATTTTGCAGATAAAATAACAAAGCTTAACAAGGGAGGAGAAACAGATTTTGGCGGTACAGTAGATAATTCAATTATAGGACGTTCATTGTTCTCCATTTTTGGTTATAGAACAGATGGACTTTTTCAAAGTCAAGAAGATGTGAATAATAGCCCAACTCAAGATTTGGCAAGACCAGGTAGTATCAAATATGTTGATGTTAATGGTGATGGGGTTATAGATGTTGATGATAGAGATTGGTTAGGAACAACGCTGCCTGAATTAGAGTACGGAGTTACAATAAACTTAGCGTATAAGAATTTTGATGTATCGTTATTCGGATCGGGTG
>Ga0209137_1001547_pt1 | contig 21668 bp, 21 predicted proteins | sample SaaInl5LU_22_DNA_FD_184642 | JGI IMG/M metagenome (GOLD analysis project Ga0209137, IMG submission 184642) | Marine microbial communities from expanding oxygen minimum zones in the Saanich Inlet - ESP_105LU_22_DNA (SPAdes) (version 2) | ecosystem: Environmental > Aquatic > Marine > Intertidal...
AGATTAACTAATTTTTCAGAGTTGGTTTTATCAGGGTGTGTGATTTTTACTATTTTCCTATATAAGTCTTTTATTTTTTTCTTAGTTTCACGATCAACCTCTATTTTTTTTTCTTCTTTTTTAACTTCTTTTTCTTCTTTAGTTAATGGGGGATCAATTTTAGGTGGTATCCCTAATTCATTTCTCCTATCATTAATTTTTTTTAAGAATTCAGGTTTATGTTTTTCAACCAATTCTTTTTTATATTCATCTTCGATTAGAAGGAAATCATATTCTTTGATTAATTTTTTAATTTCTAATTCTTTTAGTTTGTCTGACATATCTATAAATATTAAATAAGTCTGAGAAATATTTAATATTTTAATATATTTATAAATAAAATACACATGGAATTCTTTATAAACAAAAATAGTACATTACCAAAGTTAAAAATGGAATTAGTCAATGATGGTAGAAATGATTTTCGTAATTTTTACGAAAAAATACAAAACGCCACCATAACTTTTACTATGTACGATGTTGACACAAAAGTTAAAAGGATTGCATGTTCTGCAGCGAATTTAGAAATGTCAATTTCTAATAATTGCGAAAATACAGAAACACCAACATATTACATAACATATCAATTTACAGAACTACAAACTAGTAGAGTAGGTAGATATAATGGTTATTTTACCATAACGTTTTTAGATGGGACAGGTACTCTAATTGCACCAATTAGAGATGAACTTTATATTAATGTCCTAAATAATTGATAAAACAAAATATTTTTATTATATTTGTATACAAAATACAATAACAGAATAATTATGCCTGCATCCGTAGAAGAAATTAGAGACTATTTAGAAGGATATGACGAACAAAAATATATTGTGGGGATTGAGTCTTCTTACAGAGACAACAAGATTCATTTAATAGTACATGATCCTGAAAATGGTAAGTCTATTGAAAAACATAAACTTAAACCATTTCTATGGATGAAATCACCCGATATGACTATATTTTATGGGGGAGATAGAAGAACATTAAAAAGTAAAATGAGGGAATATAAAATTAAATTTATTCCTTTATCTACTGAAGATGAAAATGGTGAAAATGTTTCTCGTTTAGAAAATGGTTATAAGTTCTTAGTACAATGTAGAGGTACATATGGTGACTTACTTAACTTCTTTAAAGAAGGGGGTATGGGTGTTTATGATGAAGAACACAGAGATAATTTCTTAGCGATAAGTCCTACAGAACAATTTTTAATACAAACAGGTAAAAGATTGTTTAAGGGTATGGAAGAATATAATGAAGTTCATAGACTTTCATTTGACTTAGAAACGACAGGTTTAGATCCACACGTATGTAGAATATTTCAGATAGGTGTTAAAGATAATAGAGGATTCCAACACGTACTTTCAATCGATGGAGATAATGACGATGATTTAGACGCTAGAGAATCTGAGGCGATAGTCACATTCTTTAAAATTATTAATCATTTAAAACCATCAATTATATCGGGGTACAACTCTGAAAACTTTGACTGGTATTTCTTTGTTGTTAGATGTCAGAAGTTAGGTATTAATATAGAAAAGATTGCGAAGACATTAGGTCCGATACCATTTTATAGAAAGAAACAAACCCTTAAGATGGGTCCTGAGATGGAATACTATGAACAAACTCATATGTGGGGATATAACATTATGGATGTTTATCACGCAGTTCGTAGAGCACAGGCAATTAATTCGTCTATAAAACAGGCGGGACTTAAATACATTACAAAATATTCTAACGCGGCGAAACCTAATAGAGTTTACGTACAAGGTGATAAAATAGGTAAAACCTACGCAGATAAAGAAAACGAATACTGGTTTAAGGAAGAGGACGGTTCTTGGGGGTTAATGGATACTCTAATAGAAAAGGAAAAAACATTATTATCAGATAAGACTATAGATCAAGTACTCGAAATGGGTGGACTTATCAGAGTTTCGGGAGCGTATATTGTGGAAAGATATCTAATAGATGATTTATGGGAAACTGAAAAAGTAGATGATATCTTTAATCAGGCGACATATCTTTTATCTAAGGTATTACCTACATCGTTTATGAGATCTTCCACTATGGGTACTGCAGCGACTTGGAAATTACTGATGTTGGGTTGGTACTATAGAAATGGTATTGCAATACCACATACATTAGATAATAGAAGATTTATTGGTGGTTTATCTCGTTTATTAGAAGTGGGTTATAGTCAGAACGTAGTTAAGTTTGACTTTGCGTCTCTATACCCTTCAATACAATTAACACACGATGTATTTACAGATTGTGATGTTATGGGTGCAATGAGAGGACTATTACAATACAACTACGACTATCGTAACAAATACAAAGAACTTAAAAATGATTATGCAGAAAAAGGTGATTATGAAAAATCTGCGTATTATGATAAAAAACAATTACCATTAAAGATTCTTAACAATGGTATGTTCGGATCAATATCTGCACCTAATGTATTTCCTTGGGGTGATACAGATATGGGTGAGAAAATCACATGTACTGGTAGACAATACCTTAGACATATGATTAGATTCTTTAATTCTAAAGGATTTAAACCATTAGTAGGTGATACCGATGGATTCAACTTCTCAGTACCTAAAGATGTAGATAAATATGTCTACACTTCTAATGGTAATCACAGATTTAATAAGTTAGGTAAAACATATAAAGGTATGGATGCAGTTGTTGCTGAATACAATGACAAATATATGAAGGGTGTTATGGGATTAGATGTAGATGAAATTTGTCAGGCAACAATAAACATTGCAAGAAAGAATTACGCAGACTTAATAGATGGTAAAGTTAAGTTAGTAGGTAACTCTATCAAATCTAAAAAGATGCCTACATACATTGCAGAATTTATCGATAACGGTATTAGACTACTATTAGATGGTGATGGTTATGGTTTTGTAAATGAATATTATGAAACTGTAGAAATGATTTACAATCAAGAAATACCATTATCAAAGATTGCGAATAAAGCGAGAGTTAGAATTAGTGTAGAGGATTATAAAAAGAAGATGAAAACTAAAAATAAGTCGGGTGGTGCAATGGCGAAACAAGCCCATATGGAACTTATTATTAGTGAGGGGTTAAATGTAGATTTAGGTGATACAATATATTATGTAAATACAGGTACAAAGAAATCACATGGTGATGTACAAAAAATTAATAGACCTAAGAAGGGGTGGAATGATAACCAAATAAAAATGTATTTTTCTGAAAATGATGACTACGAAGAGAAAAAGAGATTCTTACTTAAGAATGGGTGGGAAATGTCTTGGTCAGATGATAATTGGGTTCGTAAAGATTCAAAAAATAAGGAGGCGAATACTGGAATACCAACAGATATGGCGTATAGATTATCTTTAGGTGAGTCTGTTGTTGCACTTAATTGTAAGTTAATACCTAATAGTGTAATAGAAAATGATCCAGACGCAACAGGAGAATACAATATAGATAGATACTTAGATGCATTTAATAAAAGGGTTAAACCATTATTAGTTTGTTTCGATCCTTCATTAAGAGATGATATTTTAGTTTCTAACCCTTCTGATAGAAAATACTATACACGACAAGAATTAGAATTAACATCAGGACAACCATTTAAAGAAGGGGATCAAGATAAGTTAGATGAATTATTAACTATTACTGATGAAGAGTTAGAATTCTGGAATAGTATAGGTGTGTCCCCTACTTATATGTTCGAAGATTATGGAATAGAAGACGAATTCTCATATGACATAAAGACCCAAAGGACGGTAGTTCAATGACTTATTTAAGTTTTCCGCCTCCAACGCTTTATTCTCTAATTGTTTAACATTAGATAGTCTTTCTAATCTTAAATCTAATTGTTCTAAAAGTTTAAGTTGTTCTTCCTTACCTTCACTAAGTAAACTATCATAATCCATTGTGAGTTCTGCGTCAGGTACTTTAAGCGCCCCTTGAAACTTACCTCTTACTCTACCTAATGTTTCTTTAAATAGAGAAGTTAGATATCTTCTTATCCATATTCTAGTAGGTTCGTTTAACTCTGAATATTGTAGTTTATTTAAAGGTACATCATTAGGTAATTTAATAATGTCAGGATTATCCGCTAAACATTGATCTCTATTATCATCTGTAACATCATAATAATGATACCATACTTTAGTCCCTGCGAGTCCAATCTGACTATTTACTAATCCTGCACCTGCGAAAGATAATCTACTTCCTGGTATAGGCATAAGATGTAATAATCTAGTACCATTTGGTCCTGCGGTTACTTTGTGACTTAATTCACTTCTAAGTAATTTAGATTTCAAACTAAAGTCTTGTGCTCTTAATAATACGTCAAATGCAGGTGCAACATAAAAACCACCATTACCCAATCCACCACCTTGTCCCCATCCTGCGTATGGTACTTGTCCAAAACCTCCACCAAAACCATAATCTCCGAATCCTGCAAATGAATAAAGTGCGTGATCGGTAGAGTTTGGTGTTATCCATAATATCTCATTAATTTCTCTACCTGCTGGTATCTGATATACTTGTTGGTTTTTGACTATTGTAACATAATCCTTTTTAAGTTCCCAAGGTCCTCTTTGTTGTAACCCCACTTGTTTAGAATATGCGTAAGAGAAGTTACTCTCAAAGTCTAATGATCTTGTAGTTAATGCGAACGCAATGTCTACTTTGTCTGCCTCTTTACCTAATACAGAAGACCATTGGTTTTCAATTAACCAATCTTGTACTCTTTGTGCATAATCTTCTATTGCGGTTTCTAAAAGGGAATTCATTTGATCCCAATCCAATTCAATTTTCCTAACAGGTGCACCTAACCTATGTCTGATTTGGTTAAATAGTTCTGTTTTTAAATTATCGTTTAAAGAATTCGGCATATTAGTATGTTTATTTATAAATATTGCAATATTTATTAAATGATGAAAAATGTTATTAGAAAAATATTAATTGAGGAATCGGAAGATATGGTTGATAAATATGATGATGAATTAACAACACCAGAAATTAGTATTTCGCCATCTACAGAATTATATGTTGCACATAAAAAATATAGTTGGGAATCGTATATACCTGAGATTGGTAAAAAGATTATTTTTGATTTTAATCCAGAACATTGGAACCTTTTTGCAAAAATGGAGGTTGAGGATGTGGATGATAAGGGGCATGGCAGTTTTGGGGATGACTCACATAAAGATTACCAAAAATCAATTTTAGATAACGTTGAGGGTGACAGGTATCAAAGTTATTACAATAAAGAAGGTAAAATAGTAGGTAGTGGTGAAAGATACGATTATGTAGATGTTAAAGACGCAATTAAAGATTTAAAAGGTTTTAGTGAAGAGGCGGAAAAAATCACAAAGGATTTTAAACAAAGAATTCAACAATTAACAAAAGAATATGTTAGTAAGATATCTACATTAAATGACAAATATAATTTTAACAGTAGTGATGAATTAGATTTAGTTAGTGTGGACAGTAAAGGTAATTATAAAAGAGAAGGTGATTTTGAGGAAACTGGTGATGGTTGGTATGATCACCCAAGAGAATTTAGAAAAAAGTACGATGATATTTATGAAAAAGGTAGGAGAAAAATATAATGAAAAATTTAATTAAAAAAATATTAAAGGAGGAAACTAATAGAATAGGTTTTAAAGGGACTGATGTTTATGAAACACAAGATGAGATTGCGTTAGGTTTATCCTATAAGGCGATGCAACATTTGATAGATGGACTTAGAGATATTGAATCCGCGTTGGAGACCGTACAAGATGAGGAAATGAGAGAAGTGTTAGATAGTATTAGGTTATCTCTTTTAAGTAACGGTGGAAGACAAGAAGGATTTGCTGCGGAACACGATACCGAATATGATAACATTATAAATGTTTTAGGTGATATGTTAGATAATAAATCACAAGATAACTATAACTTTAACTTAAATGGGCCCGGACCTAAAGCACCTGAAGGTGTTTTTTAACTAACTCTACCGCCTCATTTATTGTCTGAAATGATCTATCAGGTAAAAATGCAGTCTTTTCTATTAAAATTGCAGGCAAATATTCATTATTAACCTTCTTAGAGAATTTTTCATACAATTCTTCATGTTCATCCACATCCAATTCAATAAAATCTATATTACTTTCTTTTAATTGATTTTTTAAGTTGTCACAATGTGGACATCCTTTCATTGAAAATACTTTAACTTTCATCTTCTATTTTATTTATAAATTCATTTATTATGTCATCTTCACCCATAATGGTTCCAATAATCTTTTTCTTTTCATTTAGTATATCCCATACTAAAGTATCAATAGTATCATCCATTAACATATAATAAATATTAACAGTTTCCTTTTGTCCTATTCTATATGCACGATCTTCCGCTTGTTCGTGATTTCCAGGAACCCAATCTAAAGAGTTCATAATAACAATCTCCGCCTTAGTTAGTGTTAATCCCACACCCGCAGCTTTAATTTGTCCTACAAATACTTTACAACTATCGTCTTCTTGAAATCTATCTACTGATAATTGTTTTTGTTTATCTGACATACCACCTCTAACACATACCGCCTTATTACCGAAGTGTCTGTTAAATGCATCCATCTCATCATTAAAGTTACAAAATATAATAACTTTTTTATTTAACTCTAACGCCTCTTCCGCCTTTTCAATAGAATAGGGTACAGTTTCCATCGCAATAAAAGTTCTAAGTAATGTCATCTCTACTAAGTCTCTCGCAGGATTACCTTTTTTACCTTCTAACTTTCTTTTCGTTAAGTAATCTTCCCATACAGATTTATAACCATCTACATTTTCTAATTCTAAATAAACTGGTGTGATCAATTTTTCAGGTAAATCTAAGACATCTTCTTTTTTTCTTCTTAATATTGTCCTTTTTGTTTTAGATGCTAACTCATCTAAATTAGACGCCCCTTTAGTAACCCATACATATTTACCACCCTTTCTAAATCTCATACCTTCACAATAAGTTTTTGCGTAATGAACCCAATTGTTTGTTATTGGTGAATCAATAATAGATAATAAATTATAGTAATCCATAGGTCTATTTGCGATAGGTGTACCAGTTAATAACCATACTCTTTCACATGAAAAATTCTTAGATAAATCTTTTAATATCGCACCTCTTTTTGATTTGTGATTTTTAACATAATGTGCCTCATCTAATATTAATAAATCAGGATTGAAGTCTGCAATTTCTCTCCTCAATTCCCACTCTTCGTATTCTTTATTTTTTTCTTTAACTGTGTGGAAATTTTTGAGGATGTCATAGTTAATGATTGTGAATCTCGCAGGATCCCAATAAGACCCTGTAATTATTGATACGTCATCACAAAAATTTTGTACTTCCCTCATCCAATTTATTTTGAGTGATGAAGGGCAAATTATTAAAACTCTCTCTGCGTTACATTCTAATGCTGCGACTATGGATTGGTATGTGTTGTGAGTTACTATACCATGTTCTGTAACATATAAGTGATCTTCTGCTGCAACTTGAATACATACCGCCTCACCCTGTTTTTCTAATTTTATATCTTTTATATATCTACCTATCTTATATTTTTTCGGTGGATTATATTCGTCAGATTTTCTTTTAAGTCTGAAAGGATTCATACCTTCAGGTAATTTTATATTAAGTCTATAGTTTATTCTACCCTTTACTATAGTACCGTCTTCTTTTTTGTAAGACCCAACCCTACTTTTTTTTCTAACAATTCCACCTAAAGAATGTACTATTTCGGCAACATCATCGGCTAATTTTTCAGACACTGTTGAGTATTCTGTCCCATTAAAATTACCGTTTTTTGATTTCATACAGTGACCATCAGTATCCATAAGTCCTTGTAGAATAGAGAGTCTATCCTCTAATGAGGAATATTTATAGATATCAGGAATAAATTTAGTGTATGATAATTTACCATTTAAACCTAATGATATAATTTCTTTTTTAATAGTATTAATTAAATTGATTCTATTACCATTTTGTTCTTTACCCTCATTAATAAATTGATTAGTAAATATTTCGTCAAAATCATTTCCGTCTAATAAAATTCTAATATAACCTGAATTAGATATATGGCCATCACCAATGATAACACCTAACAAATATGGATCAATAGGTAATTTATCATCATTACTAAATTGGATTGTCTTCACTATAGGTATTTGCCACTTATTTTGACCATTATTAGTTTTATAATAAGTTTTAAATTTATAAGATCTTTTTTTATTCCACCCTTTACCATACTGTTCTAACTCTAATTTTTCATCAATCATTTGTTCAACACTTAGTGTGTGATACTTATTTTCTCTATTTTTAGAGTTTTCTCCACTATTATTACTACTTACAGTCCATAAATGTTCTTTACAACATAACGTAGAATACCCATCATTAAATGTTACCCTATATAAATCCTTAACCCCTTGTGGGTATACCGCCTCAACTAAAGTAGGTTTTCCATCAGAACCGATAACATAATCACCTGATTTTATATTACCTATTTTTTCTCTTCCATAGGGTGTAAATACTTCTGAATTAACACACTGGGCTTTCCCTAAACCCATGTCGTCCGCCAAAATACACTTTTTGTTCTTCATTAAGAACTTAATACCATCTTCTTGATGTTTAAACGCCCTCCATCCTCTTTTATCTAATTTAGAGTATTTGTCAAAGTCTATATCTACATCAATATCTTCATAATGAATATCATCTAATATTTGTGTTTTAGGTATCCATAATAATTTAACATCTTTTTGGTTTTTATATAACTTACATATAACGTGTATCGCTTTGTCCGATTCCGCCAATAAAGTTTCCACAAATATTTTTTTAGGTGTTATTTTTAATTTATGTTCTTCTTTTAATTCTTCAGAAAAATAATTAGTTAGTTCTATAACTTTATTTAATTCCTTTGGTTCGAGGGTAAAATAATTTTTTACATAATTCGACTGATTATTAGTAAGAAAATAATTTTTTTCAGTTTCCTTTTTTTTGCGCATGTACTTTATATAAGGGTTTTTACCCTCATATGTCATGAGTAAATCTTCACTGTCAAGATTTTTAATATCCTTAACATCCAACATAATTATAATAATAAGGATTTTTTTCTTAAAAATAAATATTTATCTATAAAAGATATATGACACAACCAAAAAGAGTACCGATTGAGAGGTTAAATAAGTTTTACTCTCAAGAAGATTTTGAGTTAGACATCGATTTTGGAAGAGAATGGTTAGAAGGTGATATCAATATTAAAGTTATTCTTTATAGGGTAGATAGAACTGAAACCACCAATGACGATATATATGGTGAAGCGGGTAAAGGTGAGATAAGATTTAAACCACCTATTGAGATTCCTGTGAATTTTAATTACGCCGCACCAACTAACAAAAACTACAACTCTGATGGTTCAATGAGATATTTAGAGAGGGGTAATATTACTTTAGGTGTGTATCAAGATCAATTAGATGAATTAGGTGTTGATATTAGTTATGGTGATTATATTGGTTATCCTGAAACTGAAACAAAAACAAAATACTTTACCGTTTCTAATGATGGTAAAATATTTGCAGATAACGCACATACAATGGTAGGATATAAAGGATTCTATAGAACAATAACTTGTGTACCTACAGACTTAGATGAATTTGACGGAAGATAATTATGGGATTACCAAAGAACTATAGAAAAGATTTAAAAATAACACCACATAAACAAGGGTTCGAACAAAGACAAAGTATCTTAGATGACATTGCAAATAAAGGTACTTATCTCCCAAAAGGAATTCTTCATGAAGATATGGATGGTGAGTTGGTTAACTACGTCAACAATGAAATTGATTTAACATTGGCGGGTGAGAAAGTACCTGTAATATTTTTAACTGCACAAAGATGGGCGGAATTTAGTAAAACTTGGCAATATTCTGATATAGATAAAAATATTAAACTACCTTTTATAACTGTGGTTAGAAAACCTGATGCACAACAAGGTACAAACTACGCAGGTTCATTTAATATTCCTGGTAGACCGACATTTACATATATGAAAATACCTACGTGGGATGGTAATAGAAAAGGTTATGACATTTATAAAATACCCCAACCAATATCTGTAGATATTATGTATGAAGTAAGACTATTCTGTAATCGAATGAGGGATTTAAATAAAATGAATAGAAAAATGTTGACTTCATTTTCCGCATTAGAAAAATATATTAGAGTAAATGGACATCCCATACCACTTATATTAGATAGTATAGGTGATGAAAGTCAAATTACTAATTTAGATGAAAGAAAATATTATGTACAATTATTCACTATAAAAATGATGGGTTATCTTTTAGATGAAGATGACTTTGTTGTAACACCTGCGGTTAGTAGAGGTATTCAGTTTTATGAGATTAGTGAAGAATTATTTAGGGCACCATATCAGATTAATGTTGATGATCAAAATAAGACAATTTGTTTAAATATATTATTTAATAGAGGTGTTAGTAGTGTTAAGATTCCTATAGAAATTGATGCAACTTATACGGATTCTAATTTTACTAACGCAACTTCTTTGATATTTAAAGTAAATGGTGTTACTAAAACATTACCATTTACAGTTAATAATGGTGATGAATTATACATTAAAGTAAATAAAACGGATGGTAATTTACCTTCTGCCGTTGAGATAACTGGTACGATATTATGAGTAGTTGCGACAATTCTAACATAAAAAAAAATTATATAGTTACAAGTACTGAAACAGATATTTTAAGTGCGTGTACTGGTTTTTATACTAATAATATATATTCTTGTAGTGGTGATACCATAACGATAGAAAGCGATATATTATCAACCAATACAATTAATTCGTCTGTAATCTTAAGTGGTGGTACTAATTTATTAGATATTTTTGGTAGTTTAGATACTAACACCTTTGTTACTGGTTTCACATATGATAATTCCAATAATTTAAATATCATAAGAAATGATGGTGTTTCTTTTGACGTTAATATAACTGAATTTAGTGGTATTACTATTAATGGTGTATTAAGTGCGTGTACAGGCGTATACACATCTAATTTATATGGTTGTTCACCGATTACAGTACATGATGATTTATTACCTTTAAATGATGGTGGTTCCGATTTAGGAACACCAGTTAAAAGATTTAGAGATGTAAACACTATTAGTGGAACTTCTACTGTATGGACATCAACCAATAAAATTATAACACCTGAATTAAATCTGGGGTTAGATAGTTCTGGTAATACAAGAACTATAACCGCCAATAATTCAATAATACAAGATGATATTTTAAATGGTGGAGATTATTAACTAAAAAAAATAATTTTTTCCTAAATAATTAATATTTATAAATAAAAACTAAAAAATGGCGACTAGAAACACTAAACACATTTTAAAAAATTCGGATATTGTAAGTAGACCCTTACCGTCTTCTTTGTTAAAAGGGGAACCGATAGTAAATACCGCAGATGGTATAGTATTCTTTTCGGGTGTAACTACATCAACATCAGAATGGACACCCGCAGGTACAGGTACGACATCTAACTTTTTCGAAGTAGGTTCGAATCTTTATGATTTAAGGGTAAGAAATAAAATTACACATTATAATGATTTAACAAATTTATCAGGTAAATTCTTATCAGGTACAACAAGTGGTTTTGAACTGGCAAACATTTCAGATATCATGGGTGTTGACACATTTGTTACTGGAAACACATTAAATGTGGCCAATAACAATACAAGTACACAAAGTGCTCAATTAGAGTATAACATTCCTGTTGTTGGTGGACCTTATTTTATAACAACACAAAATACATTTACAACTGGAGGTACTTATAACTCAGGTACAACATCCATAGACTTCGATAAAAATGATGGTACAACATTTAGTGTAGACTTATCTAATATTGATGTTAATGATACTTTTGTAACGGGTGGTACTAATAATTCCGCAACTGTTAATACTAATAGTGCGTCGATAGATTTATTATATAATCAAGATGTTGCACCTAGTACATATAATTTACCATATACAGATACTTTCACAACAGGAGGTACATATAACAACGGAACTTCTTTAATTACATTTGATCAAAACGATGGCTCTAACTTTACTGTAGATTTAAGTACTATCGATGTTAATGATACTTTCGTAACAGGATTTACTTATAACTCAACCAATAACACATTCACTATTTCAAGGAATGAGGGTGAACCAGATTTAACTGCATCTATTGACACTGTATCAGGATTAACAATTTCTAACCTAACCGCAGGAAGAGTTGTTTATGTTGGAACAGGTGGAGAATTAACTGATGAGTCTGGATTTGAGTATAACGATACTACAAACTTACTTACGGTTGGTGATTTAAATGTAACTAACGCTTCGGGTACAACTGCAACGATAGGACAAGGTGGTTTAGTGATTGGTTCAGGTGGTTCTACCACAACACCAGGTGTGGGAGATTTAACAGTTCATGGTGATTTAACAGTTTTCGGTGACACTACTACTATTTCTACAAGTGAACTTTATGTAGAAGATCCACAAATTACTTTAAATTACAACCCAACAGGAGATACGTCCACAACTTCTATCGCATCAGGTCTTAGAATTCAAGACGGTGATGGTTCAGGTAACGATGTATTCTATACGGTAGCACAAATGAATACCTTTACTGGTGGTGATGTTACAGAATATACAGGAGCCAACGGATATACAAATAGGGCTTTCCTAACCCAATTGAATGATATTGTTATTAGAAACACTAATAGTAATAATGGGGCACCTGATGGGGCTAGAGTATTAGCCGAAGGAGATGTTTTAGATGGGGGTACCTATTAAAAAAAAATAATAAATAATAAAAAGGGGAGTTATACTTCCCTTTTTTATTGCTTTCAATATTTATATATAAAGTTATATAACTTTTAAATAATAAAGACTCTAAATAGAGTAATAGAATAGTCATAAATATGGCGAATAGAAAAAACACATTTCTTTTAAAAAGATCCAATATTGTTAATAAATCACCCTCTTTGGGGGATATACAACTAGGGGAATTAGCTTTAAATACTGCGGACGCAAAACTTTTTTCCACTTACACAGGTGGATTAACAGGTGCAACAGAAATCAGAGAAATTGGTTGGGATAGGTTATCTACTATTTCAGGTGGCACAGTTACTGGTGATGTCACATTTAATGACATTACAGTTAATACAATTTCAGCCACAACGTATTTAAATCTACCAACATCAACAGACACATTTGTTACAGGGTTCACCTATGATGATATAAACACATTTACAATTTCACAAAACGGTGGGTTAAGTGATTTAACTTCCACAATATCTGTATTATCAGGTGTAACTTATTATGGTGATGGTAATGGAATCACTAACATTAACTATGGTAACGTTAATATGGGTGTTTTAAATGTTAGTGAAGAAACATTTAAAGATCACTTCAACCAATACCAAACGGCTGGTATTATTTCTGGTGGAACAATTACAGATAATGGTGATGGTACAATAGATATTAGTTCTGTATATGGATTAATTAGGGCTACAAACACTTTCTTATCAGACTTACTATATTTTTCAGCCGCAACAGTAAGTGGTTTGTCTTTAGTAGACAATGACACTAACTTTATATATGTAGATTATAATAGCGGTTCTCCAATAATAACAGGTACTACAGATGAATCCATATTAAATTATGAAGATAAAATAAGAATTGGTAGGGTTTGGAGAACTGGTATTGATGTTTATCCGATTGAGGGTGGTCTAAATGTTACCGAATTCTCTAAAGCAGTTAATGAAAGATTTAATGCAGAAGGTGATGTTGTTAGAACTAGTGGTTTAATTATAGGTGCACCATCTTTATTAACAATATCCTCAACTTCAGGTGTTGTTTATCAAGGTTTAGAACCAACTACCGTATCTGCTTTAGACACAAGTGTTTCAGACACTTTTACTTATTGGTATAGAGATGGTATTGGTGGATGGACTATAGTTACGGGACAAACTAGTTTAGATAACGCTAGATTTGATGATGGTGATGGTACTTTAGGTAACATAACAACTAATAATTATGGTAACCATTGGGTATATATTACCTTTAATGGTACACTACACGTTGTGTATGGTAGAACAAATAACCCTACATTGGCGCAAGCTAGGTTACAACAACCACCTAGTGATTTACCTGAAAGACTAACAAACTTTTCAACCTTTGTTGGTAGATATATTACTAGACAAGGTAGTACCACTATAGCTGAAACTAACTCAGCGTTTAGTACTGTATTTACCCCTAGTCAAGTTACAAGCCACAATTCATTAGCAAATATAGAAGGTGGTACTTCTAATGAATATTATCATTTAACACTTTCTAATTACAATACATTAAGAGGTGGTTCATCTGATGCTAGTTTATTACACAATCACGATAGTTTATATGTTAAAGATGGTATTAATAGTGGTGGGGCTAATGAAATATTTAGTGGGAAATCAGGTACTGATTTATATTTTAGAACTATTAGTGGTGGTACAAACACTACTGTTACAACCATAGGTGATATTATTAAAATTGATTCTACTGGTGGTGGTAGTGGAGATAACTTTTATGTCACAGGTTTTACATATAATGATGCTAACACATTTACATTAAATAGAAATGATGGTGTAGATTTATCGGCCTCTATAAATAATGTAACAGGATTAACTATTAATGGTACATTAGATATTACTGGAGATTTAAATGTCACTGGGACAACTTTCTATACTAATATCACAGGTACCTCAATCGGAGTTGATTACATAGATTTTAATAACGCATTGGCACCACTACCATCAGATTTAGAAGGTAGAATTTATTGGGATGATGGTAATGGTTCACTTACATTGGGAATGCATGGTGGACAAGTTACTCAACAAATAGGTTTAGAACACTATTATTATGTTAAAAATCAAAGTGGTGCAACAATAGACAATGGTAGAGTTGTTAGGGCGGCAGGTACATTAGGTTCATCAGGTAGAATCTTAGGTGAATATATGATTGCGGATGGTACAATACCTGCCAAATTTACATTAGGTGTTGCTACTGAAAATATTATAAATGGTGATGATGGGTATGTAACAGAATTTGGTTTAGTTAGAGGTATTGATGCAACAGGTTCATTATATGGTGAGAGCTGGAGTGGTGGTACAATTCTTTATGTTTCCCCTACAATACCCGGTGGTTTAACAAGTGTGGAACCAACCGCACCCGATTTAAAAATAGAAATGGCTATTGTAATTGACGCAGACGCCAATGGTTCTATTTTCGTAAGACCTAGTAGATATCCTCACATATATGATTTACAAGAAGTAAATTATTCTGCGGGAACTGAAAACAATTTAGATATATTACAATGGAATGAATCTAATCTAACTTGGGATAAAACAAATACTCCTTCATTTAGTGGTTTAACTGTTTATAACAATATTAACCATTTTGGTAATTATATTTTAGATGGTGATATTTCACAAACAGGAAATTATAATGTAACTGGTAACACCACACAAATTGGTGATACAACAACCAAAGGTACTGTAGACATCATAGGATCAGGAACAGGTTGTACCTTATCTGTGACAGGAAAAACTTGTTTAGACGGTAATTTAGAAATTACGGGTGATGTAAATGTTATCGGTAATCTTACTTATGATGGTAATTTAATTATTACAGGAGCAACTATAATTACCAGTGGGTTAACAGTTACTAGTGGACTAACAACTGATACACTAAATATTAGTAATACACCGACAGAAAATAATGATTTAATACAAATATTAGGTAGAAATTCTTCTACGGGTGATGTTGAATATAGGGATGTTAAAACAATAGGTAATAATATCACTATAGTCACAGGAAGTACTTATTCCGCAACAACAACAGATGATGTGATAGGGATAGATAGTTCTACTAATACAGTAACACTTTATTTACCTGATTCTGTTAGTAGTGGAAGATTAAGATACGATATAAAAGATATTGGTGTTAATTCATTTGTTAACCCAATAACTGTACAAACGGCAGGTTCTGATACCATAATAACAACTTCAGTTGTTTCATCCTTTGAGTTATCTGCAGATGGTGGGGCGGTTATATTGGTTAATACAGGAACAGGACAATGGTGGCAAATGTAATTAATGATAACAATTTAAGAAAACTTGATATTTATTTAAAAAGATAGAAAAGATGGCATTTTTACCACAAAGAAACTTTGTAGAGGACATTTTGGCGAACAATTATAATTTAAATAATGGTACAACCGCCTTTACAAGTACTAATATTGCGGAATACAATACATTCTCTATACAAGTAAACACAACTGGTTTAAGTGGTAGTAATAGATTTGTATTAGAACAAAGTAATGATGGTTCTAATTGGATTCCGATAAATGAGGATATTTATGTATTGGACTTAGGTTCAGGGACATTAAGTATCCAAAAAACAGATTTTAGTGGTAAATATTTAAGAGTAAGATTACTAGATGCTGGTAATGGTACAATAACAATTATTTTAATTAGTAAAAGATAATGGCTGAAGTAAATTTAACATATGGGACATTAACTGACTTAAGTTCGACAAGTGGAGAATTAAATGTTATTGTAGATAACTTAGGTGATCAAGAAGGTATCCTACTTAACCAAATTAATTTAACACAAAAACTAATACACCAACTTAGGATTGGTAATATGTATAAAGCACACGAAAATGATTTTATCATAGATGAAAACATTTTTGAAAATGATGAATTAGATTAAAAATAAATAAAATATGGCAACAACAATAGAAGACGGAACAGGTAGTGGTTTTTCAGTAAAAGTAGATGGTGATAATAGACTTTTTTCTAGGTCTATAACAGAAACTGAATTTGATTATGCAGTTAGAAAAGGATTATCATTTAACGTAAATACTGAATTTTTAACAATAACTGGTTCATCAGAGACACCAATAATGTATCTTAAGTCTAATGAAGATCTAGATGTTGTTTTGGCGGCTTGGTTTATTGGTACTGATAACGCTAGTGGAACACCATCTAGAAGTGGTTTAATGAGGGTTTATTTTAACCCAACCGCTGGATCAATAATTTCTTCAGGAACTGATGTAACACCTGTAAATAGACAAGGTGGTTCTTCTAATACCATTGATTTGGATGTTAAATCTGGTGGGGATGGGTTTACTGCGACAGGATATGATTCTACACCCGTATTATTTCAAACACAAGGTGCGAGTGCTAGGGCATTCGGAAACGTACAATTAGCACTAAATAAGGGTTCTTCAGTTGTGGTAACTTATTTGCCAAATGGAGCACAACCAGTTGAGATATACACAGGATTCCAATTATACGTATCAGAAATAGAAGGTTAAAAATAAATAAATTATGAGTACAACAATACAAGACGGAACAGGTAGTAAAAGAAAAGTAAGAGTTAACGAAGGTAATAGACTTTTAGTTGATAGTATCACAGAGGAAAGGGCAGTATTTAATTCAGTAGAGGATGGTAACACATTTATCGTATCTACGGATTTTCTTTCTTTTACTGGTGTAACAGGACAAGAAGATGGTGTGATTTATATTAAAAACACTTCTTCTAAGAAAATGTTAGTACACCATATTAAATTATGGTCAGGTACCGCAGGACAACTAACTAAAATAACTACATATAGAAATCCGACTTTAGGTACTCTAATTAGTTCTGCTATTGACGCAGATATTGAAAATATAAACTTTGGTAGTTCTAATGAATACGATGGTTTAGGTTATCAAGGTGATGGTACAAATTTAAAAGTTACTGATGGTTCGGTTTGGGGTAGACATTATTTAGGAATTGGTAACCAACAGATGTTAGTGATGATGTGGAACGGTGCAGTTGTTTTGGGTCGTGGTAATTCACTAGCCGTAACTTGTGAAGCACCTAATGGTGTGACAGTTAATTTAACTTGTGAAATAGAGGTATACTTCGAATAAAAAAAGAAAAATATTAAAAAATGGGATTTCAAATATTAGACGGAACGGGAAAAAATATAAAAGCTAAAGTTAGTGCCGGTAATAGACTTTACACACAATCGGTAAATAGAAGTGAGAGAGAAGAAGAATCTTTAGTGGGTGAAGCCTATATTATAGGTACTGGTTTTGTTAATTTAACCACTACATCAACAAGTGCGGTTTTATATTTTAAAAACAATGAAGATGTAGATTTAGTTATCACTAGATTTTTAGTTGGTGTTAAGAAAAGTGCTGGTGGAACAGAAAACTTTGTGACAGGTATTATTTATAAAAACCCAACTAGTATGGTTAGTGGAACAGGAAATCCTTTAGCAATTAACAACGTTAATTTTGGTTCTTCCAATTCTATTGATGCGGATAGTGAAATAGGACAACAAGGAGCATTATTAGCAGGTGGAAGTGCATATTTAGCAACAGTAGCGCCAACAGAAAGTTTAACTTCGGAAGACGCTTCAACTGTATTACCAAAAGGATCTAGTATTGGTGTCTTTATAACACCACCTCCCGGTAACACTAGTGTAGATGTTAGTGTTGGGATTAACTTACATAAATTAACATTATAATAAAAAATAATAAAATAATAAAGACATGGGATTTCAATTAGAAGACGGAAAAGGAAGAGGTTTTATTGCGGGAGTTAGTACTAACAATAGAATGTTAACTCTTGGTGTTAATGAAAACATATTTCAATATTCCGCTGAAGAAGGTGACGCTTACTTTATAGGTACACCATTAATAACCACAACAACCGCAAATGAAAGTGCGTTATTTTACATTAAAAATAATGAAGATGATAAATTAATTTTTGAAAACTTTTTTATTGTCGCAGAAAACACTGTTGGTGGTTCCCCTAGTATGTTTAGAGTGAATTGGTATAGAAATCCTACTTCTATTTCTTCGGGTACCGCAACACAAGCATTAAACCAAAACTTTGGTTCTTCTAATACTTTGGACGCGGATATAGAATATGGTGTAGAAGGTTCTACAGTTACAGGTGGTTCATTAGTTGCCACTTTATCATTACCTATTGGACAATTTAACGATATAACCGCTAACTTAGTATTAGGAAAAGGTTCTTCATTTGTAATAACAGTAACACCACCTGCAGGTAATACTAACATGCCTGTTCAGTTTGGTGGTAGATCAATTATTTATAGAGAGTTATATTAATTATGTCAATTAAAACAAACATAGAAGATGGTGCAGGAAATGGTTACTTAGCAAAAGTATCACCAGAGGGTTTTTTGTTTACACAAGAGGCACCTTATCCACCTTCATCTGAAGAAACAAAAATTACAGTTTATAGAGAGTTTTTAACCTTAAACAATGATGGAACTACAACTGATATGAGGGTTAATGGGTCTACAACTCCACAAATATTTTATATTAACGCAGAACCTGATTTTGATATCTATATCACAACAGTATCTTTTCTAATTGCAGACGCGGGTGCATCATTAAATGAGTTTGGTGGTATCTCAGCGTTGGCAAATGGATGTAGATTTTATTATGAAGATAATAATGGTGAAATTAATATCGGTTCCAATTTAATATCGAATTTTGAGTTTGTTAGATTATGTCAAGGTAACCCTTCTTTTGGTGGTGGTAACTCAGCTTTCTTAGCGAACAACGTTGTTGGTTCGTCTGAAGCATTTATTCCTGTATTTGATTTTAGAAACTTTGGTTTTAAATGGGGGTTAAAATTGGCAGCAAGTTCACAAAACAGATTAGTTTTAGAAATAAATGACAATGTAACCGCAATTGATGGTTTTAATGCAGTTGCATACGGATTCAGAAGAATTTTAGATTAACATATGTCTAAGAGGGCAAAAATAGCATACCAAAATATTATACCTTTGGTAAATGAGGATGGTAGATTATTTGAAGTAGATACCACATACCCTCCTATCACAAACGACAGACAAATCATATTATATATAGACGACCTTACTTTAAATGGTGATGGTGTGACTACTGATATGAAAGTAGATGGTTCAGTTAAGACACAAGAATTTTTTGTAAGTGCGGAACCTGATTCAGATATTTTTATTAATTCAGTTTCTTTTTTTATTGCGGCAGAAAATGTTGTAACCGACTTAAGTGAGTTCGCAGGTATAGTAACACCATTAACAAATGGTTGTCAATTAATATATGAAAGTGGTGAAGTGGGAAATATTACTATAGGTGATAATTTAATCACAAATTTTGAACTATTAAGAATGTGTAATATGAACCCTCAGTTTGGTTTGAATTCAAACGCTGCATTTAAAATAGTACAAGCATTCTCAAATATTACTATAGGTGATAATTTAACCACAAATTTTGAACTATTAAGAATGTGTAATATGAACCCTCAGTTTGGTTTGAATTCAAACGTTGCATTTAAAATAGTACAAGCATTCTCAAATCAAGATGATGGTTATTTGTTTATATTAAAGTTTTCTGATTATGGGTATGAACAAGAATATTCAGGTGGATTAAGATTAAGGTCAGGATCTGAAGATAGGTTAGTATTTAAAATTAGAGATGATTTAAATTTAACACCTTCAGAGATATCAAGTTTTGATGGTAGAGTTTATGGGTTTAAAAGAAGAGTTAATTAAGTTCGTCACCATAGATATCAGTCTTAGGTTTACACTTTTCCTTAATCAACTTCTCCACAAACGCAAACATTTTAAGTCCGTTCTTTTCACAATACTCTTTTAATATTTTATGTGTTTGTGGTGTAATTTTTAAGTTTTTATCCCTTTTCATATACTATAAATATGTAAGTATGACAAAAGTATGATAAAATTCATACTATTTTTTGTTGTAAAACAACAAAAATAATTTTTTCAAAAATATCCGCATATTTATTATAAAAAGAAATTAATAATAAATGTTTAAAAAATAAAATTAAATGGCATCAACAGACAGAATTTTTGTAAGTCCAGGTGTATTCACATCAGAAAAGGACTTAACATTCGTAACGAGACAAGTCGGTGTTACAACGTTAGGGTTATTAGGTGAAACTCCTAAAGGACCGGCGTTTGAACCTGTATTTGTTTCTAACTACGATGAATTTATTAGTTATTTTGGTGGACTAAACCCTGAGAAGTTTAAGGGTAGTGGTTACCACAAATACGAATTAAATTATATCGCCAAATCATTTTTAACTCAAACTAACCAATTATATGTAAGTAGAGTTTTAGGTTTATCTGGTTATGACGCAGGTAATGCGTGGGCAATCACATTGGACTCCGCAGAGGATCCGACAACTGTAGGTAGTGCATCTACAGTTACTGGACCTTTACTAACGTATACTGCAGAAACAACAGGTAATCCAGTTGCATTAAGTTGGAATAACGATAACTTAGAAGCGTTATACAATGACGGACAATTCACATTAACAACATTAGGGTTATTAGATACTGGATCAACTATTTCAGTAACTAACCCAATTTATGTTAAAACAGGATGTGATTTTAGTGGGGCAACTTTCGATATGGAAGTCGCTACTACGGGAACAAGTGGTGTTTATGTTACTGGTACTACAAGTGGTAC
>Ga0209137_1001548_pt1 | contig 21631 bp, 17 predicted proteins | sample SaaInl5LU_22_DNA_FD_184642 | JGI IMG/M metagenome (GOLD analysis project Ga0209137, IMG submission 184642) | Marine microbial communities from expanding oxygen minimum zones in the Saanich Inlet - ESP_105LU_22_DNA (SPAdes) (version 2) | ecosystem: Environmental > Aquatic > Marine > Intertidal...
TTCAGGCGCATGCCAGCGGCCTTGTTCATCGTTGCGAAACGCGGTCCCTAGCGAATAGATATCACCGCTGTTCATGGCCAACAGACGCTTTAAGGCGAATTCGGGTGAGGTTTGAAGGTAACGTGCGTCGTTCATCACCCGCAAGGTGATGGATTCAAGTTGAGGGTCGGTGACTGCACGGGAACCGGCAACAGGCGCTGCCACTTCGAGCACATTCCGCTCAGCAAAAAAATCGCGCACGACAGCTCGGGCGCGCGCGATTTTCTCCAGCCTTTGACGCGTATCGTCTATGATTTCGATGCCCGAGACACGTACTCGCCAGAGCGAGTGTCGACTTTGACCACCTCACCCTGTGTTACAAACAGAGGCACCTTCACTACCGCGCCTGTAGATAATCGCGCAGGCTTAGTTCCGCCCTGCGCCGTATCGCCTTTTAGGCCGGGATCGGTTTCAACAATTTCCAACTCAACAAAGTTTGGTGGCGTTACTGACAAGGGCGACCCGTTGTAGAGTGTCACCTCACAGGTATCTTGTTCTTTCAGCCACAGATGCGTCTCACCTACGGCTTTCTTATCGGCTTGATGTTGTTCAAAGGTCACGGGGTCCATGAAATAGTAAAACTCACCGTCGGTGTACAGATATTCCATGGTATGATCGACAACGTCTGCGCCTTCAAGAGATTCGCCCGATTTGAACGTACGCTCCCAAACGCGGCCAGTGGATAGATTGCGCATTCTAACTCGATTAAATGCCTGGCCCTTGCCTGGCTTAACGAACTCGTTTTCAAGGATGCTGCAGGGCTCGCCATCAAGCATGACTTTCAAGCCGGGACGAAACTCGTTAGTTGAATAATTTGCCATAATGTTTATCTCAATATATGTAGTAGGCCTATGATATCGCACACCTCCCTTCAATGGCAGAGTTCTGATTGGCAAAGTATTTTACAAACTGCCATACGCGACAGTGATACGCTGCTACGAGCTGTTGGGATCGAACCCAAGTGGGCCCGCGCCATTGCGGGGGAGACTTCCGGATTTCCTGTGCTGGCACCAGCACCCTTTGTGTCACGGATAAAGGCCGGGAACCCGAATGACCCCTTGCTACTGCAGGTACTTGCGGTATCAGACGAGATCGCACCTCTTGCTTTTGGAACAACTGACCCGCTAGAGGAACACCGGTTTAACCCGGTGCCCGGCGTCATTCATAAATACCATGGGCGAGCGCTGCTTATGACGGCCGGCAGCTGCGCCATTAACTGCCGCTACTGCTTCCGGCGTCACGCCGATTATGCCGCGAATATCGTGACCCCCGCCCGCCTGCAAGAGGTGTTGGACTACCTTAGAGGTCAGCAGGATCTTACCGAGGTCATTCTTAGTGGCGGCGACCCATTACTCAGCAGCGATCGCAAACTCGATGAGTTGATTTCTCACCTCGAGAAGATTCCTCACATACAGCGCTTACGGATCCACAGTCGTTTACCCATCGTCATACCGCAGCGTATTACCGAGCAACTTTGCAAGCGCCTAAGGCGCTCGCGCTTTCAGGTAACACTAGTGATTCACTGCAATCACCCCCAAGAAATTGACGCAGACGTTGAACAGGCAATGACAAAGCTTAGAGCTCATAAGGTCACACTGCTCAATCAAGCGGTGTTGTTAAAAAATATTAATGATTCAGTAACCACCCTAGAAGCGCTTAGCGTAGAGCTATTCAGAATTGGGGTATTACCCTATTATTTGCACACGCTCGACCCCGTACAGGGAGCCGCGCACTTTGGACAACCCCTACAGCAGTGCAAGCAGCTGTATCAGTCGCTACAGGCAAAACTACCAGGCTATTTACTGCCCAGACTCGTGAGCGAAATACCGGGACGAGACTCAAAAACACTTATATAGTGGCCTAGTCCCTCACTCGTCGATTGATGATTTAGCATCTCATGCTATAGTGTTGTGCTAAATTATCGGTTAGAAATTGGCGTGGACGAGTGACAGAACCTCCATCTATTAAATTACGTATCCCTAGAGCAGAATTATCGTCTTGCTCTTTGTTTGATGTGACGCCTGCGGCAGCCGCCAAATGGTCAGAGGATTTACCCCTGACCAACGCTAAACTCATGTCTCGCGGCTTACTCAAGGCCACATGGGAGCTGAACCGCATAGACATGCCGGCCGACCAGCGTCTGGCCATTCTGAATAGCCTGAGACGCTCGGTATACACTGCGCTCAACAGTCTAGCCACGCAGTTTTTGAATCAACCCTTATCGCTTCCCGCAGAAGCGAGAGAGATGTACGAGCTGGCTGACAACCTAGCCAAGCAGGTCACAACCGGCTACACCTTAGTTGCGGCGCAAGCCATTCAGCAGCGCAGCAGATTTCAGTCTGGCAGCCCCGCCAAAACGACCTGCGAAGGTTTGCACCGCGCCATCAGTATGGCGGGGCGTCGTTTTCTGCAGACCCTGCAGCTGTATAAGCCGCTTGAACGCGGCAGTTGGCTCGAGCTCAACCAACTATATCTGCTGTGCGACCGGCAGCAGCTTTCTGATATTAAAGTCACAGACGATCTCGATGGCTCCTGCTCAGTTAAAGCACGCTTCACGCAGATTTGTCTGCTTGGGTCTTGCCGACCTAATCAACTTCGACAGAAAGATCTACCCCTGGTGTATCGGCAGTTCTATGACCAGCGCGAGCTGTGCCACTTACTACCGGCAAGCTCCGGAGAAGGTCTGTTTATTATTGACCTAGGGTCCGATAGCGCGCCAATTTATAACACCGATCCAGAAAGCCACTCGGATTTAGCCGCCCAACACCGCTACCTATTCGTTGAACCACTCACAACTCGGTTTAAAGAACACGTCAATTACATTCGTCATAGACCTTCCAAATCGATCGTAGAGCATAACAAAGAGCCAATGCTAAGCACCGATGTGCTCGAACACTTGGTAAGCTCCCTAGGCCAGGTCAATATCCGCGGCTTTTCCCGAACTCAGGTCGCTGGCACTATGCACATTGTGGTTGGCCTCGCCAGTGTCCACTTTCACATTGCCGGCGAACGGACCTTCGAACGCGTGCTACAAGAGGGGTCGTCGACCGCGAATACCCACACAAGCGATGTCGCCGCGTTTTTGCATCGCACCGAGATGGATCAAAGTAGGTCAAAATCCAGCGAAGATTCGGGCGACAACGAGGGCGTGACCGACGAAATCGGCGATGACGCCTATTCACAAGAGCGCAGTCGCACGGCCAGAATCGCGCCCGATGATGACTTATCCAGCGCCGAATTAATCCGACGGTATCCAAAACATCGCGTCCGCGTCATTAACTCAAGCACAGGTGGGTATTGCTTAGAATGGAGTAGCGCCTTGCCTCGCAGCGTCAAAACAGGCGACGTCGTAGGCCTGTGTGAGGAAGGCGGTAATGATTGGGTGATCGCCAATATTCGCTGGGTCAGCCAACTTGAAAACGCCAAAACCCTCATTGGTGTCTCACTGTTAAGCCCAAGCGCATTTGCGTACGGGGCTCAGACCATCAAAAAACTGGGCGAGGTTTCTGATGCAGTCAGAGTGTTACTCTTGCCCGAGATCTCATTGACTGGCACACCACAAACCCTGATTACGCCGCGTCTGGGTTTTAAAGAGTTCCAAAAGATATCTTTAGTGCAGGGTAATCAAAGTCACTACGCTCAATTACAGCGGCAAGTGTCTTCAACGCCCAGTTATTCGCAGTTCGCTTTCCGCTACATGCAACAGCTCAAGGACGTCATGGCCGACGAACACGGGATACTCGATAAAAACCCATTCAATGCGGTGTGGCATTACCTGTAGCGGCTCGAAGCTTAAACGGGTGTTTGGTATCGGTCAGCAATACCAAGTAGATACAAAATAGCGTCTAAACCCAGCGTAGAAATCGATTGCTCGGCCGCTTCTTTGACCAATGGCTTGGCACGAAAAGCCACACCCAAACCCGCAATACCCAGCATTGGCAAATCGTTTGCCCCATCACCTACTGCAATCACCTGCTGTAAGTCGATATTTTCCTGTTCCGCCAACTGCCGCAACAATAGGGCTTTACGCTCCCCGTCGACGATGTCGCCCTTAACCTCACCAGTAACCACACCGTCTTGAATATCAAGCTCATTGGCAAATACGTAATCCATACCTAACTCCGCCTGCAACTTCTGGGCGAAGTAAGTAAAGCCACCCGAGACAATCGCCGTGCGGTAGCCCAGGCGTCGCAGCACACTCACAAGATGGGCTGCGCCTTCAGTAATGGGCAATTGTTCTGCAATATCAGATAAGACCGACTCTGATAAACCCTTAAGCAACCCGAGTCGCTCGCGAAAACTCGCTTTGAAATCTAACTCGCCGCGCATAGCGCGTTCCGTAATGTCAGCGACCTGCTCACCCACACCCGCACGCTTGGCGAGTTCATCAATGACCTCGGCTTCGATTAGGGTCGAGTCCATATCGAAAACCACTAAACGTCGATTGCGTCGATACATATCGTCTTGCTGAAAGGCTAAATCCATTTCCAGCCCACTCGCCACTGACATCAAATCACGCTTAAATTGCGCACGGTCTGCTGTTTGACCTCGCACTGAAAATTCGACACAAGCCTTGCTCGACGGTGGTACAGGCCCCAGAGGTATGCGTCCTGACAGACGGGTAATGCCATCGATATTGAGTCCGTGCCGATAAACAACGGCTCCCAGTGCTGCTATGTGTTCAGCCGTCACGCGGCGAGCTAGTAACGTCACGATGTAACGTGGACTGCCCTGTGCTGCCACCCAATCAGAATAGCGCTCGGATGATACAGGCTCCCACCCCAAGCGCAATTGCTCGTCATTACACATGACCTGAAGCTTGTGACGCAGTTCCGTTTGCGCTTCGACGCTGTGAATAGCCAGTAATAAACCGATCGATAGCCGATCGTGAATAACCGACTGGCCTATATCCAGAATGTCACAGTGGTGTTGAGCACACAGCGCCATCATCTTGGCCGTCAAACCAGGAACATCGCTTCCGGAAAATGTCGCAAGAACAATATCAGTCACAACGAGATCCTAAAATGAAGAGATGCGTAGTTTACTGGTCTGGTTATCAGACACAAGTGGGTATCGCTTCGCAAAACGATACGGGTAAGGTATCCTCCGCCCTGACCTTGGTTGGATAAGCGCGTGCCAGAATATTTCAAACAACTTCCTATTCGACTGCAACTGGGTATTGCCACCGCGGTACTTACGCTGATTGCAAGCCTTACGTTGGTATTTCTAGCGGCTCGCTCAACGCACTACATCACGTCCGAACAGGCAAAAATTGTCAGTAGCACCTTGGCCGAGCAACTCACCAGCCAAATCAACATCGCCTTGCTCAACAACGACAATCTGGCAACCAGTGCAATTCTGAACCGCAGTGTCCGAGAGGGCTGGATTCAAGGCGCAAGCGTGACGGAGCTCAACGGCAACGTAATCGCAAAAGCCGGAAACACCGCGGGCTCTCATCAGACACTACCCATCGAAATCGACGGCCGAATTTTGGCTCAATTGCGCATTGACTACAGCGATCAAATGGCTGCCACTCTCAGGTCACAACAAAAATGGACCCTCTCTGGCTTGGCAGTCATTATTGCTATCGCTATGGGAGCGCTCGCAGCGCAAATTGGTAGGATCTATTCTCGAGCACTCGAAGCTCTAAAACAGCAAATACCTCAACTCGAAGATTCAAAGGATACCGCTAATGAAATCCGAGCGATCGAGACGCGCCTAAAAGCTCTGCCTCTGGACTTATTGGCCGAACAAGTCGATTTGGATCCACTGCGACCTCAGATGAATCAAACCGTTATTTCGCTGGTGTCACTTGATGCGCTGGAACATTACATAGCCACATTGAACGAAGAGTCGCTCGAGCGCTACACCCAACGTTTGTACCAATGTCTGAGAACCGCCGCACAACTTTACGGCGGTAAAATTCATGTCGTTCGGCAGCTTTGCGTCGCAATGATATTTTCCGATCAAGATTCCAGACGCGCCACTACAGCCGCCGTACAAGCATCGCTACTACTGCAAATGCTATGCAAAAAACAGGAAGATCAAGGACAACTTAAGTATCAAGTGCGCTGTGTCTTAGGTCAATCCGAGCTGCGGCCGCTCGACGACCATAGCTTTTACGCTGATTTGTATGTTCAGAATCACTTCGATCAACTTCAACACGCCTTTCAGCAAACCGGCGTTTTATGGCTTGAAGACAGCCTGTGCGAAGAGGCTCCATTCAATGAGGGCTACACCTTAGGTCCCGTTATTGATGGTTACGCTGCCATCGCAGGTATTCCACCCGAGACCCTTGATCTACTTGCCGAGCAAGTAGATCAAGCCCAACGTAAGCTTAGGTAGCGTCGGGATGTTCGGCGAGAAGATGATCGACATTCTGCAGACCTCTGGGCAACTTGCTGCCCCGTCGTCCCCGCTCACCGCGGTAGTGGTCTAACTCACTGATTTTCAGCGTTAAGTGACGCTTCCCCGCATGCAAAACCAGTCGTGACTCTTGAGTTAAAACGGCAATGCCTTTCACCATTTCTTCACGAGATTTCACGCGGGCACTAGGTATGGAAATAATTTTATTGCCTTTACCTCGAGCTAATTCAGGCAGGTCCGCTAGCGGGAATACCAGTAAACGACCTTCCGTCGATACCGCTGCAACCAGTAAATCGTCTCCATCGGGCACCTGCGCGGGCGCTAGCACCTGGGAGCCATTGGGCAAATTCAATACCGCCTTACCGGCTTTATTTTTGGCCATCAAATGACCTAACTCCGTCACAAAACCATAGCCCGCATCACTGGCCAACAGGATTTTCTGAGGTTCATCGCCCAGTAGCAAGGCTTTGAAGCCCACACCCGGTGGGGGGTTAATACGGCCTGTCACAGGCTCTCCTTGCCCGCGAGCTGAAGGCAAATTGTGCGTCGGCAGGGTATAAGCTCGACCCGTGCTATCAATTAAAATAGCACTCTGGTTACTGCGTCCCGTGGCCGCTAGATTAAAGCCATCACCCGCTTTATAACTTAAGCTCTCAGGATCGATATCGTGACCCTTTGCCGCCCGAATCCAGCCTTTGTCAGATAGAACAACCGTAATGGGTTCGGTCGACATTAGCTCTTTTTCGGAGAACGCTTTAGCTTCATCTCGGGCCACTAAAGGTGAGCTCCGCTCATCGCCGAATTGCTCGGCAGCTGCTAGCAATTCTTTTTTGATCAGCGTTCGCATGCGGGCCGTTGAACCCAGAGTTAGCTCGAGCTGCTCGCGCTCTTTCTCGAGCTCGTCTTGCTCTCCTCGGATCTTCATTTCTTCGAGCTTGGCCAAGTTACGCAACTTCAGCTCGAGCACCGACTCGGCTTGAGCATCCGACAACCCAAAGCGCTCCATCAAAACGGGCTTAGGCTTATCTTCGGTACGAATAATGTGGATGACCTCGTCAATATTCAGATACGCGATTAAGTAGCCTTCAAGTAAGTGCAGACGTTTCAGGACCTTCTCAAGTCGATACTGCAAACGACGGCGGACGGTCTCCGTCCGGAACTCCAGCCACTCACGCAAGATAGTGTCGAGCGACTTGACAGCAGGCCTGCCGTTGTTACCAATCAAGTTGAGGTTGATACGATAGCTGCGTTCTAAATCGGTGGTCGCAAACAAATGCGACATCAAAGCGTCAATATCAACGCGGTTCGACTTCGGCACAATCACTAGGCGGGTGGGATTTTCATGGTCCGATTCGTCTCGCAGGTCATTTACCAGCGGCAGTTTTTTGGCTTGCATCTGCGCTGCGATTTGCTCGAGCACTTTGGCGCCCGACACCTGATGGGGCAGTGCGTCAACGATAATGGCGCCATCCTCTTTTCGCCAGTGGGCGCGCATTTTAATCGATCCGCGGCCACTGCGATAAAAAGCTTTGATCTCGTCTCTAGGTGTAATGATTTCGGCTTGCGTGGGGAAATCTGGCGCCTGAATGTGTTCGCACAACTCATCAAGGGTCGACTTCGGATACTCCAACAAGCGAATCGTCGCAGACACCACTTCACGCAAGTTATGTGGTGGTATGTCAGTCGCCATACCCACAGCAATACCCGTAGTGCCGTTAAGCAGCACATTGGGTACCTGTGCCGGCAACACAGAGGGCTCATCCATAGTGCCGTCAAAATTGGGAACCCAGTCGACCGTACCCTGCCCGAGCTCGCCCAACAGCGCGTCCGCGTAGGCGGTTAACCGAGACTCGGTATAACGCATTGCCGCGAAAGATTTAGGGTCGTCGGCAGAACCCCAGTTGCCCTGACCATCTACCAAGGGGTATCGATAACTAAAGGGTTGAGCCATTAATACCATGGCCTCGTAAGCTGCGCTGTCGCCGTGCGGGTGAAATTTACCAATCACATCACCAACCGTACGTGCCGACTTTTTGTATTTAGCGGTCGCCTTAAGGCCCAACTCGCTCATAGCGTAAATAATTCGACGCTGTACCGGCTTTAAACCGTCGCCTACGTTGGGTAGAGCGCGGTCCAAAATCACGTACATCGAATAATCTAGATAGGCTTTTTCGGCGTAATCGCGCAGCGATACCGATTCGTCTTCTTCCGGTAACATGGTCATGTCAGACATGGGGGATTTCCAATCTTATAAAACTTTCGCTGACCGGCTTACGCTTTTTTAGCCGACCCATTTTGTAATGACACCAATTGCTCGTTCAAATTCACAATCGAGTTGGCCATGTCGACCATTAAAGAGTGAATCGTTGTCGGATTGGTTTTAATCATTTCAGTAAACTGCGCTTCCGGCACTTTAACGACCGAGCACTGCGTCTTGGCACGCACTGTGGCTGAACGCTCGCTGTGAGTCAAGGCTGCCATAGCACCAAAGATTTCACCTTCGGCGATGGTGCCTACCACAATGCCATCCACCACAACTTCAGCCGTACCCGATGACAGGTTAAACACGAAATCGGCCTTCTCGCCTTGGTTGATAATGACATCTCCGGACTGGTACACCTCGAAACCCGGAGTAACGCGTGTATCTTGCTGGGCTGCCGCAGCGGTCACTCGCAGCATCAGTCCGGCATAGGTGACAAGTAAGCGAGTCCAGACTTTAATACCGTCGTTTTCAGAGAACACACGACGCATAAATTCCAGAGCGGCAAAGCTATGTAGGGTGGCACCTGACTCACTGCCGTAAAACACGGTGGCGTCGTCTTGTGAGTCACCCGCAATGTCGGGCAACAAAATATCCCCTTCTTCCAGCACGTAAATCGTTCTGCCGCGGTAGCGCGCAGAAATCGTGCCGCGCTCAATAAAATAGAACTTACCCACGTCAAAACCACGAAAATTACCCGTCGCCGTCGGTTCAATTTCCACCGGGATATGGGGGATATTCACAACATCCAAAAGTGCTTTAACCAAAGCTTTGTACTGCTGGCTAAGCATTGTAAAATCCCGAGATAATTCTGCGCTTGCGAACATAGATCTACCTTCTGTTGATTCAGGAACCCAAGCCAGACCTTGAGACTCACTGCGTACCCCATAGTAGCAGTAAACCGCAAAGTCTCAAACGCCGAAACAAAGGCAAACTTTAGAAAACAAGGATTTATGCATCTATGACACCCATGACTTGGCAGTGGCTTTCTTTTGATTCATTGTCCAACCAGCAGTTGTATCAAATGCTGGCTCTGCGATCTGAAGTTTTCGTGGTCGAGCAAGCCTGTACCTACCAAGATCTCGATGGCAAAGACATTAAAGCGATGCACCTGATTGGAACACTCGATGACACAGTGTTCGCCACCGCACGCCTGCTTCCTGTGGGAGTATCCTACCCCGACGCCGCATCGATTGGCCGCATCGTGGTGCACCCCTCGTTGCGAGGCCAAGATTTGGGACGAAAAACGGTAGAACTGGCGCTAGAACAGTACCAAAAACTTTGGCCAAATGCGGCGTTGTTGATTGGCGCTCAAGCTCGCCTACAGCGGTTTTACGAAGACTTAGCGTTTGTGACTGAAGGTGAGGTTTACGACGAAGACGGTATCGACCATATCACAATGCGCTGGGCGGGCTACCCCTCGGCATAGTGGGCCTACCCGAACCATACACATACGACAAAGCAGGCCTCTTGGGCCTGCTCGATAGCAAGACTACCAGCGCCCAGCAGTGTAGGCATCGGCCGCATCGGCCAACGACATGGGCTTAATCTTATCGGCCCAGCCTGCTGTGCCAAAGGCCTGGTAACGCTCAATACAAATCTCTTTCATGGCTTTAATACTGTGCGCTAGGTATTTTCGGGGATCGAACTCAGCGGGATTCTCCGCCATAAAACGGCGAATAGCACCGGTCGAGGCCAAGCGCAAATCGGTATCAATATTCACTTTGCGAACACCGTGACGAATACCCTCTTGGATTTGCTCTAGGGGAACACCATAGGTTTCCGAAATTTTGCCACCAAACTCATTAATGATGGCCAACCAATCTTGAGGCACCGACGAAGATCCGTGCATCACTAAGTGTGTGTTAGGAATTCGCGCATGAATCTCTCGAATGCGGTCAATTGCCAAAATGTCACCTGTGGGTGGTCGCGTAAACTTGTAGGCCCCGTGGCTGGTACCGCATGCAATCGCCAAAGCGTCAACACCAGTAGCGGCCACAAAATCTGCAGCCTCGTCTGGATCCGTCAGCATTTGGTCATGCGTTAACTTACCCGCAGCGCCAATACCGTCCTCTTCACCGGCCTCTCCCGTTTCCAGCGAACCCAAACAGCCGAGCTCACCTTCGACCGACACACCGCAAGCATGCGCCATTTCAACGGCTTGGCGAGTAACACGCACGTTGTACTCATAATCCATAGGCGTTTTACCATCTTCACCTAAGGAACCATCCATCATGACAGAGCTAAAACCCAATTGAATCGAGCGCTGACAGACTGCGGGTGACACACCGTGGTCTTGGTGCATAACAACAGGAATATCTGGGAATTCCTCAATTGCGGCGGCGATCATATGGCGCAGAAACGGTGCGCCGGCGTATTTTCTGGCGCCAGCACTGGCCTGCATAATCACAGGAGAATTGGTCTCGGCCGCGGCTTCCATAATAGCGCGTGTCTGCTCGAGATTATTAACATTAAATGCCGGCACACCGTAGCCGTGCTCGGCGGCGTGATCCAACATTTGACGCATGCTTATCAGTGCCATAATTTCCCCCTAGTTTGCACGCTGCTCTAGCATAGCAACGGCTGGCAAGACTTTGCCTTCCACATATTCCAAAAACGCACCGCCACCCGTCGATATATACGACACGTTAGCGGCAATTCCAAATTGATCGATCGCGGCCAAGGTATCACCGCCACCCGCTAGTGAAAACCCGGGGCTACGCGCAATCGCCTCAGAAACAACCCGTGTGCCATTCGAAAAGGCCTCGAATTCGAAGACGCCAACCGGGCCATTCCACAAAATCGTGCCTGCGCTTTGCAATTGCTCCGCAAGCGCTGCTGCCGACTGCGGACCAATATCCAAGATCATATCGTCCTCGGCGACCTCACTAACCAACTTCACCGTGGCAACTGCGTCACTGGAAAACGCTTTTGCTGTCACAACATCAACTGGCAGAGGTATTGATACTTTCTCGAGTAAAGCCGCTGCGGTGCCGACCAAAGCGTCTTCACACAAAGATATCCCCACCGGGTAACCGGCGGCTTTTAAAAAGGTATTAGCGATACCACCGCCTACGATCAACTGATCCACCTTATCAGACAAGGTTTCAAGAACCTTAAGCTTGGTCGACACCTTCGAGCCACCCACAATCGCCGCCATTGGGCGAGCGGGTGCAGCAAGCGCTTGCTCTAAGGCCTTTAGCTCGGCCACCAGCAAAGGCCCCGCACAGGCAACGGGCGCAGCTTTTGCCACCGCATGCGTAGAAGCCTGGGCACGATGCGCTGTGCCGAAGGCATCCATGACAAAAATGTCGCATAAACTGGCATAGGCTTGACCTAACTCATCAGAATCAGATTTTTCACCAACATTAAAACGAACGTTTTCTAGCAGTATGACTTGCCCGGGTTCAATATCTAGCCCAGCACGCCATTCGGCCTGAATGCCAACATCTTGACCAAGTAAACCCGACAAGTGACGAGCGACGGGCGCCAGAGAATATTCGGAGTTGTACTCCCCCTCGGTCGGCCGCCCTAAGTGCGACATTAGAATAACAGCGGCGCCCGCGTTTAAAGCCGCTTGAATGGTCGGAAGTGCGGCACGAATACGTGCGTCGCTGGTTACCGCGCCCTCTTTGACCGGCACGTTAAGATCCTCGCGAATCAGCACACGCTTACCTGCTAGGTTCAGATTTTGCATTGCCAGTACGGCCATTAACGTTCTCCTTGAAGAATGGTTTTTGCCCAATGCTCCGCGACATCGAGCATGCGATTCGCATAGCCCCACTCATTATCAAACCAAATCAGCACCTTGACTAGGCGGTCACCGCTAACGCGAGTTTGACTGGCATCGACCACCCCCGAACGGCTATCGTGATTAAAATCGCACGAGGCCAAGGGCTCAGTAGTAAACCCTAGCACCCCAAGGTACTCAGACTGTGCCGCTTGGCGCAGTATGTCATTGACGCTAGCGACACTCGCCGACCGCCGCAAATATACACTCAAATCCATTGCAGACACATTAACAGTTGGTACTCTTAAAGCTTGTGCGCTGAATCGATCTCCAAGGTGCGGCAAAATGCGCTCAATGCCCTTCGCCAGGGCTGTATCAACTGGAATAATGGACTGAGATGCGGCGCGCGTTTTGCGCAAATCGGTATGGTGGTAAGCGTCCAATACGGGCTGATCGTTCATCGCCGAGTGGATAGTCGTAATGGTTCCGTAATCAATACCGAACGCGTTATCCAGCGCATCGATCACCGGAACAATTGCGTTCGTGGTGCACGACCCTGTTGAGGCAACCTTGTGCGTACCCTCAAGCAAAGCTTGATTCACTCCATAGACAATAGTCGCGTCGATATCGGCGGCGGCAGGCTGAGAAAACAAGAGTCGCTGACTGCCGGCATCAAGATGCCATTGTGCTGTCGTGCGATCACCAGCGGCGCCGGTGCATTCCAGCACCAGCTCTATCTCGTGCTTAGCCCAAGGACAAAGAGCCGCATCCGGCTCGTGAGAGAGGGCAATCGGGCGCCTTTGAATGAATAATGTGTCGCCCTCTAGATCGACGTCATAGGCAAAACGTCCATGCGTACTGTCGTAGCGCGTTAAATGCGCAATGGTACGCGTGTCTGCTAATTCGTTAATCGCAGCCAATTCCAAATACTGCGAGCCGCCCCGTTCAAAGTAAGCTCGCAACACGCTGCGGCCGATTCGGCCATAACCATTAATTGCTAGACGCATAGCTCAGACTCAGTCGAGCAACTCCTCGGCCGCGGCCAATACCGCACCCACCGTGATATCGAAATGCTCGAACAATGCGCCCGCAGGTGCCGACTCGCCAAAGCTATTCATACCAATAATGCGGCCGTCTAACCCCACATACTTGTACCAGAAGTCTTGGTGCAAAGCCTCGATGGCGATGCGCGCTAGCACGTCGCTGGGCAATACTGACTCACGGTATTCGGCGTCTTGCGCCTCAAACTGCTCGGGGCTGGGCATCGATACAACGCGCACTGCTCGACCTTGTGCGGCAAATTCCGACGCTGCTTCTTGGGCCAAAGCCACCTCTGAACCCGTGGCAATGAAAATAAGCTCGGGGGTGCCTTCGCAATCGCATAGGATGTATCCACCGCGCTCAACGCTCGCTAAGGTCTGCGCGTCACGCGTTTGGTGAGGCAAGTTCTGGCGCGAGAAAACCAAAGCGCTTGGGCCGTCTTGGCGCACAATAGCCTGCTTCCAGGCAACTGCAGACTCTACCGCATCGCATGGGCGCCACGTCACCATATTGGGCGTGCCGCGTAAGGATGCAAGCTGCTCGACAGGCTGGTGTGTCGGTCCATCTTCACCTAAACCAATAGAGTCGTGGGTGTAGACGAAAATGCTTTGCTGACCCATCAGCGCAGCCATACGCACTGCGTTACGTGCGTATTCCATAAAGATCAAGAAGGTAGCACCGTAGGGAATAAAACCGCCGTGTAAGGCAATGCCGTTCATCATGGCCGACATGCCAAACTCGCGCACACCGTAATACACGTAGTTACCACCAGCAGCCTTGGCTTCAACGCCTACAGAGCCAGACCACAACGTTAGGTTCGAGCCGGCCAAATCGGCAGATCCGCCCAACAACTCGGGCAAGGCTTTTGCGTAAGCCTCAATCGCATTTTGTGACGCCTTGCGCGATGCAATCGTCGCGCCATCCGCCTGGCATTGGGCGATGTAAGCATCAGCAGCAGCCGCAAAGTCAGCGGGTAGATCACCGGCTAGACGACGCGCCAATTCGGCACCCTCTTGCGGATATTGTGTTTGGTAGTCGGCGAGCAAAGCTTCCCATTGCGACTGCGATTGTTCGCCGCGCGCACGCGCATTCCAGCCTGCGTAGATCGCTTCAGGGATTACGAAAGGACCGTGAGTCCAACCTAGCGCTTCGCGGGTGGCTGCAATTTCATCCTCCCCTAAGGGCGCACCGTGACAGGACTCGGTTCCCTGCTTAGTTGGTGCACCTTTCCCGATAATTGTGCGCGCACAGATAAGCGTTGGCTTACTCGTCTCGGCACGAGCAGTCGCAATTGCCTGCTTGATCTGCTCAGGGTCATGACCATCAACGGCCTCAATAACCTGCCAACCGTAGGCCCGGAAACGCTCGGGCGTGTTATCGGTAAACCAGCCTTCAACCTCACCATCGATCGAAATGCCATTATCATCGTAAACAGCAATCAGTTTGCCTAGACCCAAAGTACCCGCCAACGAACACACTTCATGCGAGATACCCTCCATAAGGCACCCGTCGCCTAAGAAGGTGTAGGTGTAGTGATTAACCACATCAAAATTGGGGCGATTAAACTGAGCGGCTAGGACTTTTTCGGCCAAGGCCATGCCCACAGCGTTGGCGACACCCTGACCCAAAGGACCCGTTGTGGTCTCGACACCCGGGGTATAGCCGTATTCTGGGTGGCCAGGCGTTTTACTGTGTAACTGACGGAACTGCTGCAACTCTTCAATCGGTAAATCGTAGCCACTCAAATGCAGCAACGAGTAAATCAACATCGAGCCGTGACCGTTCGACAAGATAAACCGATCGCGGTTGGGCCACGAGGGATCAGCCGGGTTGTGGCTTAAAAAGTCATTCCACAGCACCTCCGCAATATCGGCCATACCCATCGGGGCGCCAGGGTGGCCTGATTTCGCCTTTTGCACGGCGTCCATAGACAGCGCGCGAATGGCATTAGCGAGTTCATTACGGGAAACCATGGTGTTCTCCAAGCGGTCAAATTTTCGGTGGCTCAAACTGGCGCGTATTCTCTCTTATCAGCCTTCTTAGGGCAAATAAACCGATTGGCTAACCACTATTTAAGTGGATTATGCACACCTATATCAAAATTTTTTGATATAGGTGTGCAAGTGCCTTATCATGCGCCCATGAAAACAGTCACGTCTTTATTTGTAGCACCCAATCAGCCGCACAACGCCTCGGCTGACGCCGTCGCGGCTGTCTGCAAAGCGGGTGCCGACACACTGAGAGTGCAAGTCTTAAGCTTGCTACATAAAAACTCGTTCAGCGTCGGTGAACTGGTCGAAATTTTGAGCGTTCGCCAATCAGCCCTCAGCCATCATTTAAAAGTGTTAGCTCAAGCCGAACTTGTGGCAACTCGACGCGAGGGCAATTCCATTTTTTATCGCCAGACCTTGGCTACGGGAAAATCGCCCCTAGACGCCCTGCGTGCGGCCATATTGGCTGAGGCGGCCAGCACCCAACTTGCACCCGAAACCTTAGAGCGTATAAAGCAAGTCTATCAAGCGCGCGCTGACGCCTCGGTAACGTTCTTTCAGTGCAACGCCGAAAAGTTTCGCGACGAACAAGATCTTATTGCCGATCATTATCACTACGGCGACGCCCTAGCTCAGCTCCTAGACGACACTTTATTTGCCAAGCGCGAAACAGCCCTCGAAATAGGCCCTGGCGACGGCGCCTTTCTGCAAGAGCTAAGCCAGCGTTTCGCCAAAGTGACTGCTTTAGACACAAGCGCTGAAATGCTTAACAAAGCTAAGCGACTTTGCGACACACAAAAATTACGCAATATCGAGTTTTTGCACGCCGATACGGCGTCATCGTCAATCGCCGAGCACAGCATTGATTGCGCAGTGATCAACATGGTGTTGCACCACGTGCCGGCGCCCAGCGAAATATTCAAAGACGTAGCAAAGCGTTTGGCACCACAAGGCATATTAACCATTACCGAGCTGTGCCGGCACGAACAAACATGGGCACACCGAGCCTGCGGAGACCTGTGGCTCGGCTTTGAGCCCGAGGAGCTCACCGCTTGGGCTCGCGCCGCTGGCTTATCGGAGCGCAGCCAAACTATGCTGGCCCAGCGCAATGGCTTTCAAATTCAAATTCGACAATTTCAACGCCTACAGTAGGAAACACTATGAGCGAATATCAGATATTTACCTCGGAATCCGTATCGGAAGGTCACCCCGACAAAATGGCCGACCAAATTTCCGATGCCATCTTAGATGCCATGCTAAAAGACGATCCAAACTCTCGAGTAGCAGTCGAGACCTTAGTAAAAACGGGCATGGTGGTTATTGCCGGCGAGGTTCGCACAGCAACCTACGTCGATCTTGAAGACATCGTGCGCGATGTCATCTTAGATATCGGCTACAACAGCTCAAACGTCGGGTTTGATGGGGCCTCGTGTGCCGTATTGAACGCCATTGGCAAGCAGTCGGGCGATATTGCGATGGGTGTCGACGAAGCCGACAACAAAGAGCAGGGCGCGGGCGACCAGGGCTTAATGTTCGGTTACGCCACCAACGAAACGGACACCTTAATGCCAGCTCCGATTTACTATGCTCACCGCCTAGTCGAGCGCCAAGCGCAACTCCGCAAGAGCGGCCAGCTCGAGTGGTTGCGTCCCGATGCTAAGAGCCAAGTGACGCTGCGCTACGACGATAAAGGCGTGCCAGTGGCTATCGATGCAGTAGTACTGTCGACCCAGCACGATGAAGATATCAGCCAAGCCGAACTGCAAGCCCAGGTCTTAGAGCACATCATTCAGCCGGTTCTTCCAACCGAGTGGCTGCATAAAGACACACGCTACCACATCAACCCCACCGGCCAGTTCATTATCGGCGGCCCTGTGGGTGACTGTGGCCTTACGGGCCGCAAAATCATTGTGGATACTTACGGTGGCATGGCGCGCCATGGTGGCGGGGCCTTCTCGGGCAAAGACCCCTCAAAAGTTGACCGCTCAGCCGCCTACGCTGGCCGCTACGTGGCTAAGAACATTGTCGCGGCGGGTCTTGCTGATCGCTGTGAAATTCAAGTCAGCTATGCCATTGGCGTTTCTGAACCAACGTCGATTTCGATCAATACTTTCGGAACCGGAAAAATTTCTGACGCCGCCATCGCTGAGTTGGTACGCGAACATTTTGATCTTCGAGCGGGCGGCCTAGTCGCTATGCTCGACCTCAAACGTCCAATTTATCGACAAACCGCCAGCTATGGCCATTTTGGACGCGAAGAACCCAATTTTACTTGGGAGAAAACCGACAAAGTTTCTCTTTTAAAATCCGCACTGTAAGACACTGATTAATTAGGAGCCACTATGAGCACAGTAACCAAATTACGACCTTTTGATGACTATAAAGTTGCCGATATTTCCCTGGCCGATTGGGGCCGGAGGGAACTGAAAATCGCTGAAGGCGAAATGCCTGCTTTAATGGCCATGCGCAAGAAATACCGTGCCAGTCAACCGCTGGCCGGCGCTAAGATTTTGGGCTGCATTCACATGACCATTCAAACCGGCGTACTGATCGAGACTCTGGTAGATCTAGGAGCCGAAGTTCGTTGGTCGTCGTGTAATATTTTCTCGACCCAAGACCACGCGGCGGCCGCCATTGCGGCGGCTGGCATTCCTGTCTTCGCATGGAAAGGCGAAACCGAAGAAGAGTACGAGTGGTGCCTTGAGCAAACCATCCTAAAAGACGGAAAACCTTGGGATGCCAACATGATCCTGGACGATGGTGGCGATCTAACAGGGGTTTTGCACGACAAATATCCTCAAGTTTTGGACCATGTTCACGGCATCACCGAAGAGACCACGACAGGCGTACACCGCTTGCTGGAGATGCTAAAAGCGGGCGCCTTGAAAGTACCGGCCATTAACGTAAACGATGCCGTAACGAAAGCGAAAAACGACAACAAATACGGCTGTCGCCACAGCTTAAGCGATGCAGTTAAGCGCGCGACCGACCACCTACTAGCGGGCAAAAAAGCGCTTGTCATTGGCTACGGCGATGTGGGCAAAGGCTCGGCACAGTCACTGCGCCAAGAAGGCATGATCGTGCGCGTTACCGAAGTCGACCCAATTTGCGCCATGCAAGCCTGCATGGACGGCTACGAAGTGGTCAGCCCTTTTATTAACGGCGTCAATGACGGTACCGACGCGTCTATCGATCGCGACATTATGGGTAACGTCGACCTGCTGGTCAGCGCAACGGGTAACTACAACGTCTGCAACGCAGCGATGTTGCGCACGCTTAAAAGTGGTGCCGTGGTTTGCAACATTGGTCATTTCGATAATGAAATCGATACGGCCTACATGCGCGCTAACTGGGAATGGGAAGAAGTGAAACCCCAAGTGCACACGGTGTACCGCGATCGTGACAGCAATGATCACTTGCTGCTGCTATCTGAAGGCCGTTTAGTGAACCTGGGCAACGCCACGGGGCACCCCTCACGCATTATGGATGGCTCGTTTGCCAACCAAGTTCTCGCACAGATTTACTTATACGAGCGCAAATTTGCCAACCTGGAGCCTGAATTACGCGCGCAAGCCATTACCGTTGAAGTGCTACCCAAGCACCTTGATGAAGAGGTCGCGGCTCACATGGTCGCTGGATTTGGCGGCGTGATTACCCGATTAACGCAAGAACAAGCCGACTACATCCATGTAACAGTTGATGGCCCTTACAAATCGGAGACCTACAAGTACTAATGAGCATTCAGCAGCTTAGTTACGAATTTTTCCCGCCCAAAACCGATGCTGGGCGGGAGAAGCTCATTACCCAAGTACTGCCTCAACTGGCGGAAACAAATCCGAAGTATGTCTCTGTGACCTACGGTGCGGGCGGGTCAACGCGCGACAACACCGTAGGCACTGTGGCGGATATTCACCGCTCGGGCATGCCCGTAGCGCCGCACTTGAGTTTCGGCACCGACAGCGAAGACACCATGCGCGCTTTGCTACAGCGCTATCAAGATATGGGCATTTCCCGTTTAGTGGCGCTTCGGGGCGACCTACCCTCGGGCGCAGGTGGCAGCCAGCAGCTGGTGTATGCCAGCGAACTGGTCGCTTTTATCCGAGCAGAAACCGCACAGCACTTTACCATTGAAGTCGCGGCCTACCCCGAGATTCACCCCGAGGCAAAGACCTACATCGCTGACGTGCAAAACTTAAAGCGCAAGTTTGATGCCGGGGCGAATGCGGCCATTACTCAGTACTTTTTTAGTGCAGATGCCTATTTTGAGTTTTTAAAAACCTGCGCGAGCACTGGTATCGACAAGCCGATTTACCCAGGCATTATGCCCATTACCAACTACGACAATTTGGCGAGGTTTTCTCGCAACTGCGGTGCAGACATTCCACGTTGGCTGGATAAAAAATTGGCAGGCTTTGGCGAAGATCTAGACGCCATTAAAGCCTTTGGCCAAGATTTTATCTTGGATTTGTGTAAAAGGCTCTTAGACGGTGGTGCGCCCGGCCTGCATTTCTATACAATGAACCAGGCGGAACCGGTCATTTCGATCGTTCGGGAACTCAAACGTTTAGGTTACTTTGCGGATTAATCGGATCTACACAGAGGCTGACTTACAGCCTAATACCGACATTCAACTGGAGGCTGGCCCCAGCCTTCATTTGTTGAAAGTCCTGCGCCTAAATACGGGAGCTCCACTCGAACTGTTTAACGGCGACGGCAACAACTACCCATGCGAGTTGCTTGATAGCCCAAAGCGTATGGCGAATATACGTGTGCTCAGCGCTCAAGCGAACCCAACTGAATCGTCTTTGCGCAGCAAGCTTGGCATTGTGGTATCTAAGGGTGACCGTATGGATTTTGTAGTGCAAAAAGCCACCGAACTTGGCATCCACGAAATTTATCCACTGACGAGTGAGCGCTGCGACGTTAAGCTTAATGCCGAGCGCGCAGAAAAACGCCAACAGCATTGGTCAAAGGTCGCCATCTCTGCCTGTGAGCAGAGTGGGCGATCGCGAATCCCAAGCATTGCGCCGATCCAAAACATTCGGCAGTGGATCAACGAGGTGAACGCCGATCTAAAATGGGTACTACACCACCGCGCGAGCGCCGAAAAATCACCAGCAGAGGCTCAAAGCGCGGCCATACTGGTGGGGCCGGAGGGGGGCTTGAGCGAGACCGAGATCGAGCTTGCCCTACAACACAAATTTATACCGACGGTACTGGGCCCTCGGGTACTTCGAACCGAAACGGCACCCTTGGTTGCACTTAGCGTTTTACAGCAACGCTACGGCGACTTTACACTCTTATAATTGACTACCACGAGGAATCACTATGCCCGCCATTGGCATCGTCATGGATCCGATCTCTGAGATCGCCTACAAAAAAGATAGCTCACTGGCCATGCTTTGGGCCGCAAGTGCTCGCGGCTGGGATTTGTGGTACATGGAACCCGCAGATCTTCACGTTGCCAACGGCGTAGCTTTGGCCTCAATGCGCCCCTTGCGGGTGTTTGAAAACCCTAACCACTACTACGAACTCGATGAGACACAGGTCAAAGAGCTGAGCTCCTTAGATGTCGTTTTGATGCGCAAGGATCCACCCTTTAATAACGAGTACATCTACGCGACTTACATTCTTGAAATGGCCGAGCGCCTGGGCACACTGATTGTGAATCGCTGCCAGTCATTGCGCGACTGCAACGAGAAGATGTTCGCGACGCAGTTTCCACAGTGCTGCCCCGAGTTGTTGGTCAGCGCCGACAACGCGCGCTTAAAGGAGTTTCACAAGACGCATGGCGACGTGATCTTCAAGCCACTCGATGGCATGGGCGGTAGCGCGATTTTCCGCGTTAAAGAGGATGACCCCAACGTCAATGTGATCCTCGAAACGCTCACCAAGTTCGGTACTCAGACCATCATGGCGCAGCGTTACCTGCCCCAAATTGTTGATGGCGACAAACGCATTCTCATGGTCAAAGGCCAACCCGTGCCCTACTGCTTGGCACGGATCCCCTCAAGCGGAGAGACCCGTGGCAACCTTGCCGCTGGCGGCTCGGGCCGAGCTCAGCCATTGAGTGATCGTGACCGCTGGATTGCCGAGCAAGTGGGCCCTACCTTAGTCGAGAAAGGCCTTCTGTTTGTGGGTCTTGATGTCATTGGCGACTATTTAACGGAAATCAACGTCACAAGCCCCACCTGTATTCGAGAA
>Ga0209137_1001549_pt1 | contig 21609 bp, 27 predicted proteins | sample SaaInl5LU_22_DNA_FD_184642 | JGI IMG/M metagenome (GOLD analysis project Ga0209137, IMG submission 184642) | Marine microbial communities from expanding oxygen minimum zones in the Saanich Inlet - ESP_105LU_22_DNA (SPAdes) (version 2) | ecosystem: Environmental > Aquatic > Marine > Intertidal...
GACATTTCGCGGCCCTTTATCTCATAACTTTCTTACGAGAGTTATGACCTTCTTCAGTAAATTTGTCAAAGTTTGGCGTAATTCATAAAATATTTGCTAGCCTAATTCATTTTCCCAGATAAGGTGGCGTCCATTAGCTATATAAATGGAGTCCCTGTTGGTACCGTTACGCCCGATAGCAAGCGAACCTTACTTTCAACCGCAACCGGCGCCAGTTACTGCGCTTGCGGGTGCGATTGGAGTCACCGAAAAACCCCAAACGAGCTTAAGGCAAACCCATTTCGGGGTTGGTCCAACCGAGGCTCTAAACACCACTCCAAGCTACAACGCGGATCATCCGAAGGTTCAAATATTCCATCCAAGCCAAGCTCCTTCCGCACAGATCACCGAAAATTTAATAATGGCTCGGGCTCTTATGGCGCCTGCTTATGCGCATTCCGGTGCCGCAACTAAAATGGCACGGTTATCAAATATGTTTCAGGATTTGCCTAGATTTGGATCTGCGGTAAACTTGCTGTCGTAATCTATAGGCCGTCGAAAACTGAGACCTCTAACTCTGGAAATTCAGTCAGCCATTCGCCATCTTCGATTTTGCTCCAATCCCAGCCAGCGGGCGCCGCCAGCTCTGGCTTAGATCTATACATGAAGATAAAGGGTTTGAACGATTTGGCATCCGCTTCTGCATTTATTTCAGGTGCTTTAACCCCCGCTAAAGCAGAAGAAAAATAGCCCTTTATCTTGCGAGGGGACCCACTCTTATCCACTGTAATACGATGATAAGCATAGCTATTTAAAATTTCTGCGGCATCTTCAACTTCCGCTTCCATCAAATGCCTCAAGTAGCCCTCAGCCGTGGCCAACACCATCTGTTCATTCACGTCAGAATAATGTTTCTGCAATTCTTCCGCGTATTTTCCACAGAATGCTTCTAATCCCATCTCTTCAGACAGGTACCGTTGCGCAATTAGGGCACAAACGGAGGAATAGATCCATGAGGGACAAAATGCAGCCAAACTCGTCTCCACAACTTGCTTGTTGAGTTACAGTAGATCCCGTTTATTTAATATTACTCCAGGCGTCAATTATCTCATCCAGAATGCCACTGCATACAGCCAAATTAGTTGTTGCGTCTCTTTTGAGGGTCTTTTGCAATTGCTCGCGGACGAATTCGTAAATTTTGAATAGGTTACTGGCAATTTCAAAGCCTTTTTCGAAATCGAGGCTTGTTTGCAGGATGTAGACCGCAGTAAACCCTTTCGATAAATGCAGATTTCGTTGTTCTTCGGTCAAGTTATCATTTTGCAGAGCGTTCAAACTGCGCGATAACTCCTTAAGCGTTAACCCTATCATTTCGTGAGGGTCGCTCAATGAACTTAACGCAGCATTCTTGGACTTCCGGTATTGATCTCTTGCAAATGCATAATTCACGCTGCTCTCCCGATGGTTTTTTTGATCTCTAAGAATATCAACGGTGATGATTCGCTATTGTTTAGCTCGAGTTCAAAAACAAATTAGAGAATTTTATAATTCACCCGATCCCCGGGTTGCCTGAGGGGTCCACATACTCCGTAAATGGCACTTTTAGGGTCATTTGCTTTTTGTCATCTTCACCAAAGTAGCAGATTTCGACTTCTAAATTCCGTAAACTTGAGCCATCCTGCTCTGATGTTTCATCATTTATCCATTGCCTGAATAGGTTCATAACAGTCTCCCTAACTGGTGTATTAGTAGGGTTCATCTGCAAACTTCATGCCATGCAAACAGATTTATGTGACCACGAATGACGTAATCTCAACTGCATGAACAAATGGGCTGTGTCCCCATTTCTCCAAAGTTTCATTTAACATATCTTTGATCTGAACCTTCAAGGTTTCTCGGCCGTTTTTTGATAAAAGAACCTCTGCGTTCATACCAAGTGCCTGATCCAAGATCAGAGGTGTCAGTTGTAGTTCAAGCTCCGCCAAGACGTCCATGGATGAATTGGCGTATATTTTTTTGTCATAGACGGCCACTGCTATTTCGAAGCTAAAAAGTTGATTGGTGCCTTCAATATTGCCCACTAAAGTCGTTCGATATGGAAAATACTGGTATTGTGGTAGTCCCAACATTGCAGCGGCCGCCCCTGCTGCCGCATCACTGCCCTCGGTTTCGACGTCTTCCACCGGCTCAATGATTGCGGTCGCATCATTCGGATCTGCAAGTCGATCGACTTCCGGCGAGATTGACATATGACCGGCAAAAAACGCGCCTAAGACAATTGTTCCTGGCAGCCCATAAAGCAGACCAGTTTTTAATTTGCTCGCCATATCACTCTCCCCTTTCTCTTAAACGGCATACTGTTAAAATTCCTTAATCCGGAATTTTTAAGACTGTCTATTTTTATCTATCCAATTCTTAGGAACTTCACATGAGTCAATTTGTCATTTTTTTGACTCATGAATTCCAATATTCTTATGCGATAAATTATGGTGTATTTTAATCCGAAAGGTTTCCATCTTAAATTTATAAGAAAATATCTATTTCGTCTTTTATTATTTCCCTCTCAAATTCACTTGGCCCGCTTCTTGCTTCCTTCATTTGGCAACATGGAGAGTGATCATGAGTGGTATATTTATTGACGCATCGCATTTCGCGCAAGCCGATCATCTATGCGAAATTATATCATCACGAAAATTGGTCGTAACCGCTGCTAAAAACATTTCTGCGGATGCACTGGGCGGCACTTTGGTCTTTTCAGCGGACCAGGAAAAAGCCATGGGCGGACATCAGGGATTAATTGCTTTTGCGCGTTCTTTGAAGCCAAAGTTGGTTACGATCATTGACCCCAAGGCAAATCGCTTTGCAATCGAACCCTCTTTGGGCGGTAAAGTTATTCGCATTTCCCTGCCGAGCGATGACCGCTTTGCCCTCACTGTTGCCGCCGACTTAATTTGCGCTGATCTGTCGAATATGATTGCCGCAGACCCCATGACGTCCAATTTGTTATCACTGGCAAGCCGGGTTGCGAAGTCTGACGTTACTGTATTCATCAATGGTCCCACGGGCACCGGTAAAGAAGTATTGGCCCGTTTCATCCATGACAAATCTGCGCGCCATACTTCCCCATTTGTGGCCATTAATTGCGCCGCTATTCCAGAAAATATGTTGGAAGCGGTTTTGTTCGGTCACGAAAAAGGTGCTTTTACCGGTGCGTCGGTGGCCAATAAAGGCATATTCCGCGCGGCCAATCTGGGCACATTGCTGCTCGATGAAATCTCCGAAATGCCCATTGGATTGCAGTCAAAAATTTTACGCGTATTGCAAGAACGCAAGGTAACCCCCCTCGGGGCACAGACAGAAATTGATGTCGATGTCAGAGTTCTGGCGACGACAAATCGAGATATGCGCGCTGAAATTCAGAAAAATAATTTCCGCGAGGATCTATTTTATCGACTAAATGTCTTTCCCATGGCGACCCAAGCGCTCTGCGATCGCGCTTTGGACATATTGCCCATCGCGGTGGCCCTGCTGCGAAAGCATGCGCCGTCGCTCGAAATGATCCCTTGGTTATCCGAATCTGCGCGGGATGCGCTGTTGGACCACTCCTGGCCCGGAAATGTCCGCGAATTGGAGAATGTCATGCAACGTGCGCTGGTGTTGCAATCCGGCGGCGTTATTGAAGCCGAGGATATCATCATTGATGTCGCGCCAATGACACAACTCATGACCAGCCCACCTGCACAACATGCCGCTTTAAGCCGGCTCAGTAGCTAAAGAGGGAGAGCGAGATGACCCAGATCAATGGATTGAAATTTCAAGTTGAGCAGACACATCTGCAAAACCTCAAAAAAGCGGAACAAGCGCTGGGGACTGAGGTCACCGGACCCAGCTTTTCCGAGCGCATTGCCACCGGGCTAAAAGATGTCGCTGGTGCGCAAAACGATGCCGCTAAATTGGCGCAAGATTATGAACTAGGGCTCGAACAGGACTTATCTAAGGTCATGGTAAGTCAACAGGTCTCCTCGCTTGGCTTCCAGCTTACCCTAAACCTGCGCAACAAGGCACTCAGTGCTTACAAAGATATCATGAACATGCCGGTCTAATTGGACCACCAACTTATACGGGCAACAAGGATAACCTGACTCATGGCTACGAATTCACAAATGCTAGACACTTCCTCTGCCGTCAACGCGCGGGGCGGGAACTTGGCGACTATGCCCGGAAATTATCTCTCAAATATCCGCTCCATCACCGCGCAACCAAGTTTTCAACGTGCCTTTCCCGCAATCATTGCGGTCACAGCGATTGTGATTTGTGTTGTGGTCTTCGCCTTGATGCAAAAACCCTCAAGAACAACGCTTTATGCCTCACTTCCCGAGGCGGAAAAGTCGCGCATTTATGACGCGCTGATCAATAGTGGTGTCGATGTTACGTTGGATCCTACGACCGGTGAAGTTATGGTCCCAGCTCAAGACTATCACAGCTCGCGGATCAAATTGGCCGCTTTGGGCCTGCCGCAATCGGCGCCAGATGGCTATGATTCACTCGCAGATATTCCAATTGGCACCTCTCGCTCTGTCGAAACAGTCCGTTTGAAACAAGCTCAAGAGGTTGAGCTCGCCCGCTCCATCATGGCGATTTCTGCCGTGAGCTCTGCACGGGTCCATTTGGCTCTGCCCGAAAGATCAGTCTTCATCCGTGAACAAATTCCGCCAACGGCCTCGGTGTTTTTGCAACTTGATCGGGGTCGCTCGCTTGATGAAAATCAGGTGCTCGCGATTATCAACCTTGTCTCTGCATCCATCCCAAGCATGTCCAAGGACAATGTGACCGTGGTGGATCAGGTGGGCCGGCTCTTGTCAAAATCACCTGATGATGCCTCCTCAATTTTGACGGACAACCAATTGCAGTACCGCATGCGCCTTGAAAATATTTACCGATCACGCATCGAAAGCTTGGTCGGCCCCATTGTGGGCGGTGGCAATGCGACGGCCCGTGTGAATATTGAATTCGATTTCACCCGTAGAGAAATCACCGAGGAAAGCGTTGATCCCAACGGAAACGCCCTGCGAAGCGAACAAAGCTCTGTGGATATGACCACCAACCGTCCGGCAGTTGGCATCCCAGGTGCCACCTCCAATACGGCTCCCAATGAGGCTGAATTGGTTACCGATGGCAGCCAAGCCACCAACAGCTATTATTCCGAAAACAATGACGTGCAGAATAAATCCTCAAGCGAAGTGCGCAATTATGAGGTCAGTCGTAAGATTGAAACCACATCCCAACCGATGAACCAAATTGTTCGAATTGATGCCGCTCTGTTGGTTCGAGACCGCAGTGTCATTGACCCAGAAACCGGCGAACGCGTGGTGCAACCTTTTGACGACAAAGTTCTACAGGACATTAAGAGTTTAGTCTCAAGCGCCATTGGATTGAAACCGGAGCGGGGCGATACGCTGATTGTGAACTCGCAACCCTTCATGCAAGAGCTGCCAGATGCAGTCACAATCAAATGGTTTGAAGCTGACTGGGTGAAAGATCTCGGCAAAAGCATCGCGATGATCCTGATGCTGGCGGTTGTGTCCCTTGGCGTGATCCGGCCATTGCTCTCACGGCTCTTGGTGCCGGCGGGCGGTGAGGTCGTAGCGCGAGGTGGCGTGTCAGATGATGAGATCGAGGGGATGGAGTCCATCGAGGTCAGCGCCGGTGAAACGCTGGAGGAAATCAAAGCGAAACTGAAGCCTAAAAAGGCGAATATCTCGATGGAAATGCTCGATACCGCCAATACTTACGACGATAAAGTCGCTCTCATCCGCATGATCGTGGGCGATGAGGCTGGCCGGGTTTCGAACGTGTTCAAGCAACTGATGCAAAAAGATATGGACCTGATAGGGTAAAACCTGAGGGATATTGAAGGGGAACGATATGGCAGATCCGGCAGTAGAACCAGAGGGCGAAGAAGACGTCATCGTAGAGCTCACGGGCACTCAAAAGTCAGCTATTTTGATGATGCTCCTGGGCGAGGATGAGGCCGCAGAGATCCTCAAAAATCTCTCGCCACGAGAAGTGCAACACTTGGGCGGGGCGATGTATTCGGTACAAGGGGTGGATCAAAACACGGTGAACTCTGTGCTTGATGAGTTCCTAGCCATCATCAAACAACAGACCAGCCTAGGCCTCGGCGCCGGAAACTATATTCGCAACGTGCTGACCAAAGCATTGGGTGGTGACAAGGCGCAATCCGTGCTCAGTCGCATCACCCCGGCTTCCTCCGAGCGACCCATTGAAATTCTGGACTGGATGGATGCCCGCGCGATTTCCGAATTAATCATTGATGAGCACCCGCAAATTGTAGCGCTCATCATCTCCTATCTCGACTATGGATTGGCGGCTGATGTCCTGGGGCTTCTGCCGATCGAGCTGCAACCGGAGGTCGTGCGTCGCATTGCAACCTTGGAAACCGTGCAACCCGATGCCGTGCGCGAGCTTGAGCGCGTGATGCAGCAAAAGTTTCAGGCCAACACCACGCTGCGCGCGTCTCAAATTGGCGGCGTAAAAGCAGCAGCCAAGATTATGAACTTCACAAAAACCGCGATGGAGCAGCGGATCATGAAGGATATCAAAAAGGAGAACAAAGACCTCATGCAGTCGATCCAAGACAATATGTTCGTCTTCGACAGCTTGGTCATCTCCGACGAGCGTTCCTTGCAAACGCTGTTACGGGCTATTGATGCAGAGCTCTTGGTGCTTGCGCTGAAAGGCGCTGACGAGGTTCTGCGCGAGAAATTATTTAGCTGCATGTCCACCCGTGCTGCCGCAAATGTCAAAGACGAGATGGAAGCCCTCGGCCCTGTCCGCCTGACGGAAGTGCAGGAGGCGCAAAAACAAATCATCGCCGTCGCCCGCAAAATGTCCGATGATGGCACAATTGTATTGGCCGGCCGCGGCGGAGATGAAATGGTATGAGCGCCGAATTCATCCCCCATGGCGGCTTGATCCGCGCCGATGATCTCCAACAGGGCGTGCCGTTGAAACCGTCGGAAATCACTCAGTTCATTCGAACGATTGACGCCGAAGTCTTTGAGAGAAAGCACGCCGCGGCGGAAAACACATTCCAGCCCAAAAGCCTATTTGATCTGGCCAAAGCTGCCTCTGAACGTGAGGTCGCTCAGGTTTTGGATGCCGAGACCCGATCTCAAACCGCAGCAGAAAGCCCAAGCGACCCGCTGGAGAGCCTCGAGGCGGCAGAAATCGACACCCCGCCCCCCCTTGAGGAAAAGTCCGAACCTCAAGACAGCGCGGGACCAGAGCTGACAGAAGATCCGGCGGCCGATCTGCCGACACCTGAAACCGCCAGCCCGCCCGCACCAGAGCCAGAGGCCCCAGAAGATATGGCCATCACCGCGGCCACTGAAGACGCCTATCAACGCGGGTTTCTGGAAGGGCAAAAATCTGCGGAAACCGAAGTTGAACAGATGATGTCCCATGCGCTTGGTCTCTTGACTCAGGTTACGCAGTCTTTTGCGGCGCAAGCTGACGGGGCGATAGAGGAGCTTGCGACATCCATTGAGGCCAGTGTTCTGAGCCTCGCGGCGTCACGTGCGGGCACGGCTATTGATGCGGTCCCAGAAGCGTTTCTTCAGCGGATAAAGACCTTGGCCGATCGCATTCACAGCTCTGCAACCCACCCCATTGTGCGGCTGAATCCCCTCGACCTCCTTGTGCTAAAACCCATTCTGGAGCAATCCCAAGACTTGCTCAATCTGCGCCTTGTAAGTGATGCAAATTTACAGCGTGGAGATATTGATCTTTCCCTTGAGGGAATCCGTCTCACCGATCTGTTACCGCGCGTCGATCAGCCAGCCCAAGATATTACCTATACGCCATTGGTTCTGGCGGCCGATGCCGTCTTGCCACCAACGCCGCCCGAGATCACAGAAACGGAAGACGAGGCACAGCCCACAGAGGATCCGACGCTATGAGCCAAAGCGCCGTTGCTATATTGTCCCGCCGCATTGAAAAAATGGCGGCGGCCCCCAGCCTCGTGGCCTCTGGGCGCGTGACGCAATTTGATGGCCAAATCATTGAATGCGATGGATTTCCAGTATCTGTCGGCTCAATCTGTCACGTCACCGGCCCAAGCGGCACGATCATTGACGCCGAAATCATAGGCTTCAAAAACGGTCGGAATGTTGCTTTTCTCTATGATCAAAACGCCGATATCGAAGTTGGCGCCTTGGTTTCTGTCGCCAATAATGGACGCGAGGTCCAAGTGGGCGAGTCTCTGCTTGGCCGAGTTATTGACGCACATGGCCGCCCCTTTGATGGTCTCGGGCCGCTGCATTTGGCGGAAACTTGGCCTCTTTATGGAAAATCTGTCAATCCACTAGACCGCGCCCCCATTACCCAACCTTTGGACGTCGGAGTGCGATCAGTTAATGCGCTGCTGACCATCGGCAAAGGCCAGCGGGTGGGCATCGTCGCCGGATCGGGCGTTGGCAAATCCGTCTTGCTGTCAATGATGACCCGGTTTTCAAAAGCAGATGTCATTGTCGTGGGCTTAATCGGCGAGCGGGGCCGTGAAGTGGGCGCCTTCGTCGAGCAAGCCATGACAGCAGCCGCCCGCGAAAAAATTTGCGTCGTCGCGGTACCTGCCGACCGCGCGGCTCTGCTTCGCATCCGCGGCGCAAACCGCGCCACGGCCATTGCCGAATATTTTCGCGCACAGGGCAAAGATGTCCTCTTGATCATGGATTCCTTGACCCGCGTCGCCCATGCCAAACGTGAGGCCGGGCTGGCCATGGGCGAGCAACCCACAGCCAAAGGTTATCCCCCATCGGTCGTATCGATGATTCCCAATCTCATCGAACGTACAGGCACCGGCGCCATAGGCGAAGGGGCCATAACCTCAATTTACACCGTTCTGGCCGATGGAGACGATACCACCAATGATCCAGTGGTGGATACAGCCCGAGCAATATTAGACGGGCATATCGTTCTATCGCGCAAACAAACTCAGTTGGGCATTTACCCCGCAATTGATCTCACCACCTCAGTCAGCCGCGTCATGAATGAAATTACCGATACCCAGCATCAAAAGGCGGCACAGAAATTCAAACGTCTGGTCTACCTTTACCTGGAAAATCGGGATTTGATGTTGATGGGCGGATATGCCGCTGGGCAGGATCCAGAACTGGATCTCGCCATTGCCCTATGGCCGCAAATTACAGCCTATGTTGCACAACAAGCAAATGAAGCTGCCGATTATACCGTCTGCAAACAGACTCTTATTGACCTAATGGCTGAATAAGATGTCACGCAAAGCCCGCCTGTATGAGTTGATGGTCAAGCGCGAAAACATCGAACTGCGCCGCAAGGCCGAGGTGCTTAACGAATTAATCAGCGATCAGGACGTCCTGCGCGATCTCGATCAAAAACTCGCGAGAATGGTAGAAGAAAACCAGCTCGAACCGGGGGCACAAAGCGTCCAAACATTGAGATCTAAAGCCTGGTACGGTCGCGAAATGGCGCGCCAACAAGAATTTACCGCCAACAGGTTGGAGTTTCTTGGACAAGAAATTGTCACCAATCGAAATTTATTGGCACAAAATAAGAACAAAGAACGTATTATCGCCGATAAAGCGCTTGAACATCGCAAGGCCGTAGCCCTTGACAACGACCAACGTGCTGAAACTTTAATGCCGTCCAAACCTCTTAGTCGGCGTTTTTAGATAAGTTGGCATCAAATTTGCTATCCTACTGTGACGCTTTAACGGGAAAGTCGCGAAATGAATGACCTTGGTCTAAATATGGACGGTCCTAAACCGCCGAAGGGCGTGTTAAATGTCCTGGGCAGCGGCACGGTTGCACCCCACGGCGGGCAACAATTCGCAACTGTTTTAGAAAATAGCGTTCAATCTGATCTGTCTCAAGTTGAGGCAGCGCTTGAGAACCATGAATCGGTCCTTACGCAGCCCGCGGCGAAATTTACCTGGACACCGCCTATCGATGAGATTGAAGTTCCCGGGACCATCGCACACCACCCCGTCGATCCAATCCTAAATGCGGAAAATTTGCCTGATCCTTCGATGCCAAGTATCGAGACGCCAGCCAAGAGCGATGCCGTACAGCCCAATTTGCAAGAGCAACCGGCGAAGCTGTTGGATCTGGCAGAGACGCCTGAAGTCGAACTGACTATAATGCCGCAACCCAAGGCAGCTGCACATCTGAATATCGCTCCTATTGTCGAGGATAATCCTAAACTTATGACTGAGGCCGATGCTGAAATTAGCTTGGTCACCCCGGCCACCGAGCCGCAGTATAATTCAGAGCCAAATCCAACCGAGCAACTCGCTGCGGTGCGCCTTGAACCTGAGGGTAACGCTGCCTTGGCGGAGTCATCTCCAACAATAGAGACGCCCATCGCCACCCCACACATTCTGGACATCCCCGCATATATCCAAGATCCCAAACAGCCATTAACTCTGCCCTATGATGCCAGGAAAACCGACTCTAAAGTCACGGCGAAACCAGATACTGTCCCAAACATTATGGCAGAAATAGACCCGGATCTCAAAGTTCCAGAGGCAGTCAAACCACCTCAAAAGCAAATGAAGGAGGTGGTGGAAGCGGCACCGTCACGCGTCCCCGCAGATGCGAAACTTGATATCACCAACAAACCCATGACGCCCGAGACAGGCCGGCCAGAAACGGTTATTCCGCCCGTTAAACACCTCACAAATACCAACACACTCAAGCAGAAAAATAACACCTCAACAAAATCCGTTAAGTCCGCGCAACCTTTACACACAGCCCCTATTCGCTCAGAGGCAATTCCTGAAGCAAGATCAGAAAATGGGGTCATAGATGCGGCGGCGGCGCCAGCAAACTTGGCATCAAAAGAGGTCAAAAACGGTGAACGGCAAGTCTTTAGTTTGAAAATCGATTCCGAACCAAAAGACACGCGCGGCTCAGTCCGTAGTGAAACTCACATTCAGCCAGAGTCAGTGCCAAAAATAGAGCAACATACGAACTCAACCACTCTTACACGCGTCGACTCGCAGCCACAGGGGGCTGCACCAACCCCCACGACATTCGAGTCCCTCGGTGACCGGAATATGTCACAAAATATCAAAGAACTTGCCACTCAAACCGGTGGAGAGCGTCTTCAAACCTTCGCATCTGCATTGGTGTTAAACACTCGGGACGTGCAATGGGGTCAGCGGTTGGTTGCACAAATAGAGAAACTGTCCAGCAATGGAGAGGGCAAACTTGAGCTTTCCTTAAGGCCAAAAAATTTGGGTGATATGCACATAAGTCTTGAGTTTAAAGGTGATGAAGCACAAGTTCGTATCGTCACAGAAACAAGCGCGGCATCTCGCGTCCTAATTGGCGCTGAAGACAGATTGGCGCAGATGTTAGACGCGGCGGGATTCAAATTATCCAGCTTGTCAGCCTCCTCTGAAGGCGGCTTAGGACAGGGCCTCGGCCAACATCCCCGGCAAAAACAGCAGTCAACGCCAGGCGGTACCAAAAACCGAGATACAGAGACCGGAACCAATTCCAAACGCACTGGTGAAAGCCACAATGGCACCGTAAACGTTATTGCGTAAGTATCAGGAGATATATGATGGCAGATCAAGAGACAGATGAACCAAAGAAAAAAGGTGGCCTGGTAAAAATTATCGGGTTGGTTCTTGGCGGCCTCTTGCTGGTAGGTGTCGGTTTAGGCGCTGGCTTTTTTATGTTTGGCGGTAATAGTGCCACTCCAAGTGCTGAAATTGAGCAGATCATAGAGAGAAAATTAAAGGAAAGCGGTCAACTGCCCGAAGATGAGGCAGCAGAAGGCGAAGCGGAAGGCGAAGAACCTGCGCTCAACAAGAAAGAAACTCCGAAAGCTGACACATTTGTGACATCTTATTTTGAATTTGAAGGTAACTTTACATCGAACCTTAAGGACTCGCGCAAGTTTCTACAGTTGGGCGTTGGAATTTCGACACAATATGACGAAACAGTGATAGAGAATGTTGAATTGCATCAGCTTGCACTTCGCTCGGAAGTATTAGGAACGGTCAGTGACTTTACCGAAGAGGACGTTAAAGGAAAGATTGGACGTGACGCATTGGCAGCTCGTATAGTTGAAGCAATCAACGCTAAACTTGAACAGCTCGAGGGTTTTGGTGGCATTGATAGCGTGCACTTCACATCTTTCGTCTTGCAATAAGGTATCTGTAAATTATGGCCTCATCGAAAAAATTAACTTCTGAAGAAGTGAACGCGCTTATCGACGGTCTTGACGGTAATGGCGAGGGTTCCAGCATTGTTTCAATGGGTGAGGAAGTTGACATTAAGCCATTTTCCTTCGGCTCTGACGATTTATCGTTGCTCGGCGATTACTATGCATTGCGCATGATAAACGAGCGTTTCTGTCGCTTTGCGCGAAGTGTTTTTCTACCCATGCTTCGCATTCAACCCCGCATTTCCTCCTTTCCACCGGAAGTAAAAACCTTTGATGAATACTCTGCTGACGCAGATAGTTTCATGAGCTTAACAACAAGTCGAATTGATGAACTGCGCGGAAATAGTCTTCTAGTCGTCGCTCCAAACTTCATTTCATTGCTGACCAATTCCTATTATGGGGGAACGGCAGTGCGTCCCATAAGACGTGTTCCGGGTGAGTTTACGGCAACAGAACAGCGCGTCATCGAAATCATCACCAGTGGTCTAATGGATTCTTTGCAAGTTGCCTGGAAGGATCTAATGCCCGTGACATTTGCAGTGCAGGGTCACGAGGAAAATATGCAGTTTGCCTCCTTTGTTGACAATAGTGACACTGTAATTGTCTGCACATTTCTGGTGCAACTGCCAGGCAGCGAACCAGCCACGTTCGATATTGTTTATCCACTGCAAACTTTAAAACCCATCGCATCACTTTTAAGATCCCGTGTACAATCGGAACATGTGGCAGAAGATATGTCGTGGCGCCAAAAGTTAGAGCGTGCGATTTTGAACATTCCATTGGTCGTTACTGCCGAATTGGCAAGGCCAAAAGTATCAATGAAAAATTTGCTGAACCTCCAGAATGGTGACACCTTCCCGATGCAGGTCCACAATGGAATTAAGGTCCTTGTGGAGGGCAAAAATCTGTTTATGGCCGAACTTGGCCAGGTCGGTCCGCAAGCGGCGCTGCATTTGCGCGATCGTGTTACCACAAACAACAACCCCGAATAGAAAGTTTTGAGAATGTCAGAGAACTCCTCTTCCGAAGCAACAATCGATCAAAAACTTGCCCGCGATGGTAGTGAGAACCTTCGTGTGTTAGAAAATATAGACGTTCAAATGACCGTTGAAGTTGGTCGTTCTGAGATTACCATCCGCGACCTCTTGCGTTTAAGCGAGGGATCAGTACTTGAGCTGGACCGCTTAGCAGGGGATCCATTGGACATTCTTATTAATGGAACAATGATTGCTAAGGGCGAAGTTGTTATGGTTGGAGAGCGGTTTGGCATCCGTTTTGGAGAGATCATAGAGCCTGAAAAACGTGTTGAGGTATTGTAAGGCTTCGAATGTCATAATTTTGACATTTAGTGACAGCACAGTCCAACAATTTGATATTTAAAACACTTATTATGGATACGCTGGTTTGGCACGATAATTGCTTCCTTTACTTCAAGTAAGTAGGAGCGATCATGTCAGACGTACAACCGTATCAAATCGTAATCATACTGATATTTCTGGGTGCCCTATTTGTAGCACAGATGGTCATTAAGAGATTGGTTGCGAGCGGCAAAGTCACGCCAATTCAAAGTGACATGCAGATCGTCGAGACACTCCGTCTAAGCCCAAGAGAAAACCTTCATTTACTCTCGGTCAAGGGAGAGAATTTTCTACTTTGTGTTGGCAAGACCGGCACGAGCAACATCCTACCGGTTGCCACTTCAGGCGAGGAGAAACTTGATGCGTAAGCTCACACTTGCTCCTTACCTTCTTGTTTTCCTTACTGTGGCCACACCGGCTTTTTCGCAGTCTTTTGACCTTGGAGGCCTGCCGGCTCTCACGACCGAGCAAAATCCCGACGGGGAGGTAACATACTCGCTATCTTTGCAAGTACTGGCGCTCATGACTGCCGTTACGTTGCTGCCATCCCTGGTGTTAGGTATGACATCCTTTACGCGCATCATTATTGTTCTGTCGATCCTACGTCAGGCATTAGGGACTCAGCAAACGCCACCAAATCAGGTGCTCATTGCCATCGCATTGTTTTTATCATTGTTCATTATGCAGCCAACTTTAACGGAAATATACAACGTAGCCCTCTCTCCCTTCTTGTCAGAAAGCATGTCGGCAGAAGTGGCGATTTCAGAAGCTTCCGCCGTGATGAAAGATTTTATGGTGGCGAATACGCGCAGCGACACACTGCTAATGTTTAGCGATATGGCTGGAGCGGACGGATACGAAAGTAACGCCGACATTCCGTTTTCCACCTTGTTACCATCCTTTATAACCTCCGAATTAAAGACGGCATTTCAGATTGGGTTCTTACTATTTCTTCCCTTCTTAGTCATCGATATGGTGATTGCGTCAATCTTAATGGCCTTGGGAATGATGATGCTGTCACCAATGCTCGTTTCCCTACCCTTCAAACTTCTCCTCTTTGTGTTGGTGGACGGTTGGGCTCTTACGGTCGGCTCCTTAGCCGCAACATTCGTAGCGACGTGAGGCAATATGGAATTTGATGGCAACATAGAGTACTTACGGCTTGCCTTCTGGCAAATCATTATGACCGCTGGACCGGTTCTCGGTGTGGCGCTTGCGATCGGCCTTTTAGTTGGCGTTTTACAGGCAGCGACTTCAATCAATGAGATGACCCTAAGCTTTGTGCCGAAACTGATTTTAGTTTTGACCACAATTGCACTGCTTTCAGGTCTAATGATGACACAAATGTCGAACTATTTCGCGTTCATATTTCAAGAAATTGCTTTGGTGGGTCGGTGATACCGCTGAATGACATCGCGTTTGGTGCCCTCCCCGGCGCTCAGATGCAGGACCTATTGAATTGGCTTTTGCAAGTATTGGTCATGAATTTGCGGGCTGGCGCTTTTTTGATCTCGGCACCCTTCTTCGGATCACGCATGTTGCCCTTGCAGGTTCGTATTGTACTATCTTTTGCTTTGGGCGCATTTATTATGTCCCAAGTTGCCCCACCAGATATTGCAATATTGACCTCCTTTATGGTCATACCCCTCGTGATACAGGAACTGGCTATTGGTTTAACCGCCGGCCTTACCTTCATGATTATATTTGCAACCGCGGGGTTAGCAGGCGAAAAAATCGCAGCTTCCTCTGGCCTGTCTTTCTCAATGCAAGTTGATCCCAGCGGATCAGGCCAGACCCCAGTGGTGAGCCAAATTTTAACCCTGTTTTGCTTGGTTATCTTCTTCTCTATCAACGGTCATCTGCATGTCATGGGATTGATTTTGGAGAGCTATAAGATTGTTCCAATTGGAGCGCCCCTTCTCTGGGGTGTGCTCATTCAATCTGGTATCGACGCCGGTGGATTGATGTTCTCTTTCGCGGCAAGCATTATGTTACCGATCGTTGCGGTGTTGTTTATCATCAATCTAGCGATCGGCATCATCACAAAATCTGCACCTCAACTCAATCTGTTTTCGTTCGGTTTTCCCATAACAATTTTCAGCGTGTTCGTATTGATCACGCTTTCAATTTCACCATTTGCCTGGGCGTTTTCAGACTTAACGACGTCAATAACTGAGTTTTTAGGCACTTTAATTCAAGGAATGCGAGATGGCTGAAGGTGGCGAAGATGGCCAAGAAAAGACAGAGGACCCCTCCCAGAAACGCCTGGATAAGGCGAAAGAAGACGGTGAAGTTTTATCCTCTAAAGAACTACAAGTTTTCATGACCATGTCGATGGGGGTGGCGTTAATCTACGCCCTATATGTATTCTTGCCGCCACGCATGGGTCACTGGATTGCCTTCTTTGAATTTGGCGATCTTGATCAGTTAAATAGTTATATCATGTCCCGCATTGGGGACGCGATGGCGATTTTTATCGTCATTTCTGCCATCGTTGGTCTGCCAATTATGTTGACAGTATTGGCCACCCAAGGCGCTTTAAGCGGTGGGATTAACTTTGCCGTTAAGTCGATGCAGTTTAAGGGCAATCGTATCAATCCGTTGAGCGGTTTTAAGCGTATGTTTTCAATCAACGGGCTTATGGAACTTGCGAAGGCGGTTGCCAAGGTTCTTTTACTGACCTCAGCATTCGCCACGGTAATTTGGCTTATTTTGCCGGTACTCTTGAATTTATTGAGCACAAACCTCAACTCAGCACTCTCTGAATCCTTCTCTGCCTTGATGCTGGCGCTCGGCGCTTCCCTTATTGTCTTGGCCATTATTGCAGGTATTGATCTCGCTTACGCCATCCATAAACACACCAAGAAACTCAAAATGAGCCCTCAGGAACTTAAGGATGAACATAAACAATCCGAGGGTTCACCGGAGGTTAAATCCCGCATTCGGCGCCTTCAGATGGAGGCCAGCCGTCGCGCTTCCGAGCAGGGGGCGGCGGTTGAGCAGGCCGGAGAAGCAACAGCCATCATCACGAACCCTACTCATTTCGCTGTAGCACTAAAGTATGTTCCTGGAGAGATGAAAGCTCCCGTTATTTTGGCCATGGGACGTGGTAAAATTGCAGAACGTATCATTGCAAAGGGAGAAGAATCCAACGTTACAGTTTTCCGTAGCCCTCTTCTCGCGCGAGCATTATACTTCACCAGTGAAATTGGTCAGGAAATCAATGATGGAGTTTACACCGCCGTTGCCGCTGTTTTGGCCTATGTATTCCGACTAGATCGCGGCGAGACACCGCCAGAGCCGATGTTCGAAATTCCGAATGAGTTGCAATTTGATGAATTCGGCAAGGCATTGAAAGGAAATTAGAATGGCACGCAATCGAAGACGCGGCATTGGTGAAATTATTTCCACAATCGCCTTTTTTGGCATGTCAGCATGGCTGGCACTTGAAGCGCTTGCCTTGATCGGTACGGTCCCTCAGTTTCAGATCTATGGATTATTTGCCGCGTCAGTGATGTGTTTACTGGGTGGTTTGCGGTTTGTGATCGTGGAGATTGTAAATGCTATCAAGTCTGCGCGTAAATAATGAATGAAAAGCCTTCTTATATTCCCTGTGGCATATGTCTAAACTATTTTGTGACATTTGATGCAAAACGTCCGCATGGATGTAAAAAATTTGGTTTTAAATCAATTCAATCTCCAAGTTTCGCGGTTTTTGCGGCAACTGGCACGAATTGTGCTCTGTTTAAGAGTAAGTTTCGACCTACCGATGATGCCAAGGTCAAAACAGGCAGGAGAATGAAATGAGTTCAGATATCAAATCTGTCGAAGACAGCATCAAAATTGCTTTGGACGCTGCGGATGTTGCGACAAATGTGACTGATGAATTCGCGCGCATAACCAAAGATTATTCAGCCGTGGAGAGCGAAGTGAAAAAAATATACAGAAGCGCGACCATAGTTTTTGTCAGCTCCGTTGCCGCCAGTTTGGTTGCCGTTGTTGTCGCGTCCATGATGTATTACCGCACGATGGAATCCATGCAGACCGCAAATAACACCTCGCTCGAAGCCTTAGTCATTTTCGCAGAGAATGTTGATAAACTCGCCGCGAGCACCACCACCCTTGAAGAAGCGATGCAGGAACAAGACAAGCTGATGATGGCGACCGAAGCTGCCAATGAAACACTTTCAAGGATCGAAGCTCAGCAAGAGTTAAATGCCACGGTCACGCAGGATGGTTTAAGCGATATGACCGAAACCAATCTGGCCTCAGTGTCTCAATTTAGCTCAACTGTATTGGATAAGATTGATTCCGATCTGGCCAACCATTCCGACGTCATCACCGCCGCTATTGCGCAGCTCGAGCTGGCGCAGGCGCAATTGATTGAGGCCTTTGCAGCGCAAGAAACGGCAAATTCCGGCGCACAAACACCTATGACCGAGGTGACCACAAAAATCGAAGCCATTCTCATGCTGCAACGGGAGATTTCGGCCAAGATCACCGCCGCAAATTCGCCGCCCCCGCGGACCCGCACAGCGCCAAAAGTGAAGCCGAAAACTGCCCCCACCCGGCCAAAGGTCGATGATCCAATCAGCTTTCCTTAAGGAAATTTCATGGCGCTTGAAGACGAACAGATAGACCCGCAGGTTGCCGAGGCAGAGGCGCCCCCGATCCGTCAGTTTTTGAAGGTTCAAAAGCAGGGCATGGGGCGCGCAGCGGTCGCGCAACGGATCAAAGAAAACGATATCCTTGTCGCGATCGACGGTGAGCTGTTTCTTGGGGACAAAGAGACCCTGAAAGCGGTGTTCGAAGATTATGACCCGACGATGGTGGATGATGTGGCATGGCTCGTCACCTTCTGGCGCGACGGGGTCTTTTTCAATGTCTGTTTTCACACGCCCTTGCGGGCGAATTTCGATTTTGTATCGCCGGAGGAGGCCATCGAGGTCAGCGAAGGCTTTAAGAAGCTGCAATTTGAGCCAATTGAAACCTACCAAAACTTCGAAATCTTTAGAGATCTGCGCAAAAATGCCGCGATGCATCCCACAGCGCCGGATCCTCTTGCAACTTATGCGCCATTGCTTTGGATGTTGGGCAATCGTCTATACTACCCGATGCTGGCCATTACCATCGTCTATAGCATCACCGCGGTGACGCATATTTTGTTATTTATTCTGGGCTATATCCTGGTCGGGCTTTACGTCAAACGTGCCCAATTGAATTTGCTTCGGTCTTACCATCTGTTTGAAGACAAGTTTTATTGGATGGTGATTGGCGCCACCAATGAAATCGAAGCGCGACAGACCTGCCGCGCCTTGGATCCAGGTGTATTGTTCCCCTTCGATAAAGCGGAGCCCCCGCAAAAGCTGAACCGCATTCAGCGCAGGGCCCTGCGCGAGCAGCACCCCACGACCGAAACCTAAGCGCAGGGCTTCGGGCGGGCCCAAAAGAGCCGCTACCGGGCATGCGGCGCGCGTCTTTCGCGCCCATTTACAGTTTTTGACTAAATGATTTGCCTCCCATGTCGTTGAACTGGCCAAGGGGGGATAAGATGCGATCAACTTTCATAAATGAGCTCCCCATTTCCGCCTTGCCGCGCGAAACCGTGCGCGCAAGAACTGTGCTGATGGGCGATGGTATGGCCACTGATCGGGTCATTTTCCTGAAATCCGGAAAGGCGCGCGGTCGAGATGGGTTTGTCTATCACCCCGGCCATGTTTTGAACTTTAAAGAATTTCTGGGGCTTTGCACCTATCAAACGCCCGTGACCTGTTTGCAAGATTGTGAACTTGTCCATATCCCAAGGCAGCTGATCCGAGACACCCTATGTCTGGAAAACACGCATACTTGGACCTTGGCCCGCGGTTTGGCCTTGGATCACCTCATGACCCAAGCAGCCCCGTAATGACAGGTTTGAGCAAACTCAAAGCCAACGCCCTGGCCAATGGAGAGGTTGTACATCTGTTTCACTCCGAGGTGCTTTTTATCAAAGGCATGCCGGTCACCTCAATCTATATCATTTCCAAGGGTTCAATCATAATTTTCTCTGGTCAGGGTGGCCGGATGATACGCTGGGCCGGACCCCATCAAATTTTGGGTATGAATGAAGTCATGAGCGGCGGCACATGGAAGGGTATTGGCATTGCACAAGGCAACGTCGAATTGGTCGCCTACAACCACATGAACCTACGCGCAGTGATCGATAAAATTCCCACCGCACATAAGCGCCTGCTCGACGATCTGCTTTTGACATGGCCGGGCGAAGAGCCCTCTTAGAGGCGTGATCTTAGGAATGACCCGCCATAATAGCTTCGCGGCGCCTTTGGAAAGAGGAGGGAATTTTTTGCGACGTGCGATACTTCGCGACGGTTCGCCGCGCAAGTGTGATGCCTTCTTTCGCCATAATGGCCACGATGGCATCATCACTGTAAGGTGCACTTGGGAGCTCTGTGTCAATCAGTTTCTTGATTTTGAACTTGATTGCTGAGGCGGCCTCAATGCCATCTTCACCATCCGATTCAACGCCGACACTGAACATATCCTTCAATCGAAAGGTTCCCTGCGGTGTCGTCATCATTAAGCCAGAGGTCACGCGGCTCACGGTGCTTTCATGCACATTAATCGCATCAGCGACATCGCGCAGAACAAGCGGACGCAAAGCGCCAATACCTTTCTCCAAAAAAGCCGTCTGCCGCTTCACAATCTCGGCACCGACCGCCATTGTCGTGGCATTGCGCTGCTCAACGGCGCTTTTCAGCCAACGCGCACCCGCGACCCGCTCTTTCAAAAAGCCTTTGTCTTCTTCGCTCGCGGCAGATTTCAAGGCAGCCTGCGCATAGTCTCGGTCGATTTGAACACTGGGCAAGGTGCTGCGATTCAGATCAATGCGCCATCCATCCCGATTTTTCGTGACAATAAGGTCTGGCGCACGGATGGGATCGGTGCCGGTTTCAAACAATGTCCCAGGTTTCGGATTGAAACTGCGCAGCAGGTTGATCATATCACGCAGCTGCTCACCGGATACGCCACATTTTTTTTTCAAAGCCTTCATATCCCCTGCGGCCAGAACATCCAAACTGTCCAACAAGAGTGTAAATTGCGGGCTGCTGTTATCATGGCCCGCGGCCTGCAGTTGCAAACATTCTTTCAGCGAGCGGGCAAATAGACCTGCCGGCTCGATGGTTTGCAGCTTGGCCAAAACCGTCTCAGCCAGGTCTTCGGGAATATTCAACACCCGGGCCATCTCGTCGATAGGCTGACCCAGCCACCCGGAGGGCTCCAAAGCCTCCGCAAAGGCATATCCAACCATGCGCTCCTTCGGGCAGGTCAACATTCGGTCAATTTCGGCGCAGACATGGGCATAAAGCGACGGGCCGCGCTCTTGCACGGTCGTGGCAATCAGATCCCAATCCTGCGTGCCGGCGGCGCTACTGCTGCTGCTCGCGCCAAGATCTAACAGGTTCGAGTCAAATGTATTGTCCATCCCCTCGGAGGTCATGGGATTGTCGGCCGCCTCAGTGCCCGAGTGGACATCGGTTGCATCGGGGCCGTTGGCGGTGGACGCCGGCTCTTGCGCATCAAGCGGCTCTGGCTTGTCAACCGTTTCTGAATTGGAAACTTCAAGAAATGGGTTCTCCAAAGACTGCTCTTCAATGAATTGCTCAAGTTCAAAATTGTTCATCTGGAGTAGTTTGATTGCCTGCTGCAACTGGGCCGTAATAACCAGTGACTGCTTTTGCCTAATCGCTTGTGATGCCACGAATTTCATAACTTCTGCCTCCTACAATCGATAGAAACCAAAAAAAATGCCAATCCAAGTATTGAATTTGACGACTGCTGTACAAAAAAGTGACAGTAACAATTTTTATTATTTTACTTTCGATCTTTAGCTATATTTTTTGTTGTCAAAATGATGACAAACCGTCACCAATTTTTTCTCTAAACATTCAATAAACTCGCTCAATTTAGAAAACTAAACCAATTTAATGAGTATTTTAAATATTGAACTAAACTTTTCCTAATCTCGTCGTTTGG
>Ga0209137_1001551_pt1 | contig 21600 bp, 18 predicted proteins | sample SaaInl5LU_22_DNA_FD_184642 | JGI IMG/M metagenome (GOLD analysis project Ga0209137, IMG submission 184642) | Marine microbial communities from expanding oxygen minimum zones in the Saanich Inlet - ESP_105LU_22_DNA (SPAdes) (version 2) | ecosystem: Environmental > Aquatic > Marine > Intertidal...
CTACGACCGTGCAGTATTAGCGGCAAGTCAAATGCGATAGCCAGCTCAATCTGCTTGTTAAGCAATTCGAGCTGGCGATTGATCCGGGGGTTTTCGATAAATAGATCAAGGCCCGTTTCGCCTATCGCTTTGACTGTATCTTTGTAGGTGGTTAATAGTGACTCGAGATGAAGGAGATCTTGATCGGCGTGATCATCTAAAAAACAGGGGTGCAAGCCAAGGGCCGGAATCAACTGAATCTCAGTATTTAAGCCACAGAGATCCAACACTCTTGACCATCGGCTAGCCGTTACTGCGGGAAGCACTATAGTCGATACACCCTCGGCTTTTGCAAGGCCAAGGGTGTGGTCTAATGTCGACATATTCGATAGATCCGACAGCGGCTCGAAATCGAGGTGGCAATGGGTATCTATCAGCTCCATTAGTGCTCGCGAGTTGCGCGGAACTCAACGTCTGGCCAGCGCTCTTGCATAAGGTTTAGGTTGACTCGAGTGGGTGCTAAATAGGTCAGCAGACCCGAACCATCGTACGAAAGATTGTCATACGCTTTCTTTTCAAAATCATTGAGCATTTTAGCGTCTTTACAATCCACCCAGCGCGCAGTGGCAACACTGATAGGCTCGTAAACACACTCAACCTTGTACTCATCCTTCAGACGATACATAACCACTTCAAACTGCAGTTGCCCAACGGCGCCGAGCACTAGATCGTTGTTTCGCAGAGGCTGAAACAACTGCACCGCACCCTCTTCCGAGAGCTGTTGAAGGCCTTTCTGCAGCTGCTTCATCTTCAATGGGTCAGTCGGACGCACACGTTTAAATAGCTCTGGAGCAAAGTGAGGTATGCCGGTAAATTTTAGCTCCTCGCCTTCGGTAAAGGTATCACCGATCTGAATAGTACCGTGATTGTGCAAGCCAATAATATCGCCTGACCAAGCCTCATCTACCGCTTCGCGATCACCCGCAACAAATGTTACAGCATCCGCAATACGGACATCCTTACCAATACGGGTATGACGCATTTTAAGACCCTTGGTGTATTTACCAGAACATATGCGCATAAATGCAATGCGGTCACGGTGCTTGGGGTCCATATTGGCCTGAATTTTAAACACAAAGCCGGTGAACTTCTCTTCATCAGCACCCACTTTACGTGATTCTGTTGCACGCTCATTTGGTGAGGGCGCCCAGTCAACAAAATCATGCATCATCTCACGCACGCCAAAGTTACCTAGGGCTGTTCCAAAGAAAACGGGGGTCTGCTCACCTCTTAGATAGGCTTGGATATCCCACTCATGGGTTGCGCCACGAACCAGCTCAATTTCATCACAGAACTCATTGTACTCATCCGCTAGAAGCTCGCGCGCAGCGTCACTATCAAGCCCTTGAATTAAACGCTCATCCGACATGGTATGACCCATACCTTGAGTGTAAAGATGAATGGTATCGGTATAGAGGTTGTATACACCCTTAAATCGACGACCAGAGGCAATCGGCCAGTTGATCGGTGCCGCTGCAATTTTCAGTACCGATTCAATCTCATCAAGAAGTTCGATTGGGTCGCGAATATCGCGGTCGAGTTTATTAACAAACGAGAAAATCGGTGTATCACGTAAACGACAGACCTCCATCAATTTAATTGTGCGATCTTCTACACCCTTTGCGCCATCGACTACCATCAAAGCGGAGTCAACGGCTGTAAGTGTCCTGTAAGTATCCTCAGAGAAGTCTTCATGCCCCGGTGTATCCAACAGATTCACGATACGTTCACGAAAAGGGAACTGCATAACAGATGAGGTAATTGAGATACCACGCTCTTGCTCCATACCCATCCAGTCAGAAGTCGCGTGGCGATCGCTACCACGCCCCTTCACGGTACCGGCTACCTGAATCAATTGCCCAAGCAGAAGTAGCTTTTCAGTGATGGTAGTCTTACCAGCATCGGGGTGAGAAATAATCGCAAAGGTACGTCGCTGAGCGACCTGTTGGTGAATAGCGTTAGACATTTAATGATCTTCTGGAGTTGGCTATAAGCAGCTAGGTGCTAAATTTAAAGCTATTTTCGCTGATAAGCGAACTAGACACAAACGCGATGCACAGAGTTGTAAGCGAAAATATTCACTTGCAGCCACAAACAGCTTTGTCAGTCAGGGAAAGCGGATCATATGTTGTCGAAAAGCGCTTAAGGTCTGAGACAATTACCATCATACAAAATACTTGTGTTGCGATAAGCAAAACCAGAATACTATATAAATGCGTATAGAGTTCGTTCAGAGACATTTTTGACTAATATATCTATGGGTATGTGGGTCAGGGATACTGGTCTCGTACGAATTCCATAAGGAATGCATTTTACATTTGAAACTCGCATTGGAGAGCTAAATGAAAACAACGAAAAAAATTAGCCTAGCAGTAGCACTCGCAACAGCATCTACCCTAGCTGTTGCTGGCGGTCACACAGCAGGATGGCCCGATAGCTTCACAGTCGGCACTGCATCACAAGGCGGTACTTACTTTGGTTACGGTACCGCATGGGCAAATATTGTTGCTGAAGCAACAGGTATTCCTGGAGCTGGTGAAGTTACCGGCGGCCCAATGCAGAACATGGCGCTCGTTCACACTGGTGACGTTGCATTCGGTATGACTACCCTTGGTCCTGCACGTGAATCAATCGATGGCACCAACCCGATTGCTCCAGGTCTGAAGATGGACAACGCCTGTGCGATGTTCCCGATGTACCAGACGCCATTCTCAATCACTACTTTAAAATCGTCTGGCATCACTTCAGTGTCAGAAATTCCTGATGGCGCGAAAATTGGTTTCGGACCAGCAGGTTCAACATCAGACACCTACTTCCCACGTATGCTTGATGAAGCACTGGGTGTTAAGTTTGATCGCCGTAACGGTGGTTGGTCTGACCTAGGTGGTCAGTTGCAGGATGGTTTGTTGGACGTAATCGCGTTCGCTGCAGGCGTACCTGTACCCGCGGTAAGCCAACTTGAAGTGCAAACTGAAATCAACATCATTGAGTTTACTGAAGAAGAGCAAGCAGCGATTCTTGAAGCATTCCCAGTCGCTCAGTTTGAAATTGCAGCCAGCACATACAAAACACTAGAGCAGCCAGCTCGCTCAGTTTCTATGTGGAACTTTGCAATTGCTAACTGTGATCTGCCTGAGTCGTTTGTATACGAAGCTGTTAAAGCAGTGATGGGTGACAACGAGCGTATGGTAACTGCACACAAAGCAGCCCGCTCTACGTTGCCACAGCACTGGGACAAAAACACATTTATGCCATGGCACCCAGGTGCGGCTAAGTGGTTCAACGAAAACGGTGCTAGCATCCCTGCAACACTGGTAAAAAACTAAGGTAGCTAAGTTTTCGAGCTACACTTAAATACTAGCCTCAGTCCTACGGTCTGGGGCTAGTTTGTTTCATCACTTACATCTCTACCCCAGTTACAAAATAGGGTTTTAAAAATGAATTCAACAGATAAAGCAGCACAAGAGTCAGATAATCTGATTGCTCATGGGGTCGATGAAGAACCCATTGAGTCGAATCGCAGGCTCTACACTGGACGCTCCTTCCATATAGTTACACTGATAGCTGTCCTGTACGCTGCTTTTCACATGTTTGCTCTAAATGGCATAGGCCTTAATGCGCTTACCTTTGGCTTAGTGAATCCAGACTTTCTTCCGAACTTCCCTATAGAGACTTGGAATTTCCGTATTGCCCACGTGGCAGGTGCGCTTGTTCTAGGCTTCTTAATGTTTTCTGCAACACGCTTCCCTGAGGAGGGTTCACAATCTCCAAAAGCGATTCGCCTGCTCGCATTTCCGCTACTTGCAGCGGCCCTTTTTTCATTGGGCATGGCGATATACTTTGGGTTTGAAGTTGCCTCGGGTGTCATGTGGAACGGCATTGATAAGGGGATTCGTTTTAACGAAATTTGGTTATTTGGCGCCCCACTTTGGGTTGCAACTGGCGGATCAATCATCCTCTCATGGTTTGACCGTCAATCACGCAGTCGCTTTGCACCACATGATTTCGTATTAGCCGTCTGCGGCATTGCAGTGGCTGTATACCTCATTACTATCTATGGCACGCTTATGCGTAACTCGACCGGCACACCTTTTGCTCCTATCGGTATATCGATGGCGGCAGTCGCTGGGACCGCGCTGATCATGGAATTGACGCGCCGAGTTGCAGGTTTAGCACTGGTTGCCATCGCTGTGATTTTCCTTATATATGTATTTGTAGGCCAGCACCTACCCGGCTTCCTAACCTCGCCAGCCGTTACCTGGGAGCGTTTCTTTAGCCAGGTGTACACCGATGCAGGTGTGCTTGGCCCAACAACGGCGGTAAGTTCTACCTACATTATTCTGTTCATCATATTCGCTGCCTTCCTTCAGGCTTCAAAAGTGGGTGACTACTTCGTCAACTTCGCCTTCGCTTTAGCAGGACGCGCGCGTGGCGGCCCAGCTAAGGTCGCTATTTTTGCATCAGGCCTGATGGGCATGATCAACGGCACATCAGCAGGTAACGTAGTAGCAACCGGTTCATTAACGATTCCGTTGATGAAAAAGGTGGGTTACAGCAAAAGTACTGCCGGTGCGATTGAAGCAGGTGCTTCTACAGGTGGGCAGATCATGCCGCCAATTATGGGCGCTGGTGCGTTCATCATGGCGGAAGTAACGGGCATTCCTTACTCCGAAATCGCAATTGCTGCGATTATTCCAGCTGTTCTCTACTTCGTCTCTATCTACTTTATGGTCGACTTTGAAGCGGCAAAGCTTGGCATGAAAGGCATGCCCGAAGATCAGTTACCGAAAGTAAAGAACATGATCAGACAGGTTTACCTGTTCGTGCCTATATTAATATTGATAGTGGCACTGTTCATGGGGTATTCGGTCATTCGTGCAGGAACACTTGCAACGGCTGCAGCTGCCGTAGTGAGCTGGTTTACACCGTATAAAATGAACTTGCGACGGGTTTATAACGCCTTTGAAATTGCCGGACACATGTCAATTCAGATTATCGCGGTCTGTGCTTGTGCCGGTATTATCGTGGGTGTTATTTCGCTGACAGGCGTAGGGGCTCGCTTCTCGAACTTGCTGCTTAGCCTTGCAGATACTTCACAGCTACTCGCGCTCTTCTTTGCGATGTGTATTGCGATTTTGTTGGGTATGGGTATGCCGACCACGGCGGCCTACGCAGTAGCTGCGTCAGTCGTAGCACCCGGTCTTGTTGATTTAGGTATACCGCTCCTAACAGCACACTTCTTTGTGTTCTATTTCGCAGTAGTATCAGCCATTACGCCGCCTGTTGCTCTGGCATCCTTCGCGGCTGCCGGAATTTCCGGATCGAACCCTCTGGCGACATCCATAGCCTCATTTAAGATTGGTATTGCAGCCTTTGTGGTTCCGTTTATGTTCTTCTACAACTCTACGCTGCTCATGCAGGGTGAGACATTAGATGTTCTACGTGCTGCAATAACGGCTGTATTCGGAATCTTCCTTCTGGCAGCCGCTGTACAGGGTTGGTTTATGGGCTACGTTGCATCCATAATTGCACGGATACTTCTAGTCATCTCTGCGCTGATGATGATTTCCGGTGGACTGGTCACCGACCTAGTCGGTATCGCGATTGCCCTAATCGTATTTTTCGGCAGTAAGTTCTTGCGAACTAAAACAGCGTAAATTAAAGGCTAGCTTTGGCCCACTTGCCCTAAATGGCAGGCGAGCCAAGAAGAAACTTAAAACCCGCTTACTCTTTAATGACAAGAGTAAGCGGGTTTTTTATTAGTACGAAAATTCTTTAACCGTTTTCAACATTTGAAATCTATTTAGCAAAAACACCCCTACGAACAAGTAAAAGTTTGAAAAATTTACTATTTTCAATCAGATACCTCGCCCGCCAAAAAATACAAAAATCTATAAACACTGTAAACATCATCCTCAGCCAAAAATATAGGTGTGATCAATCTTTGATCTAATTTAAAGTTAAGTGGCGTACAAATAAGTTGTCTCTAAATTCTAAATACAAAAAAACGTAGAGGTTTACATGATCCCCTCAGCATTTGAGTACCATCGTGCGACTAGCGTTCAGGACGCCGTCGACAAACTCTCGCAAAATGAGGATGCTAAGATCATAGCCGGTGGCCACTCGCTGCTCCCTATGATGAAGCTCCGTTTTGCTGAACCTCCTTGCCTCATTGATATCAATGGAATATCCGAACTAAAAGGCATCACATTAGAAGGTGACCATCTAGTTATTGGAGCCATGACATCTGAGAACGAAATTATTAACTCACCCTTAGTTGCTCAGCATTGTCCTTTGCTGATAGATGCAGCCAAGCTCATTGCCGACCCACAAGTACGTAACCGCGGAACAATTGGCGGTGATGTTGCTCACGGAGATCCTGGCAACGACCACCCTGCAATCATGTTGGCACTGAATGCTGACCTTGTTTTGCATGGACCCGATGGAGAGCGCACAACACCGGCAAACGGTTTCTTTCTGGGAACATACTGGACCGGCCTAGAAGAGCACGAATTGCTGGTTAAAATTCGTATCCCAGTACGCCAATCAGGCGTCGGTTATGGTTACGCTAAACTCAAACGTAAAACAGGTGATTATGCCGTTGCAGGTTGTCCCGTCTATGTTCGGATGAGTGGCAATACCGTCAGCGAAGTGCGAATAGGTCTTACAAATGTTGCGCCCTGTGCGATTCGCGCAGAAGCCGCTGAAGATATGCTTACAGGACAGGCAGTGAGTGATGATCTCGTTGCACAGGCAGCCATCGCGGTCCGCGATGCCTGTGATCCGGCGGTCGACCTTCGCGGCGATGCAGAATATAAATCTAATATGGCAGCACAGATGTTCAAACGAGCATTTAAAGACGCTGTCGCTAGTGCACGAGGTTAGTCATCATGGCAAAACAACACGTCTCCTTTAACCTCAACGGCAAGTCAGTTGATGTACTCGTCGAGCCACGCGAGCTTTTAATTCACACATTACGCGAAAATCTCAATATGACGGGAGCTCACATAGGATGTGAGAGCTCACACTGTGGGGTCTGCACCGTTGATATAGATGGTCAATCCGTCAAATCCTGCACCTTCTTAACGGTTCAAGCACAGGGTTCTGAGGTTCTGTCTGTAGAAGGCCTTGCAACTACCGATGGCCTTCACGTAGTGCAACAAGCATTTGTGGATGAACACGGTCTTCAATGCGGCTTCTGCACACCCGGAATGTTGCTACGTGCTTACCGTTTCCTACAAGAGAACCCGAACCCTACAGAAGACGAGATTCGCTGGGGCATGTCAGGCAACCTTTGCCGCTGCACCGGGTACCAGAACATTGTCAAAGCGGTACAAACCGCTGCCCAAAAATTACAACAAGCATGAGGCATGACTGATGACTGAAGTAGCAGATAAACAAACTCGCGAAGATGCACTCCAAGGGATGGGTTGTTCGCGTAAACGAGTTGAAGATGCGCGTTTCATCCAAGGCAAAGGCAACTATACCGATGATGTTAAAATGCCGGGTATGCTATTCGCCGATATGGTGCGCAGCCCCTATGCACATGCGCGCATTATTAGTATCAATAAAGAGAAAGCCTTAGCCCTACCTGGCGTTCATGCCGTTTTAACTGCTGAAGATCTAAAACCTTTAAATCTTCATTGGATGCCAACCCTAGCCGGCGATGTACAAGCTGTTCTTGCAGATGAAAAAGTACACTTCCAGTACCAAGAGGTAGCCGTTGTTATAGCTGATGATCGATACATAGCGGCTGATGCAATTGACCTGGTTGAAGTTGAGTATGAGGAGCTTCCGGTACTCATTGACCCATTCAAAGCCATGGAGCCTGAGGCCCCGATACTCCGTGAAGACTTGGTCGGAAAAATGACCGGCGCGCACTCTGAGCGAAAGCACGACAACCACATCTTCAACTGGCAGGTCGGTGAAAAAGACGCTACAGATCGTGTATTTGAGCAAGCAGAGGTTACCGTATCTCAGGACATGTACTACCACCGTGTACATCCATGCCCCTTAGAGACCTGTGGCTGTGTTGCCTCCTTCGATAAGGTCAATGGCCATCTAACGCTTTACATAACATCACAAGCACCACACGTTGTTCGCACTGTCGTATCGATGCTTTCCGGCTTACCCGAAAGTAAAGTTCGCGTTATCTCACCTGATATTGGCGGTGGTTTTGGTAACAAAGTAGGTATCTACCCTGGTTACGTAACGGCGATTGTTGCTTCTATCGTGCTGGGTGTTCCTGTTAAGTGGGTCGAAGACCGTATGGAGAATATATCTACAACGGCCTTCGCACGTGATTACCATATGACAGGCGAGATCGCGGCAGACAAAGATGGTCGAATCAAAGCGCTGCGTGTAAATGTTCTCGCTGATCACGGTGCATTTGATGCCTGTGCAGATCCCTCTAAGTTCCCTGCAGGATTGTTGCATATCTGTACTGGGTCTTATGACATTCCAGTTGCTCACGTGAATGTTGACGGCGTATACACGAACAAAGCACCGGGTGGTGTAGCCTATCGCTGTTCATTCCGTGTAACAGAAGCTGTGTATGTTATCGAGCGGACGATGGACGTTTTGGCCCAGAAACTTGGTATAGACAAAGCTGAAATTCGCCGTCGTAATTTTATTCGTAATGACCAATTCCCGTATCAGACCTGCCTGGGCTGGGAGATTGATAGCGGTGATTACCATAACGCACTTGAAAAAGTACTGACTGCTGTCGATTACGATGGCTTACGTCGTGAACAGGAAGAGAAGCGTGCACGCGGCGAGTTAATGGGTATTGGCCTTGTGACTTTTACCGAAATTGTCGGCGCAGGCCCTTCTCGCAACTGTGATATTTTGGGTGTCGGGATGTTTGACAGTGCCGAAATTCGTATTCACCCTACAGGCAGTATCATGGCGCGTATGGGTACCATAACCCAAGGCCAGGGCCACCAAACAACCTATGCTCAGATAATTGCAACTGAGCTGGGTATACCTGCATCGGAAATCGCTATTCAAGAGGGCGATACCGATACAGCACCTTACGGTTTGGGTACCTATGGTTCGCGTTCAACTCCAGTTGGCGGCGCAGCAACTGCTGTAGCGGCCCGTAAAATAAAAGCCAAAGCACAAAAAATCGCTGCCCACTTACTCGAAGTAAGCGAAGATGACCTAGAGTGGGAGATCGACCGCTTTAAAGTCAAAGGTGCGCCTGGGCAGGAAAAAACCATGAAAGAGATAGCATGGGCTGCCTATAACAACGTACCTGAAGGTATGGAGCCGGGTCTAGAAGCCGTGGATTACTATGATCCACCAAACTTTACATACCCCTACGGCGTTTACCTATGTGTCATCGATATCGACAAGGATACTGGCGAGACAGATATCCGTCGTTTTTATGCACTTGACGACTGTGGCACTCGAATTAACCCAATGATAATTGATGGCCAAATACACGGTGGCCTAAACGAAGGGTTTGCGGTCGCTATGGGACAAGAGATGCCGTTCGACGAGCAAGGTAACCTGATGGGCAACACCCTAATGGATTACTTTGTACCTACCTTCGTTGAAACACCAAAGTGGGAAACTGACTATCTGGTAACACCATCACCCCACCACCCACTCGGTGCGAAAGGTGTGGCTGAATCACCACACGTCGGCAGTATTCCATGTTTTACTTCAGCCGTTGTGGATGCGTTCTCTCATCTTGGAGTGACGCATATGAATATGCCACACACAGCTCCGAAGCTATGGAAAAAAGTACAAGAGCTCGGCGTTTAATAGCCAGATCGAGCGGGCGCAAGCCCGCTCTCTTTAGGGGATAAGTATGCAAGTCGATTTAGACAAAGAGTTTGCGCTTCCAGGAAGTGCTTCGCAGGGTTGGAAATTTCTACAAGATATAAAAGGCGTAGCGAGCTGCATGCCCGGTGCAGAGATCACAGAGGTAATAGACGCCAACAACTACAAAGGCAGTGTTAAGGCGAAAGTAGGTCCTGCGACTATGGCTTTCGCAGGTACTATTGTTATTCAAAGCTTAGATGCTGATAAGCGAGAGCTGCATCTAATTGGCAAAGGCCAAGATTCAAAAGGCACATCCTCAGCAACGATGGACCTAACAGCCTGGGTCGTGAAAGACGGTGATAAGTCTGTTTTGCATGGCAAGGCTGCCGTAATTGTGACGGGAAAAGCGGCAAGCTTGGGTGGACGCATGATGGTTCAAGTTGCCGATCAAATCCTTAATCAATTCGGGAAGAACTTCATCAATAACATTGCGGCCATGGGTGAAGATACGGCTGCCGAGGCAGCACGCGAAGAACTCGCAACTCAACCTAAAGAGCTTAACGGCTTCGGTTTCGCATGGTCTGTATTCCTTGGCTGGTTAAAAAGCCTTTTTGGCGGTGATAAAAAGGCGCCTTAAATAATGACCGAGGCAATCGACACCTTTGATCAATTTGGTCAACGTCTGCAAAGCGCAGGTTATATCGCTGACTCCGAGTTAAGCTCGGCGCTTTGGTTATTCCACAAAATGCAGCGACCTCTTCTGTTAGAAGGCGATGCAGGTGTTGGAAAGACAGAGATAGCTAAGGTTCTTTCCAAGGTGTTTGATTGTCCACTTATCAGGTTACAATGTTATGAAGGTCTCGACCTTAATGCGGCCGTCTATGAGTGGAATTATCAACAGCAACTCTTAGCCATTCGTACGGCAGAAGCCGATCAAGCGAACCAACGAGCAGAACTAGAAATTTTTAGTCGCAAGTTCCTTATGGAAAGGCCCTTGCTAGCCGCTATATCACAGAATAGATCGCCCGTTTTACTCATTGACGAGATTGATCGAGCGGATGAAGAGTTCGAAGCCTTTCTTTTAGAGGTTCTATCGGATTTTCAAATCAGTATTCCCGAGCTCGGTACCGTCAGCGCGACACACAAACCCTTTGTTATTCTGACCTCTAACGGTACACGCCAACTCAGTGATGCCTTGCGCCGACGCTGTTTGTTTCACTACGTTGACTATCCCAGCTTTGATAAAGAGCTGAGAATTATTTCAACGCGTCTGCCTGAAGTCGGAATTCGTTTAGCTAGGCAGATTGTTGGTTTTGTTCAAGATTTGCGTAAACGCGATCTCGTCAAGCGTCCAGGAATTGCTGAGACATTGGATTGGGCAGCGGCTTTAATGCACTTGCAAGTCGAGTCAATCGACCAAGACTTAAACCTGTTGCGCAGCTCGATGCTTTGCCTTTTGAAAACACAAGAGGACGCATCGAGCCTAGAAGATTTTGAGATAGAACGCTTGGTTGCGAGAGCAATCTAATGAGAACTGAACTTGCGCGCCTTTCACCAACTGAAGCGTCGTTCGAAGACATCAGTGCAACCTTGCAGGCACGTCTGACGGAATTCGTCCGCTTAGCCCGCACCAATCAATACAAGGTTGGAGTTGCGGAGCTGCTACAAGTACAAAGTGCAATATTATTAATTGATCCATTCAATATCCGTGAGCTCAGATCTTTGCTTAAAACAACTCTTTGCTCCGAACTGCGTGACTGGCAACGGTTTGATGAGCTCTTTGACAGTTATTGGCAACCGCTTCGCACAAAAAAAACACTCCGTAGTTCAATGGGCTCACAAAATGCACTCACCAAAACCTCAGCGAATGAGACAGGTGCTAAAAGCGAGAGGTCGGGGCAAGCTGATGAGGCGGCAAGTGGTGGTTCTGATGAGAGTACTGGGGAAGGATATCGCGAAGGTGCAAGTCGCACGACCACGCTCGAGAAGATAGATTTTGGCTCTATTACAGACCCCGAGCAGATGCGAGCAATGGAGCTAGAAGTGGAGCGAATCGCTCGACTTATGCGCAAACGTCTGAGTAGGCGCAGCCGTCTGGACAGTCGCGGTACAAAAATTGATCTGCGTAAAACTCTGCGTACCTCACTGCGTTATGGCGGTGAAACATTTGAGCTTGCACGAAAGAAAAACAAAGCCCGTCAACCCCGTTTAATGTTGGTACTTGATGTGAGTCGCTCAATGTCGATGTATAGCTTCCTGTTTTTACGGTTTGCACGAGGCTTATCTACACTATTTCGCGACAGCTCAGTGTTTGCATTTCATACTCAACTCATTCCAATTACAGATGCTTTACGACAATCAAACCTGGCGCGGGTAAGAAACTCACTTGCAATGATGTCGCAAGGCTGGTCTGGCGGAACGCAAATAGGTGAAGCACTGACTCAGCTACAAAATCGTTACGGTAGCTGGATTAACAGTCGAACCCTGACAGTAATCGTTAGTGATGGGTTTGATACGGGTGAAGCTGAAAAAATGTCAGATGCGATGCGCTCACTTAGCCAAAAAAGTCGGCGCATACTTTGGATAAATCCATTACTTGGCCGCGACGGATACCAAGCAGAGACTGCAGGTATGAAGGCTGCACTACCTTGGATAGACTCTTTTGTGGGGGCCCATAATTTAGAGACATTACGTCAGTTAGATCGAGAGTTTGCCAGACTCGCCTGACCGGTTGGGACTCTAATGCTGAGCTAGGGCGCAGAAGAAAAGTCCAATATGAGGAGATAGAATGTTACTTAGCAAGGTGTTAGAACAGCAAGCGAAAGCGCTGATCGCTAACAATCAGCGCTGCTGTATTGCGACAGTGGTGCGCTGTGAGTCACCCACATCAGCAAAACCTGGCGCGCGAGCGCTTGTCAGTGAATCAGGTGAAATATTTGGCTGGATCGGTGGGGGTTGCGCGCAGCCTGCTGTTATACGCGTTGCTGCTGAAGTACTTCGCAGCGGTGTTCCTGCATTGATTCGAATAACGCCAGATGTTGAAAAGGTAGTCGATATTGGAATAGCAGGACATAAATCACATTGCAAAAGCGGAGGCGTCTTGGATCTTTTTATTGAGCCATTGGTGCAACAGCCCGAACTGCTAATTATTGGCGCGTCCCCTTGCGCCCAAGCTCTATCAACGCTCGCCTCTGCTGTCGGTTATTCAGTTGTTGTCGCAGCCCCAACAGCAACGTCAGAACGCTTTCCAGATGCAGAGGTTATTCAAACCTTTGACCTCTCTGAGCTTAGTTATTTAGTACCACCTTGCGTGGTGGTTGCGACTCAAGGCAAGGGTGACAAGGCTGGATTAAAAGCGGCATTGAGTATTCACACAGCGAGTATAGGCTTTATTGCCAGCGGGAAAAAAGCAGCTGCAATTAAATATGATCTCAAATCAGACGCGGTGCTAGAAAGTGAATTGAATCGTATACAAGCCCCCTTCGGTGTTGACATAAATGCCCAAACACCTGAGGAGATTGCTGTGGCAGCTCTGGGCGCAGTCATACGTGCACGACGCTTGGCAATGCAGCAAACGGCTTACTCCAACAAAATAAGTGAGCAGCTGAACCACAAACCGCAAAGCAGCATGGACAGGCCAACTGAAGAGTCTATTAACGTCGGTGGCTGCTGTGGTGGTTCAAAGTGACCGCCTTAAAGAGCTGGTCTGTGATTTTGCTTGCCGCTGGTGAATCGCGTCGCATGCAAGGCCAAAATAAACTGCTACTGGAAGTCGATAATGTCCCACTGCTGAGACGCACTGCGATGCGCTTAACTAACTACGGTCGTGCAGAAGGGGTCGGTTTTAAAGAGGTGATTGTAGTCACCGGTCATGAAATGACCGCAGCACATTCCCAATTGACGGGTTTAAATGTTAGAGCGGTGCATAACGCGGGGTACTCGCAAGGACAGATGAGCTCAGTCACCAGAGGATTATCTGAGTTAAAGTTACCTGTCGATGGCGTCGTTATCTTTTTAGCCGATCTTGCTCTTATTGATCTTGATGATCTACGTGCAATTCACACTGGATTTAGTCAGATGAAACGCGATGTATTGGTGCCAACATTCGAAGGGATACGCGGTAACCCAATCGTAATTGCCTACGACAAGGTGTCTGAGATTTTAGCCACAGGACAAAACCTCGGATGCAAACACCTGATCGATAAGCAACCTGAGGTCGTAGAGCAATTAGAGATGTCTAACGACCACTGTCTCGTTGATATAGATACGCCCGAGGCATACGAAGCGGTATACACCAGAATAAAAACAAAATCGATTAGCGATATGGTCGATCAGTGCTAAGAGCTAATGCTATGAAAACAATATTTGAAATAATTCAACAGTTGGAAGCTAAACGTGAACCCTTTGCAGTAGCGACGGTGGTCGATACGCGTGGTTCAGTGTCCGCAAAAACCTCATCAAAGGCTGTTATAGACCAGCAGGGTAATGTGGTTGCCGGCTGGGTGGGTGGCGGTTGTGCTGAATCATCTGCATGCGAGCAAGCATTAGACTGCATAGAGTCAGGTCAGACCGCAATGCTCGACATCGACCTTGACGATGAAGTATTAGGGGCAGGTATGCCCTGTGGAGGAGGTATGTCTGTGTACATTGAACCCGTGCTTCCTAAACCCTGTATCTGGCTGATGGGTCACGGTAGAGTTGCTGAAGTTCTTTGTGAAATGGCTGCCTTGCTCGGTTATCAGGTTGTTGTAAATGATGTAGGTGCAGCTGAAGACCGTTTTAGTCGTGCTGATCGTGTAATCACTGATGACCTTGATTACGCTGAGCTTAGGCCTAATTCGCAAGACTATGTCGTAATTGCTACACAGCATAAAGGCGATCATGAGTCGATGAAACGCGCGCTTAGCTCTGATGCAAGTTATATAGCTCTTATCGCCAGCCGTAAACGCGCTAGGCTGGTTATGGACTACCTCAGAAAGTCTGATATCGATCAAGAGAAGTTAGCGCGAGTAATGGCACCCTGCGGCCTCGACCTTAACCCTCGCACACCAGAGGAAATAGCCTTATGTATTCTCTCTGAAATCACGTTGGTTAGGCGTGGAGGTACCGGTATGCGGATGCGCGACAAGCTAGTCCTAGAAGATTCAAATGCTGCTGATGCAGCTAATCTCGCACCCATAAAAGCGAGCTAAGGCTAACCGTGCAAGTGACTAAAGAGTTTAGTCCGGAGCGACTAAAATCTAAATTTCCTGGCCTTGTTGACTCTGAACTTGCTTATCTAGATAACGCAGCGACAACTCATAAACCAGATAGCGTCATTGATGCAATTGAACGCGCATATTCACAGCAGTATGCTTCCGTTCACCGTGGCCTATTTGCTCAAGCTGAGCAGGCAAGTGAACTCTATGAGGAGTCTCGCGCTATCTTGGCGGGGTTTATCGGTGCACATACCCGCGAACTCATTTTTACGCGTTCAGCCACAGAGAGTATTAATCAAGTCGCTCAGGGGTGGCTATTACCACGACTGAAACCGGGCGACTGGGTCTGGTTAACGCGCTTAGAGCACCATGCAAACTATCTTCCCTGGGACCGTGTGTGTCGACAGACAGGTGCTGAGCTCAAGATCATCGAGCTTACTGAAGATCACAGACTTGATCTACTTCAGTTATCACAACTAGACGATCCTCGTTCTAAATTTCTCACCCTTACGGCTCAATCAAATGTAACAGGTGAGGTACTAAAGCTGAGTGAAATTTTGAATATGGCTAACGCGTTCGGTATTCCAACGCTAGTAGATGCCTCACAACTGATTAGCCACCAATCTTTAGATGTTCAAACACTTGGAACCGATTTTATGGTGTTTTCCGGCCATAAGATGTTTGGGCCAACCGGCATTGGGGTTTTATTCGCAAAATATTCACGTCAGACCGAGATGGAACCGCTTTTGCTTGGTGGCGGTATGGTTGATTGGGTCGGTGATGCGCACACACCGCCTACATGGAGTGAAGCGCCTCAGTGTTTCGAAGCCGGCTCACCCAACTTTGCTGGTGCATTAGGCCTCGCTGCCGCGGTTAAATTTATTCAAGCGTTACCAGCGCAAGCATTCAACCAGCACCTAAAGCATATTGGTATTAACTGCTACCAACGGCTGTCAGATCTGCCTGGCATCATAATGTTGACACCCAAAAGTGCCGCTGGAAACGGTATTATCAGCTTTGCTCATCAGCAAGTGCATCCACATGATCTCGCACAGGTAGCTGGCGATCTAAACGTGGGTATTCGGGCAGGACACCATTGTGCACAACCCCTTATGCAATCCTTAGGATTAGCTGCCTGTGCACGAGCGAGTCTATCACTTTACAACACTGATTCGGATATAGACCGACTCGTCGATGCCGTCGATCAAGCCACTAGGATATTCACATGACCCTCAAATCGGCGCTATTCAAAGAGGCATTGCTTGATCATTTTAAGCAGCCAAGAAATCACCGCGACATACCGTTTGACGATCATTATATTGTCGCTCGAGGAACCAATCCACGTTGTGGTGATGACGTGGAGATTGGTATCAGACTGACTGAAAATAGAGTTGAGTTAGCTGAGTTTCGAGGACGCGGGTGTTCTGTCTGTATCGCCTCAACATCTATGTTGACTGAGTCAATTTCGGGCAACACATGGCAGGAGGTTGAAACGCTAATTTCAAGCGTCGATGCTTGGTTTGAAAAGGGCGGCGAGTTGCCCGCAACGCTTGAGCCTTTAGAGGCGGTAAAATCAGTGCCTGGGCGCAAAAAATGCGCGGTACTCAGCTGGAATGCGCTTAAAGAGATCGCTGAAAAAGTATAAGTTCGTCGCTGATTTTTTTGCAATACAGGCTACTGCTCATCAATATAGCGACGCGCATCGAAAGTTCTAATCCAATCAGGATGAAATACCATCATCGACGTCATGATGATCCCGTTTATCAGGCCCTCAGGCAGCATAATTAGCGGCAAGTAGGTAATATATTCAACGTAGATTGTATTCCACTGCAGCGCGCCAGCAAATCCTAGCACCAGTGCCAGGCTTAGACCAGCGCTTGCGACAGTAACGCCACCACCTAGAAATGCGACCAAAAAAAGATAGATGAAAAAATTAGTGGGCATTCGTTTCTCTACTTGGCGCAGCGTGAAAAGACACAGACTCGCGGGAATAATCACTTGAGTGATAAGGTTCAGCGAGATCATCTGCCAGGTCTCAACCCCAAATAGTGTTAGCAGCGCTGTCACAATAGCACCAATTAACAGCGCCAAGTCCCAGCCAAACATTAGCGTCAGTGCTGTCATACCCAAAAAATGAATACTCAGACCCTGTGACAAACCGGCGCGAAAACTCCATGTCAGCGCCAGCAGAACAATTGAACCGTAAATTAGATGTTGCAGACGTGGTTCGGCCCTAAGCACCGAAAGCGGTACGCCTTTTATTGCAAAGGCCAGTATCGGCAACGCGACTGCTGCAGCGATAAACTGCCACAACGCACCTATTTGTAAACTTGTCGTATCCAAGGGGGATCCTTTAGCCGGTTTAGAAACTTTGTAACAAAAGGCTATGTAAGACTGAGCGACATCAGAATGGCATCTTCGGCTGGTGAGTCAGGGGTTGCCTTGTAATAGGCCGGCCTAATGCCATCTTGGGTATATCCCAAACGCTGGTAAACCTTAAGTGCTGCTGTATTCGATCGACTGACTTCTAATAAAACACGATCGACGCCTAGATCAGCGAGCTGCTTTTGAGCCTGTTTTAAGCCCCGTTTTGCAACGCCTTGACCACGTGAATTCGGTATTACGCCAACTCTGAGTAGTTCCGCTTCAGGAAGCAATACGCTAAAACAGGCATAACCGACTAAGATCCTATTCAATTCAAACGCAATTAGAGAGAAGCGCTGGGGCTGCTCAACATAACGCGCCCAGATAGATAAGGGATAGGGATCAGCAAAACAGGCCGAATCTAGCTGATTAATCTGTTCAAGCGAGGCAGAGATCAGTTGCACTTTTAGCCTCGAACAACAGGTTGTAAGTCATACCAAATCTGACGTTTTATATCAGGAAGTTGCAATGCCTGAGAGAGCATAGATGTAGCAAGACAACTGATGTTTTGTTGTGGGTGGATAAATAGTTCACCAGAACGAGGGACGGTATGATCTTCGCCTAAGACCCAGCGCGATACATTTGGACCAAACATCAACAGGTGCTCAGCTGATGTCTGCCTTTGCATGGACGATAGTGTGCGTTGCACATATTTAAACGCTTCCACAGCATCCTGATTCAATTTACTACCAGCCAGTTGCGGCCACTGCAGTACAACCGACAAGCTCATCGACTGTGGGTCTTCGCCTAGCGCGGTAACGACCCCCGCGAGCAGACGTTTATACCTATCACCTAGAATTTGGGTCCCCTGCATCGGCAGCTCATCGACCAGCAGGAACCTAGGGGTTCGCGTAACAGCTAACCTGAAACGCGGAGCCGTTTTGGTAACAGCGGTTTGGTGTATAACTTGTGATCGGCCCTCATCACCCGCCTGATCTTCAGATGAGTCGGATACAATGCCTGTCGGGGCCCGCCTCACTGTCTGACCTAGACTCTCGCCAAGTGCTTCACTGATATGAGCTATTGAGCGTTGCTCGGCATGCTGCAATGCGAGGCTTGCGCCTGACTGAGATTTTGCATCAGCCGTTCTAGGAACACTCACGGGCGTTGAAGCAGAGGGTACACTTCCAGCAACGAACTCATCAGCGACATCAGAGGCGAGACTGCTCGGATGTACGAACCGATAGACCCACTCGGGGGACTGAGCAGCATGCTGCAGCGGTGCGCGGGGTAGCCAGATATCGACACCCAGCGCTTTAAGATAATCAGCCTGTGTATTCATTAAACTTGCGGGTGCGCCTTGGTCTGATTAAGTGAAAGCATATTCAATGCGTGCATGTAGGCCTTCGCGGACGCAATAATGATATCGGTATCGGCTCCAAGACCATTTACGATACGCCCCCCCTTCTCTAACCTTACAGTGACTTCACCCTGCGAGTCTGTTCCCTCTGTGACAGCGTTTACTGAGTAGATCTGCAAACTTGCACCTGAAGTAACTAAAGATTCAATAGCATTAAACACGGCATCAACCGGCCCACTGCCTTTAGCTTCAGCACGTCGCTCTTGGCCATCTATCTTCATTACAAGCTCGGCGCAGGGTGTTTCACCTGTTTGTGAGGTGACGCACAGACTGCTGAGCAGAAAGCGCTCACTCGCAGCTTCGGCCCGCGAGTTGCTGACAAGTGCCATCAGATCCTCGTCAAAGATCTCGTGCTTTTTATCGGCAAGCTCTTTAAAGCGCGAAAACGAGGTGTTTAACTCTGTATCTGTCGCAAAGCTCGTGCCTAACTCCTCCATGCGAGCACGAAAAGCTGCACGCCCTGAGTGTTTACCAAGCACCATCTTATTCGTGTTCCAGCCAACATCTTCGGCGGTCATAATCTCATACGTTTCTCGGTGTTTAAGGACACCATCCTGATGTATACCTGACTCATGTGCAAAGGCGTTTGCACCGACTATCGCTTTGTTTGGCTGCACCGGGAAACCAGTAACGCTTGATACCAGCTTTGATGCCGATACAATTTGCTCGGTCAAAATATTGGTCTCAACACCCATCACATCTTTTCGCGTGCGAAGCGCCATAACAATCTCTTCAAGTGCCGCATTACCGGCACGCTCTCCAAGACCGTTTATCGTACATTCCACCTGTCGCGCACCCGCTCCAACAGCCGCCAAGGAGTTAGCAACAGCCAGGCCTAAGTCGTTATGGCAGTGCACTGAAAAAATGGCTTTGTCGGCATTTGGAACGCGGCGAATCAATTCACCTATAACCTCAGCAAACTGATGGGGTACCGCATAGCCTACAGTATCGGGAATATTAATTGTGCGTGCGCCAGCCTCAATCACACGTTCAATAATTCGGCACATAAAGTCCAATTCAGATCGCGATGCATCTTCTAGCGAGAACTCAACGTCATCAATCAGATTTCGGGCCCGTTTTACCGCATGAACAGCCTGCTCAACGACGCGATCAGGTTCCATTTGAAGTTTGTACTTCATATGAATGGGCGAAGTTGCAATGAACGTATGAATACGGCCCTGCGCCGCATTAACTAAAGCTTCACCTGCACGATCAATATCAGCATCTAGCGCGCGAGCAAGCGAACATATGCGACTCTCTTTAATACTATCTGCAATATTTTTAACCGCCGCAAAATCACCGGGGCTAGCAATCGCAAAACCAGCCTCAATCACGTCAACACGCATTCGCTCGAGCTGGCGAGCAATGCGTAACTTCTCTTCACCGGTCATAGAGGCGCCAGGGCTCTGCTCCCCATCGCGCAATGTAGTGTCAAAAATGATGACTCGATTATTACTCATGTGCTGCCTCTAATGTTGGAGTATTGGCTTTTGCGCTATCTGTCCGCACTAAAAAGTGTGTTAACAATTCTACAAAAAGCGCTGCTAAACTCTATTACCTATGATCTATGATAGCGCGTACTAAGCGATCTAGTAAGCTCGGCTATTCAGACAAACTGATAACACTCGCACTATGATCTTTAGCGCAGGCCGCTGCGGTATTTACTTACGAGGTTAAATCATAAACAGGAAACCAAGGATGTCAGATTTCGACTTCGATCAACTGATTGATCGTAGCCAGAGCTCAAGCGAAAAATGGTTGAAGTATGCGGGCACAGATATACTACCGATGTGGGTGGCTGATACCGATTTCGTCTCGCCACCCGCCGTTGTTGATGCACTGCAAGCGCGTGTAGCAGAGGGTGTGTTTGGTTACACCGCCACACCCGAAGGTTTGAATCAGGTATTTATAGATCGCATGCAGCGCATGTATGGCTGGACAGTCAATGCTCAAGAGCTCGTCTGGCTTCCAGGTCTCGTAAGCGGTCTTAACCTAGCGACCCGCGCCTGCTGTGAGCCGAATCAATCAGTGGTTACTGCCACGCCCATATACCCTCCGTTCATGAGTGCACCCAAGCTATCTGAGCGGGAGCTGATACGTGTACCGATGACAGAGGCTCATCCAAATAGCCTCATTGATTTCACCGCATTAGAGACTGCGATTACCGCGAATACTCGACTACTGCTTTTTTGCAATCCACATAATCCAGGTGGCGCAGTCTACAGCCCAGAGGCGCTAGAGCAGCTTGCCAAGATTATCGTAAAACATGATCTGCTAGTGTGCAGCGATGAGATTCACTGTGACCTCATCCTAGAGCCTGAGCTGCAACATACCCCTCTTGCGAGTCTTAACCTTGAAATTGCTAGGCGAACGATTACGCTTATGGCTCCAAGTAAGACCTGGAATATTGCAGGGCTTGCCTGCTCGGTTGCTATCATTCAGGACCCAGACCTCAGGGCACGTTTTGCCAGAGTACGCCGCGGAATCGTACCGAGCGTAAACCTACTCGGGTTCACCGCAGCAGAGGCCGCCTATCGCGATGGCGATCGTTGGAATGCTGAGCAATTGAAGTATTTAAAGGGTAATCGCGATTATCTGGTAGAGATGATTAATTCCATACCGGGCTTATCGATGGCCGCCAATCAAGCGACCTATCTTGCTTGGATCGATGCAACCGATACTCAGCTTGAGCATCCACAGGCTTTTTTTGAGGCGGCAGGCGTGGGTCTATCCGATGGCAAAGACTTTGGAGCACCAGGATGGGTGCGACTCAATTTTGGCTGCCCCCGCAGCCGTCTCGAAGAGGCT
>Ga0209137_1001553_pt1 | contig 21579 bp, 28 predicted proteins | sample SaaInl5LU_22_DNA_FD_184642 | JGI IMG/M metagenome (GOLD analysis project Ga0209137, IMG submission 184642) | Marine microbial communities from expanding oxygen minimum zones in the Saanich Inlet - ESP_105LU_22_DNA (SPAdes) (version 2) | ecosystem: Environmental > Aquatic > Marine > Intertidal...
CAGATCATGGACACACCCTTGCGCCTGCATTGCGTGAAGCCTGTGAGACACTAAAGGAAATCAAGGGAGACACTGATGAGTGATTATGATTTCAAGGAACGGAGTGACTTAGCAATGATTGTAGTCACTAACGTAACAGAGAACGATGATGGTTCAGCCACCTACACCTTCGACATTGATGATGTGTCCAGCAAGCAGATCACTGAGTTGGGACTAGAGTTTATCCTGACCTGTGCTGCTTATGGGCTGGACATTCATGATGCACTTGAGGATATTAGGTGGATGGGGCAGCAGAGAGATCTTGCTAATAAGATCGAAGGTCCATATACACCAGAAGAAGTGAAGGAGATGTTCGATGAAGACAAAAGTTCGTAAGTTCTACTATGAGTATGGCGGGGAAGACTTCACATGGGATGTTATGGAAGAGGGTGGCGGTAAGGAGCATGGACAATACTATGACACGCTAATGTTCTCTTGCACAACAGAACAGGATGCTATTGATGCCGTAGAACTCTTGATTGAACTTCAACAAGGAACGCAGTGACATGACTAATGCTAAAGAGAAACTGGTAGCACGACTGCTTGATGGTAGTGATGACATCTTCACTGAGTTTGTTGTCGTCGGCCTAGAGGATGGCCTTGAGACTATCGTTACTGAAGTGGAACGTCTGGTCAACATCAAGAACCTGTCAGACATCCAACACACAGACCTGAATGAACTCTACCATGATGGCAAGGCTACCATTCGTGTGCTGAAGTATTACACTACTAACTACTACACAGATGAAACTGCACTAATGACCGATGCGTGGGATAAACTGTTGGGGGATGTGTTCTGATGTCACACTGGCATTACCAATTGATGAAGCACACCACACCTGAAGGACACACGTACTATGCAGTGCATGAGTATTATCCTCTGGACAGTGGCCCTGCATGGACTGAGAACCCTGTCACTGTAGATGGCGAGAGCATTGACGACATTCGTAAGATGCTTGTCTGTATCCTCAAGGACTGTGACACACACGGAGTGAAAGACTATGGGTGACACTCCAACAGTAACTTATTCCTACAACAAGTTGGAAAAAGTGTGGGATATCTTTGAGACCGTAGGTGGTGAAACACAACTTTTATTCTCTTTTCATACAAAGAAGGAGGCCATTGATCATATTAAGTGGCAAACAAAACCTGACGAAGAAGAAGAGTCTTTTGATGATACCGACGAAGAAATAACCTTAGAAAAAATAGACAGGTATATTGAGGAGCAAAAGGTTCTAGCAGATAAAGAGGAAAGATCCAAGTTTCACAAAGACTATTCTGATGGTCATGAACAGAGAGAACTTCGTAGGCTTGAGACTGTTAGGAAACTCTTAGTTGCAGGTGCTAGTAATATGCGTTGGGGTTATGGCTGTGTTTACATCCAGGAGGGTGATACAACATTCTGCTTCTATCTGCTGAAACAAAAATGGTCAGCAGCAAAAAACCCAACAGGTGGAAAAGTTTCTTGGCGTAAAAGGAAGTCTTACTATTGTAAATCCCCAGAAGATTTCGTAGAAAAGTATGTACTAAAAAGCAAGAAGGTGGAAGGATGACGCAGACGATGGTGCTGTGCTAGTCCCCGTGTTCAGGAAAGTTAAGGCTGCACTAGGAAAGGAATACACATGATCAAGGCAACTCTCAAGGACCACATGGGTTCTGACCTGTCGGTAGTGAATGCCGCACGGGTGTCGTTTGGAAAAGAGAGTGAGGGTGTCCTTGCTTGGAAGCAAGAGACAGCGGACATGACCAGTCCTGTAAGAGTACCCACTGAGGCTGATGAGAGGCTAATCCGCTATCTGGCAAAGCACAACCACATCAGTCCCTTCGGCCACTGCTTCGCCAGCTTCCACGTTAAAGCCCCGATCTTCGTAGCACGTCAGCTTGCCAAACATTCCTTCCTCCGCTGGAATGAAGTCAGTCGTCGCTACGTGGATGACGAGCCAGAGTTCTATGTGCCTGATGTCTGGCGTGGACGTAGTGAAGACAAGAAACAGGGTAGTTCAGGTGAAGTTAAGGTGCCTTACCTAACACCACACGAGTTCTATAGGTCTGCTTTGTATGAATACAATACCCTGCTTGAATACGGAGTAGCACCTGAGCAAGCCCGTATGGTTCTGCCTCAGTCTACAATGACCGAATGGTGGTGGAGTGGTAGTCTTGACGCCTTCGCCCGCATGTGTAACCTACGCTGTGCCACTGATACGCAGTACGAGACACGCATCGTAGCTGACCAGATCAGCAGTGTGATGGGTGATCTCTTCCCTGTATCATGGGGGGCACTGATGAATGACTAAGTATGCGGTGATGATAGAGGTTGATCATGGTGAGTGGATGTACCTGTCTCAGGACAACCCGTTCACCTACAACAGCAAGCCTCAAATGTTTGACACAAGAGAGCTTGCACAGGAAGCTGCAAGCAACTGGAACACAGGATGGGTGGTTGAGTATGGCAAGGAATAGTCAGTCAGTAATCGAGGGAGATTCTGCGGAGAATAAGTTCATTAATCTCCGCAAGGATACCTTTGTCCGTCTCGCCAATAAGGAAGAGAACATCTTCGAGCACTGGGATCTGATGGACTCAGAGCTAGGCCGCATTGATGTCAAGGCACCCAAGCGTAAGCACCGAGGGGGTGACATTGACTTCCACATCTGGTGGGAGTTGAAGACAGTCAAGCGTCCACCCAAGTGGGAGTCTAGCCCAGGCTGGGGGATACCCAACGGGATCGACAGGCTGATTGCAATAAGGTCAGAGGATGCCTACTATCTGATCAAGCCTGAGGACATCATCGAAGACCTGAGGCAGAGGTGTAGGGACTACAGCAGGAAGCCCTTCGGCCTACATGCTAGGCCAGACCGAGGTGACCTGATGACCACACTCCCACTTGACTATGTCAAGCAACATGCAAGGCACAGGATAGATGTTCACGATTGAGTTCCTACCAGACCACACACTCGTTACCAGCCTGGACGAGGAGGACATGTGCGAGGATGTGCAGATGGTGATCACCGAGGAGTCTGTGTACTTCGTGCAGTACGATGAATCCCTGCAAGAGACACAGACCATCCTGATTTCATACCAACAACTCTTGGATCTTTTTGCATCGCTTGACAGATCACAGGGTACTTACTATATCGAAAGGTAAGACATGCCAGTAGAGATTGTATCGACAGCACTTGGTGTGCTAATATACGCATCTATGTTTCTATTCTCGGGGGAATGATGAACGTTGTACAACTGCGGGGTGATGAACACCCACACCAACCCTGTCCCTACTCCGACTGCAACTCCAGCAACGCCTTCTCCTGGAACGACGCAGGCTGGGGTAACTGCTTCTCATGTGACAGAGGATACCCAATGAAAGCTACTGAGTCTCCACCCCTTCACGACTGGGCCAAGGAGGAATACCCTGTTAAGCTTCGGGTTAACTCCAAGACAACCCAGCCTGACGGGGTTACCTACGAGGGTATACGATCCCTCGATCCTGACGTTGCCAAGTACTACGGCATCCAGCTACAGACATACCAGGGCCAGCCCCTTCGGTATGCCTACAAGTACCCTAACAACACGAAGTATCGTGACTACCACGAAAAGAATAAGTCTTGGTACAAAGAGACAGGCTTGGGTGCTACCGACTTGTTCGGTCCAGACTTCAACGCTGGTACGAGCAAGCGTATCTACATCACCGAGGGTGAGTTTGATGCGGCCAGCCTGTATCAGATCCTGGACAAGCGTTGGCCTGTAGTTTCCCTACCCTCTGCATCCATCGGGGATAAGTTCTTCCAGAAGAATAAGGACTACCTCGACTCCTTCTCGGAGATTGTGTATGCGGGTGAGCTTGATGCTGCTGGTCGCAAGGCTGCTGACAAGTTCTACAGCATCTTCCCGAAGAAGTTCTGGTATGTCCCCATGACTAAGTACAAGGACGCCAACGACTTCCTCAAGGCTGGTGACACCGAAGACCTCAAGTGGGCAGCGGTTAAGTCACAACGCTACTCGCCTGAGAACTTCTTCATCTCGGAGGATGCAGTCACCAATGCCATCATGAACGAGAACCCATACGAGTATGTACCGACAGGGCATCAGGGTCTCGATGACATGATCAGGGGTCTGGTCAAGGGTGGCCTGACATTCATCAAGGCACCACGAGGCACAGGCAAGACTGAGGTTATCCGCTACTTAGAGATGGGGCTGCTGAAGAACAGTGACACTGCCACCTTCGCTGGCCTACACATGGAGGAGATGAAGTCTACCACCTATCGGGCAATGGCTACCTACGACTTGGGTGTCAACGTCCGCACCAAGGATGACGCCCGTGCCAACGGCTTCACTGAAGAGCAGGTAGCAGAGGCAGCACGGAAGGCTGTCCGAGGTGAACGCACGATCCTCTTCGAGATGCGGTCAGATGATAACCCCATGTCCCTGCTGGATCACATTAGGACTGCGGCCACTGTCTACGGTGCTGACTTCATCTTCATTGACCACGTACAGCGTCTAGCCTATCTGTCTCAGGCTGGTGTTGACGGGGCCACCTCGACACTCACCATGCTTGGCAGTCAGGCTGCACAGCTTGCCAAGGAGTTGAACATTGGTGTGGTCTTTATCTCACAGGTGAACGACGATGGACGTACCAAGTATGCAGGTGCCCTAGAAGAAGAGGCTATCATCTGCATCAAGCTTGACCGTGACACTGAGACTGAAGATCCAATCGAGGGTAACACAACCACCTTCATCGTGGACAAGAACAGGCCATTCGCCAAGCTTGGCAAGGCAGGTTCAGTCTACTATGACCATGAAACCACAATCCTGAGGGAACACTTCTGATGATCTTTGACTGCGAGACTGACAACCTACTGGAGGAAGCGACTAAGGTTCACGTCCTTGCCTACCAAGACGGGAATCAGGTTCGCCACACCCATGACTACAATGAGATGAGAACCATTCTCAACAACGCACCGATCCTGATCGGACACAACATCGTCCGCTTTGATGTGCCTGTACTTGAGCGTATCCTTGGTATCAACATCAAGGCCAAGCTGTACGATACTCTGCCTATGTCCTGGGTCATGTTCACTGACATGATGCAGCATGGTCTTGAGGTGCATGGGGAAAGGTATGGTGTGCCAAAGCCTAGCATTGCAGACTGGCAGAACTTGTCACCCCAGGAGTATGCACACCGCTGCACTGAGGATGTCAAGATCAACATCAAGTTGTGGGATGACCTGATCAAACGCTTCAAGCTTGTCTATGGCAACGACAAGGAGAGCATGGACCGCTACCTGCAGTACCTCACCTTCAAGATGAAGTGTGCAGCAATGGCGGAACAGTCGAAGTGGAAGCTGGACATTGAGTTGGTGGAGACCTCCCTCAACAAGATCGTCAAGCTACAGGATGAGAAGGTAGAGGAACTGATTGCAGTGATGCCACCTGTACCCCAGTATCGTAAGAAGCAGAAGCCGAAGACGATGTTCAAAAAGGACCGCAGCCTGTCTGTACATGGGCAGGAGTGGTTCGATGAGTGCAAGAAGCAGGGACTTGACCCTAGCCAGGAGGAGCCACTCAAGATTCTCAAGGGCTACGACAAGGCCAACCCAAACTCTTCTGAGCAGGTAAAAGACTGGCTGCGCAGTATGGGTTGGGAACCCTGTACCTTTGACTTTAAGAAGGCAGAGGATGGTTCAGAGCGTACCGTACCTCAAGTACGCAAAGATGGGGAACTTGCTCCGTCAGTCACGTTGCTGATCGAGGAGCACCCCGAGGTTGAACTGCTGGATGGTCTGACTGTCCTGCAGCATCGTCGTTCCATCTTCGAGGGTATGCTTGAGTCTGTTGATGAGGATGGGTATGTCAAGGCAGAGATTGCTGGCCTGACAAACACCCTTCGCTTCAAGCACAAGAAGCCACTGGTCAATCTGCCTGGGGTGGACAAGCCCTGGGGCAAGGAGGTTAGGGGTTCTCTGATATCTCGTGAGGGTCATGTGATGTGTGGTGCTGACATGGTGTCGCTTGAGGCTACAACTAAGAAGCACTTCATCTACCCGTATGATCCAGACTACGTTAATGAGATGTCTGAGCCTGGCTTTGATGAACACCTCGACCTTGCGGTTAGGTCTGGCTACATCAGCAGGGATGACTACAACTTCTACACCAATGCAGACGAGGACACTGTCAGTGACAAGGGTAGGTTCAAGCAGATCAAAAAGGTCCGCAAGAAGTTCAAGCCTGTGAACTACGCCAGCGTCTACGGGGTCAGACCCCTGAAGCTGTCACGCACAACAGGCATGTCTATCTCTGAGGCTGCAGTCCTGATCGACTCCTACTGGGATCGTAACTGGGCAGTAAATCAGTTTGCATCTGATCAGGAGGTCAAGACTGTAGGTGGTCAGAAGTGGGTGAAGAACCCAGTCAACAACTTCTGGTACACCCTGAGGTTCGAGAAGGATATCTTCTCCACTCTCAATCAGGGTACAGGTGCCTACTGCTTTGACCAGTGGGTGGCACACTACCTCACCAAGCGGCCAAACATCATCGGCCAATTCCATGACGAGTCTATCAATGACATTCCGATTGGTGAGGAACAAGAGCATGAAGCAGCCCTCAAGTGGGCTATTCAGAAGGTCAATGAGAAGCTCAAGCTTAACGTTGATCTGGATGTCAGTGTTCAATTCGGAAATCGTTACTCCGACATTCACTAGGGGGTTGACCCCTAAAAATTAAACGTGCTACAATTCGCATCTAGCAACTGTCATGAAAGGAAATACACATGGCAACTCGTCTCGTTAAACTCCGTGGTGTTGGCTACTGGGCAAAGCTGTTTGAAAACAATCGTGACCTGACTGGTTATGACAATGCTCTGGCTGACATTGGTGGTCAGACTACGATTGATGTGGATCTGGATGACCGTCACTTCGCACTCTTGCAGCGGTCGAAGTCGATGCTGCGTGGGTCGCCCTCGCCTGACAACGCTGGCCTGACCCGTGTCAAGTTCAAGCGCAAATGGCAGGAACAGTATGGTGGTGGTGAGGCTAAGATCCTCCGTGCAGATGACACCTCCTGGGACATCAACACGGATGGCATGATCGGCAATGGCTCTGAGGTAGAGGTTACCCTCGCAGTCTACGACACCAGCCGTAAGAACATCGTTGGAACTCGCCTCGACAGCGTTAAGGTTCTGAACCATGTACCCTACGAGGGTGGCTCGAAGATCGAGGTGATGACTGTGGATGATGTGGATGCACCCAAGGCAGCACCTAAGCAGCCTCAGCTTGCGGATGATGAAATCCCGTTCTGATGAAAAACATCCACACCCTAGTACCTGATATCTATGCGGTGTTGGAAGGGCGTGGTGGTTGGGACAAAGCAATCACCACGTTTCTTTCAGAAGGCATTGCAGAGGTAGCAGAGAGCAGGTTTAGTAAACCTCAAACACCCAGGGACTACCTGGGTTTATCAGCAATCGGAACTCCCTGTGATCGTAAGCTTTGGTACAAGATCAATGCAAGCGACCAGGGGGAACCACTCACCCCAGAAACTCTAGGCACCTTCTTCTATGGTGACCTACTAGAGGTCTTCATCCTCGCACTAGCCAAGGCTGCAGGACATGACGTTCAGGGGGAGCAGGATCGCCTTGAAGTTCATGGGATCAAGGGTCATCGTGATGCAGTCATCGACGGTATCACTGTTGACGTTAAGTCCTGCACAGGCTTCAGCTTCCAGAAGTTTGCCAAGAACAACCTTCGGGAGGAAGACCCTTTCGGTTACATCAGCCAGCTTAGTTCGTATGTATATGCTGGTAAGGATGACCCTCTGGTGAAGGACAAGACCAGGGGTGCCTTCCTTGCAGTACAGAAGGATCGCTTCAAGCTCTGCCTCGACATGTACGACTTCACCGAGGAGTTGGCCACCAAGGAAGCAGAGATGGAACGAGTCAAGACGATGGTCGCTGGTGACCTACCAGAGGAACGACTACCACCTGTACCCCAGAGTTCTACTTCACCCAACACCAAGCTGAACACCCAGTGCAGCTACTGCGAGTTCAAGGGGATCTGTTACCCTGAGGCCCGCAAGTTCCTGTACAGCACTGGACCTGTCTGGTTGGTTGATGTGGAGTCTGAACCTAAAGTACCTGAGTTAATCGAATGAGCAGAGCAGGCAAAGCAAAGGGAAGGCTTGGTCAGCAAGAAATCAGGGACAGGCTGCTGGCTGAGTTCCCTGAGTTCGAGCCTGACGACATCAAGTCTACAACAATGGGGGATAGCGGGGCAGACATCCAGCTATCCCCTGCTGCTAGGAAGAAGTTGAACCTGGCTATCGAGGTGAAGCGTAGGAAGGATATGGGCAAGACCTTCTACGATTTCATGGATCAGGCTAAGAATCACGTTAAGCAGAACGAAGACCCTGTAGTTTTCTTTCGGTCAGACAGAAAGGCTTGGCTTGTGGTGGTAGACCTAGACTTTTTCATGAAACTTCTTAAGGGGCGACAGAATTGAAACTTGACTGTCCTGTTCAAATCAGTATAACTAGAGGCTTTCTGTAATGGAAATAGAGCTACACCTTCTCGTGCAAATAGACAAGTCTTCTGGCCTACTCAAACAGGAGACGGACGAAATACTCGACTCTGTTATGTCGGCAGTCAGTGACTTGATCTATGATCACGATGAACTACATCTGAAATATATTGACTCGGAGATAGTGAGATGATCAATGAACATGACCTTGATGCCTTTGGCTACTGGTCAGCTACACCCCCTGACACCAAGCCCATGACTGTACCACAGATGGTCAAGGAGTTCGCAATTAAGACCCACCAGTTTCCTCAACCCTTCCTGTATGCTGGGTTGATTGCAGAAGAAGCAGACGAGTGGCGGTCTGAGTATCAGCGAGACACACGGGAGGAGCAACTCAAGGAGCTTGCCGATCTTGTCTATGTTATCTATGGCTTCGCCAATGCTAAGGGCTGGGACTTGAACGAGGCAGTACGACGAGTACACGAGAACAACCTTGGCCGCTGCATCCAGCCTGATGGTTCTGTCCAGCGACGTGCTGATGGAAAGATTCTGAAGAACCCCGACTTCCCCAAAGTCGATTTGACTGATCTAGTATAAGAGGAAATGATGAAATACAAATCTAACCTAAACCCTATGTTCCGAAGCAAGTTTTCGGAAGACATCTTTAACCACAAGTATCGGCATGAGGGTGCAGAGACTTGGGCATCCCTGGCCAAGACTCTTGTAGCAGATGTGATGTCTGTTGCAGGTGATGCTGTCTCTAGGGAGGACAAGGATCAACTCGAAGAGTACATCCGAGACCTTAAGTTTATTCCAGGTGGGCGCTACCTGTATTACGCTGGTCGTCCTAATAAGTTCTTCAATAATTGTTACCTGCTTCGTGCGGAAGAGGATACCCGTGAAGATTGGGCAAACCTGTCATGGAAGGCAGAGTCCTGCCTGATGACTGGTGGTGGCATTGGTGTTGACTACTCTGTCTATCGTGCAGAGGGAACACCCATCCAACGCACAGGTGGTCAAGCATCTGGTCCTATCCCCAAGATGAATATGATCAACGAGATTGGTCGTCGGGTTATGCAGGGTGGCTCCCGTCGTTCTGCAATCTATGCCTCGTTGAATTGGAAGCATGGTGACATTGATCAGTTCCTCAAAGCCAAAGACTGGCAGGCTATGCCTGTAGGTAAGACAGGAAAAAGCTTGTGGGATATTAAGCAGGAAGACTTTAACTTCCCTGCACCCCTTGACATGACAAACATCTCTGTCAACTACGATACAGAATGGTTGTTGAACTTTTGGCAGACAGGTGATGTTGGTAAGGTCTTCAAAGAGAATGTCCGTCAGGCCTTGAAGACAGCAGAGCCTGGTTTCTCCTTTAACTTCTTTGACAAGGAACGTGAAACTTTGCGTAACGCTTGTACTGAAGTTACATCTGAGGATGACAGTGATGTTTGCAACCTTGGCTCTTTGAACTTTGGTCGTATTGAAAGCATTGAAGAACTCCGTGATGTTGTACGTCTTGGCACAATGTTCTTGATCTGTGGTACACTGAAGGCTCAACTGCCCTACGACAAAGTCTACCTAACTCGTGCAAAGAACCGTCGTCTGGGTCTCGGGTTCATGGGTGTGCATGAGTGGCTGATTAAGAAGGGTTACAGCTACGAGGTTACGCCAGAGTTGCACCAGTGGTTGTCTGTTTACAAGGGGGTTTCTGATAATGTTAGTAAGTCCTTTGCGGATCGCCTCTCTGTTACTCGGCCTGTAGCTAATCGAGCTATTGCACCGACAGGGTCTATCGGTATCCTTGCTGGGACTAGCACTGGTATCGAACCTATCTTTGCTGTTGCATACAAGCGGCGTTACCTGAAGGGTAAGGATAAGTGGGCCTATCAGTACGTTGTTGACAGCGCAGCACAGGAACTTATTGAGTTCTATGGGGCTAACCCTGAGAACGTCGAGAGTGCTTTAGATCTGGCAGATGACTACGAGCGTCGTATTAAGTTCCAGGCAGATGTACAAGACTACGTGGATATGTCCATCTCCTCCACTATCAACCTTCCAGCCTGGGGGTCTAAGCTTAACAATGAAGACACTGTGGACACGTTTGCTAACACTCTTGCCAAGTACGCACACCGTCTCAGAGGCTTTACTTGTTACCCTGATGGGGCACGTGGTGGTCAGCCTCTGACTTCTGTACCCTATGCTGAGGCAGTGTCTAAGTTGGGTGAAGAGTTTTACGAGCATGTAGAGACCCATGACATCTGTGATATCAGTGGTACTGGGGGTTCCTGCGGGGTATAGACTTAAGACTGCACCCTAGTGGTCCCCTTAAGTCGGCACCTGAGCATGTGCATAAACTGCTCTTACCCTATACGTAAAAAGTATTGCAGTCTGTAGCTTGTACATGCTACAATTACCGTATTAGATAACCTCACGTAGCTCAACTGGATAGAGCAACGGACTTCTAATCCGTAGGTTGTACGTTCGAGTCGTACCGTGAGGGCCATACACAGGAGAAACCTATGGCATACTGGGGCTACCACGCAATGTTTGACTGTGCTGCTTGTGACATTGACCTGATCAGTGACAAGGAGCATGTCTACAACTTCATCAAGGAACTTGTTCCTGCTATCGACATGGTTGCCTTTGGTGAACCGATGATCGAACACTTTGCTACTCATGCTCCTGACAAGGCAGGCATTAGCTTCTGCCAGATGATCGAGACCAGCAACATCTCTGGTCACATGGTTGACCTGAATGGTGATGCCTACATCGACATCTTCTCCTGTAAGCCTGTGGACATTGGCATTGCACAGGACACCATCCAGAAGTACTTCGATCCCAAGAAGATCCGAGTCAACTTTGTAACACGCTCTGCGGGGTAAACATGTTTAAGAATCTATTTAAGAAGAAGCAACAGGAACTGCCCTGGATTATCGAGGGTAAGAAAGTCTTCGGTCTGCATGAAGGCCGAGACAAGACTGCTCTGACTAACTGGCTGAAGAGTGATGGTCAACGCCTGGGTGATGTAGAGAAGCTACCCTGGTGTGGTGACTACGTGGAGACTGCCATTAAGAACAGTCTGCCTGATGAACCTTTCACTGGTGCCGTTGGGAAGAACCCTTACTGGGCACGTAACTGGCTTAAGTTTGGCAAGCCTGTCATGTCCTGCTACGGGGCTATCATCGTCTTCTCCCGTGGTAGTGGTGGTCACGTAGGCTTTGTCGTTGGTGAGGATGACAACGACTACTATGTCCTCGGTGGCAACCAGAGTAACATGGTCAACATCGCCCGCCTAGACAAGTCTCGTTGCCTTGGGTTTACATGGCCTGTTACTCACCCTAACCCTGAGAGACCTCTGCCACGTATGACTGCAGGTAGTATCCCTAAAACAACGAATGAGTTCTGACAATGGCAAAGATCGCAACAGGTCAAGTATGGAAGCCTGACCGTAACAGGAAGAAAACTTCTCAGGGTGGGACAAAGTCTAGCCTTAAGCTGTCTAGTATGAACAAAAGCAAGAAGCGGTCCCATAAAAACTACCGAGGCCAGGGACGATAGAAAGGTAATACTGTGGTACAGCAGAAGCCAAAGCCCCGCACTCGACGTGTTCGTACAAAGCACGATGAAACGAAACAGACTATCGAACTGCTACCCCGTAATGAGAACCAAGCCCAGTACATCAGGGCGCTGGAAGAGTCAGACCAAGTGATTGTCTTCGGACCTAGTGGTACTGGTAAGACCTACGTTGTGTCTACATTTGCTGCCAACCTCTACCACCTGAAAGAGATCAACAAGATCGTGATCACTCGCCCTCATGTGGCAGTGGGTAAGGACATTGGCTACTTGCCTGGGACACTGGAAGAGAAGGCAGCGCCCTGGGCATTGCCTGTTCTGGATGTTCTGGAAAAGAAGTTGGGGAAGGGTGTGGTCGAGACAGCAGTCAAGTCTGGCAACATCGAGGTTGCTCCGCTGGCTCTAATGCGAGGGCGATCCTTCGAGGATGCCTTCATCATCTGCGACGAGAGTCAGAACATCACCTTCCACGAGTTGAAGATGTTGTTGACACGGGTCGGAGAGAATAGTAAACTTGTACTTAATGGTGATGTCATGCAGTCAGACTTGAAGGAGGCTGACGGTTTGTCTAAGGTGGTACACATTGTCAAGAAGCACATGCTCCCCGTACCTATTGTGGAGTTTGGTGTAGAAGACATTGTCCGAAGCGACATGACAAAGCTGTGGGTAGAAACATTCATCAAAGAGGGTCTGTGATGACACCTAACTATCAGTGGAAGTGGGACGACCAGGAGGACTGGGTAGATGTCTATGTAGACCCAAAGGATGGCAGTGTTCTAGAGTACCCCAGTGGGTACACGTACAGTAACACCCGTTGGGTTGACTTCGAGAAGTGTATTGATATCGAGACCAGACCCTACAAAGAGGACAGGGTCAACAGCCCCTCTCACTATGGCCAGGGTGTAATCGAATGTATTGACTACATCGAAGACTTCCTGACCAAGGAGGAGTTCATCGGTTACCTTCGTGGGAACATCGCCAAGTATATGCACCGCTGGCGCTACAAGAATGGTCTTGAAGATCTGAAGAAGGCACAGTGGTATCAGAACAGGCTGATCGAGGTGGTGTCCAATGACGATCTTTGAGTGGATCTTGGTCGCCAACCTGGTCCTTGGTCTGTACCTAGCCTACGTCACTTACCAGCAGGGGCAGGAGTTGGACGAACTGGGGGAACTCTTCGGTATGCAGGCAGAGATTAACGCTAGGTTCATGAAGAAGATCGTGAAAGAGAAGTTAGAATCTGGGGAGTGGACAGAACATGAAACCTTTTAATGAGGGGATCAAAGCATTCAAGGAGGGTAGACTTGGAAACCCGTACAGGCAAAACACAAAAGACTACAGAGACTGGGAGTTTGGGTTCAGCAAAGCCTACTTCTCCAACCTCGACCGAGTTAGAGAACGAGAACAGTCTAGAACAGGAGGCTATCAGGTTCAGGGCATCAAGGAAGAAAGTCCTTACACCCCCGCCTAAACCTGGAGAGCTTACGAACAGAACCTATCTTGCTGGTCAGGCTATGAACGCACTACTGATCAATAGCAGGGGCCAAGCCAGGATGGGGGATGTGAAGCAGGAAGCATATCAGTGGGCTGACTTCTTCCTGCGAGATGACTAATAAGAAACTAGAGTAATGACTAAGGGGGCTACCTTTCGGTGGCCCCCTCTTTTTATCTGCCTAGCTGTTGAACATCCGCCCTGATGATCTCTGCCCAGGTCATAATCTTTTCCCTGCGGGCTAGTTCATCCTCGATGGTGTCAGAGTCAACAATGAAGTCTCTTGCACTGTCAAACTGTTGACCAAACTGTACCTGAGAAAATGCTCTGACAGCATCATCATAGATGTCACCTGAGTAACCTCTTGACAGTTTTGCTTCCTCCATGACGTACAGGTTTCTAAGGTAGCCCGATGCAGCCCTTGGGTCGTCCCGTCTGAGTTGATTCCAGAGGTGTTCAGTCTCCTCAACTTCCCTAAGTATCTCAGCCGTAACAAAGCCAGTAAACATGTTACGTCTCTGTTCCAAGTTCTCAACTTCATTGTATGGTACACCACCAGCAAGAGCGCCTGTTTGACCTACACCCTCTGCCCAGACTTGAAACCTGTCGTTAAGACTCTCAGACAGTCTTTTCTCTACCACCCAAGCAACGGCAGGGTTAGGTACTTTACTTCTTGAGTAGAGGTCAAACTCTCTGATGTTGAGTCTGGCCATCTCTCTCTGGATTTCAGTAGGTCTAGGTCTAGAACTAAAACCAAACTGGCGGGACAGGGGGTTGAATGCCCCAACAGGCTGACCTCCACTAAAGGGAGAGAAGGTCGGGATGTCATTCCTACCATTCAGAGTCTGTGTCTGCTGACGAATACTCCAGTCGGGTAGCATTCTACTGGCTCTCATCTGCAGGGTGTCAAGGTAGTTCTCTTCACCAGCCAGTGTACCTACAATCACATCACCTGCAGTAGCCTCACCAGCAAGGCTGGGCCTGTCAGTCGGACCCATGAACACATCACGAGTGAAGGGTGTAGGAGCAGAAGCAGGATCAAGCATACCCTGGAAGTCTCTTGCGATAGTTAGCGGGTAGGTGAATGTGGCTGCAATGTCACCGAGGAATCTCTGGAGATCAGGACTAAACTCTTTCTCCTCCACACTCTCAACAACAGCGTTGACGAAGCTGGTGTCAAAGCCAAGGTCACCCATGCCTGCCGCAATCTCCATCATCTCTGATCCGACATTCTCAGGGTAGGGCATCTCATTACGCCAGCGATACAACAAGTCACCGATAAAGAAATTGGCTAACCAGGGACCAGCGGTACGGGAGATGTCTACAACACCTGTCTCTGTTTCCCGTTCATCATAGAAGACTTCTCCCTCGGTGGATGCAGCGGTGCTGTAACCCAGGAGGACCAGAGACATACCAGTCATCTGACGGGCAAAACGATCCTGACCAGTCTTAAACTGATCACCGAACATAATATTGTCCAACCTGTTCAGGCCACCCGTAGCTACACCAATGAGGGTGTAGTCGTTAATGTGTTCAAGGTGGTTGGCAATATAACGGGGGAAGGGTACACCAACACCAGCGGAGATAACAAACGGAAGCTTCTGGTGTGCAGACTCCAGGGCTGAAGCTGCCCTGCCGAAGGCACTCTCATCACCGTAGTAGCTACGCTGAAAGGTAAAACGACGTGCATCGTCCATAGCACCATCAACGATCTGCTGGGGTAGATCATCCAGTCGTCTACCTGTGGCTAGGAATTCTCTGATGTTTGTACCAATCTGAGGGTTGTTCACTTCTCTGAGTCTTCTATCCAGACCAGAATAAAAGCTGGCCTGTTTGAACACGCTGTCTGTAGCACTGTTCATAGTGTTGACGAATCTACCAATCCGAGCAGCAAAGCTCTGACCTTCCATAGCCGCCTCTGCTCTGCCTGTCTCAAAGAAAAGATTTCTGTATTCGAGGGGGTAGGATTCCTCAAGAAGACCTCTAGTGATACGAGCCTCATCCCGAGTCAGAGTCATACCCCTCAGGGTGGAAAGACTACCCCCCATCCAGTTTCTCTGTACCTGATCCCCAACCTGTCTGCCATAAGTAACACTGGCAAAGTTCTTCCAGAACTGGTTGGACATGTCGATGAGGAGGTTGCCAGAGGAGGTCACAGTGTTGGCCATAGTGGTGCCAAGCTGAGAAGTCATGAAGGCAATACGGATACTGTCTGCTTCCTGAAGACCCCTGTACATGGTTCTAAGAGGATTGGTTGTGTCGTAGGTGTCTGCCACAATGGTAGCCACAGTCCTGTCGTTCAGGCTGGACAGACCACGGCCACTGACATCAGCCAACTCTTCTGTTGCTGAAGCAAAGTCCTGCGTAGCCTGGGTTACAGCCCGTTCTGCTGCACCACGACCAGCACGGTCTGCGGCTCTGGCAATAATACTTGCTTCACCAAGGACTCGACCAGCACGAGACAGGTCCGACAGGTATATGTAAGAAAACTCTTCTCGGGACAGATTATATTTTGCCCTAATGTCATTCAATACTTCAGGGTCAATACTTTCGTTTTGAATACCCCGAACAACAGCGGATGTAATTCTTTCATTCGGCCCAACACTAAGACCCCTAGTACCTAACTCATCAAGAAGATCGAGGGTTGCCGCAGTTACACCCCGAAGCGTGTCAACAGACAGGGACTGAGTGATGTTGCGGTCTGTGTTTGTCGCACCGAGAATTTCTCTGCGTAGTCTGTTACCCTCTTCAACAAACTCTTTGCTGAGGGGATCAAGACGACGACCCGACTCCCTTGCTGACAAAATGTTTGCCACCTCAATAGCACGATCTGCCGCAGCCTGGGAAGCCTCTGCGGGTGCAGCAGACAGTCTCTCATTGGCAGTCTGTCTCGCAGCAGCACGGGCCTGCTGTCCTGCAGACTCACGAGTAGCAAACTCCTCCACCACACGACGCTGAGTTCTCACATCCAAGGCTCTGGTTGCAGACCCAAGGGCACCGCCAATAGTGGCACTGATTACTGCATCACGCAGGAGGTCACCTGTTCCGTACTCCTGGTCTGTGGTCTCCTCACGAATCTCACCCAGCATGGCACCCTGACCAGCGCCGATGGCACCTTCTGCAGCAGCCGAAGCAACAGCCCCACGTACTGCACCACCCCGTACCGTGCCAGCAACAGTATCCTGCACAGCACGGGTAGCCACACCACGGTGAACAAGGTCAGCAATCTGCGCTCTGACCATAGCCTGTGCAGACTTGCCAGCCGCCCTTGCAGCCAACTTAGAACCTACGCCCCAACCACCTGTGGCAACAGTAGCACCAGTGGAGGGAGAGGTGATAAAGGCAGAGATGTAGTCAATGGCACCATCAACCATGCCCGTCCCACCACCAGCCGATCTGTCAAAGGCTGTGATTAAACCCCCGAATGCCTGCAGTTCTCTCTCAGAGGTACGTTCCCTGTCCCTAACATAAGACAAGTCCTGAAGTGCAGTATATTCATTGGTAGACTGCCAACGCATGTGTTCCACAAAACGTTCTGCAAGACCCTGGGGTCCAGCCTCTGCAATCTCCTCCCTAGACATACCGTACCTAGACCCAGAAAAGAACCGAACAAGATCCCTCTGGAAGTCTGGGTTATCAGCCAGGTCTATGAACTTTTTTTCTTCTACTTCTTCTTCCAGATAAGAGGTCATCTGTTAAGCTCTTCATCTATGATAGAGTTAAAATCCCCAGGCTGCGTAGCCCCAGGAGTCCCACCTGTCATAGCAGTCATCGCATCTCCCATATCACTGTCACCTGGGACTGGGATTGCTACAGGTTCAACCGTTGACAGAGTTTCGAAGAAGGCTTGAGGGCCATCCTCAAAAAGTGTTGGGAGAACTTCGTTAATTTTAGCTGCATCTGGAATAGTCTGGTATGCCTGCACGACAGGGTTGGTAAAGTAACGGATGGCAGTCACTTCATTCATCCGACTGCCACCTGGAGTACTAATAGCATCAACAGCAGCGTCGGTTAGGTTGTTGACCATAACTCTTAGATCAGCAGGGGCATTAGCAGCAAAACTAAAACCACTTTCCCCGCTAACAATAAGGTTAGGTCCAAAAGTTCCCTGCAGCCTACGCATAATCCCGTCTGTAACTTTCTTTTCTAAGTCGAGGTCAACTTCAGTTGTGCTAAGAGAGATGTCAAAAGGGGGAAGACGGTCGCTGTACCTACTGGGTGTATACAAGTCTTGAAGGCTTTCAATATCCTGGTTATTAAACACAGACTCAACGATAGCAAGAGTGGTCTGCTCAGGATTATTCAAGTCAGCACCACTTTCGAATACACCAAGAATTGTGGCAGCAACAGTGTTAGTGTCAGCCATGTCACCCAGTTGACGGGCTACCTCTTCGTTTACAGCAGAGATTTTTTCTGGGGAGTAGTTGTTCTCTTTAGCCTGTGAGAGGATTAGATCAAGTTGTCCAGATCTATACAAGGCTTCTGAGACAGGTCTATTGAAACCGAGGGCAACACCAGAGTTGATGCCCTGTTGGATAACTTCATCTTCTGCTCGTCTTTGTAGAAGGATGGGGAGAACAGCCTGACGGTAACTGTCAACCCTAGCCTGCTCAATAGCACGACGACGGTCTTCTCGATCCTCTTCACGAATACGGCGAGCTTCCTCACGATCCATCTCTCTGTCACGTCTCTCACGGATGCCCTGCATCCCGAGGTAAAGACCTTCCCACATACCCATATCAAGCTCTCCTTGCCATCAAGCCAACAGGCTGTTCTTCGGTCATCATCTCAGGCTCTTCCTCTACCTGAGGTCTCTCAGCCTTCATAGCAGGGGCTACAGGTTCAATACCCATCTTCTGCATCTTCTTCTCTGCAAGGGTAGCATTGCGGGCATAGGAGCGTTGCTGTCTGATCTCTTTGTTGTCGAAACCTTCCTCGTATTCTACACCCAGAGCATCAGCAGTAGACTTGATGTACTCGTGGATAACAGGTGCAATGATTAGGCTGACATCAACAGTGTGAATGCCACCCATTACAGCACTACGCAGGATACCCTCAACAAGCGTAACTAGATCCACCCCAACCTCAAGGAAGTACATAGCGTCTTCCATACGGTCAGGATCAGTCAGTCTGTCCAGGTGAATCTGCAGAGCCTGCTCAGGATCAACAACCTCAGGAGGTCTCTCGTAGGGAGCATTCCGAGGGGTTGTGGTCAGAGACTGGCCAGGGATAGGTCTGTCAAACATTGTCATTGTTATTGCCCCGAGAAATCGTTGTAGTATGTGCTTAGCCTAGTTCCAAATTTATCACCAGGGTTGTAATTACCGCCAGAGCGTACAAACTGACGCATACCGCCAATACCACCAAGGTGTGCTACAGCACGAAGACCATCTCGGGTATAACCCTGATCAAGAAAACCACTTCTTTCGATGGCACGATCAATATCTGCCATATGCCAAGCAAAGACATCATCCTGCAGCCTAGGGTCTAGACGAAATTCTTCAGTGCTAAAGGATGCACCTGTATCATTCATATACTCTTCAAGACGGTCATCAGTAAACTGATAGCGTCCAGTTACATTCTGTTCCTTACCACCACTTGTGGCTTGAATCTGGATATCGTAGCGATTGCTACTTTCCCTCATACCAAGTCTGTCAGCAAAGTCTGTAACCTCACCGAAGTCAAAAGTGCCAGAGGGTCTGTCAGAGGGTTCCCGATCAACCTCTGTAAGGTATTCTTCGATAGCATCCGCAGGATTACTCTGACGGATGTTTGAGATGTACCCAGATATAAGGTTTGCAATACCCTCATCAGAGTCTTCAGAGACCTGCTGCATTGCTTCCTGTCTTCTACGAACAAGACCCTGACTTGCTTGGTCGATAAACTTAGAAGCAGTGCGACTCTCTGGCTTTGCTATATTCTCTTGAATAATGTCTGCCATCTCAGAAGCTTTTTTGTAGAGATTCTTATACATTCATATCATCCTAGAAGATGTCAAAGATGCTGCCACTGTCACTGCCACCACCACCGAACAAGAGGTCGGTCATGAATGCTGACCTGTAAGTAGACTCTCTGCTGTCAATCTGATTTCTCACAGCCTCCAAGTCTTTGTCTGCAAGGAGGATAGCCAACTGTCTGTCAAGACCACTCTGCTGTGCAGTGAAGGAGTAGCTCATGATGTCACGCTCCCTCTGCCAGATCTGAGCCAGGGATGCAGACGACAGGGCATTGACAGTCTTTGCAAACTCCATGTTGGCTTCGTTCTGAGCAGCGGTGTTAATGGTTGTAACATTCTGACGCCACTGGGCATTGGCCTGCTCAACGATCAGAGAGTTCTGAGCATTGAACAAGTCTCTCTGCTGTCTCAGTTCTGCATTGAACTGACTTACAGCATTGGTCTGCCCAGCGTTGAACTGGTTGACTGCGTTAGTCTGAACAGCATTGAACTGAGAAGTCTGGGAGGCAAGGCTCTGGAAGAACTGTTCTGTCTGGTTTTCACTAGCAGCATTGAACTGGGCGGCAGCATTACGTGCAGCCTGGTCTGTGAACAACGACTGAATGTTCTGCTGAGTCTTGAACAACTCTGTCTGCTGTTGATTAGACAGATTGGTCAGGTCCATCTGCAGGAAGTTCTGAGCATTCTGAACAGCAGCCTGTTGACGATTGTTCAGGTTTGACATGTCAAGGTTTGCAAGAGCAGAGGCTTCTGCAAGAACCATAGCCTGTCTATTGTTCAGATTCTGTAGATTGGTTGTGTTAGCAATACGGCTATTCTCAAGAGCCACCTGCTGTTCAGCAGTAAAGTTCATGTTTGCTACATCAGCAATACGTGCAGCATTTGCTACGCGAGACTGGAATGCCTGATCAAACTCTAGGCCAATAAATTGTGCCCGCTGTTGTGCAGCAAGCATAGCACGTTGCTGTCTGTTTGACAAGTTCTGAACTTCAAACTGAGCAACAGTCTGAGCATCTGCCGCAGCAACAGGCAGAGCAGACTCCATAGCAGCCTGCACAATAGCCTGACCAGCCATACTGGATGCACCCAGACCCCTAGCAGCCATAGTGGCTGTAGCTGCCCTCATAGCTCCTGCAGCCCAGGAGGGAGTAGCACCACCCTCGAACTGATTCATCAGGCCTTCGAGTTGACCCTGTACAGTAGCCTGCTTGGAGGGGGTAGCTTCTGCAGCCTGAACCTGTTCTGCAAAGGATGCAGCCTTAGCAGCATCAGCAGCACCAGTAATCAACTCACCATCCTGGATCTGTCTCTGGACAGGATTGTCCATCAGGATTGCAGTACCCTGAGCAGCCTCTAGGTTGGCTACAGAAGTCTGAGTCTGTTGTGCAGCGGTTACTTGAGCCTCAGGAGCCACCTGACCCTGAACAGCCTGTAGTGCTGCAGTTTGTGCCTGAACCTGGGGTGCTGCAGTCACAGCCTGCATAACAGACGCAGGGGTAGGAATAGCAACAGGTGCCTGAGCAGCAGTAGGGGCAGTAGTGGCAGTGATCGTTGGGGCAGGTGCAGCAGTCTGACCAGCACTGGGTGTGGTTATTAAACCCTGAGTTACATCCATAGGAGTAACCTGTGCAGTCTGCAGGGGTTGAGAAGCCTGTAGTGCCAGTTGTTGCTGACCCTGCTGTAGCTGCTCAACTGAACCACCAGTCTGAAAACCACGGATAGGGTTGTCCCCAACCATCTGCTTCATAGTCTCCTGGTACTTACCCATACGAGAAGCAGCAGCAGGGTTAGCAGCCAGAAACTGGTCAACACTCTGTTGGTCTGCTGGCCCACTATAACCAAACATACGAGCAAGGATACTTGCAGACTGTTGTGGTGTCATCATGTTTTTTCTCTTCTCGGTTATAGTGTAGTAAACAATTACTGTTCGTCAGCAGGCAGCGGTTCGTTGCCCTCGGCCAGCCACTCAAGATACTCTTGGTAGCAAGTGTTGGCGGGGTCGAAGGGGATGAAG
>Ga0209137_1001557_pt1 | contig 21530 bp, 22 predicted proteins | sample SaaInl5LU_22_DNA_FD_184642 | JGI IMG/M metagenome (GOLD analysis project Ga0209137, IMG submission 184642) | Marine microbial communities from expanding oxygen minimum zones in the Saanich Inlet - ESP_105LU_22_DNA (SPAdes) (version 2) | ecosystem: Environmental > Aquatic > Marine > Intertidal...
ATACACAACTAACTCCAATTACGCTAAGACTACAACAATTACTGCGCTTAACTCAGCATCAAACTAACTAGATGGAAATGAAGTTAATTTCAAATATTGCCGTATAGCGTATTTATTACTCGTAGTTACACTTAGTGCAAAAAAAGAATAATTTTATTTAATGAGCATAATTATAACTTTTACGCAAAAATAGCACTCGTTATAAATTTTTAAGCCTATGGAGTAAGCTGGATGTATCCCAGCGACCACCACCCAATGACTGAACGTCACCGTAATATTGGTCGACGATTTTGGTGACGGGGAGATGCGCGCCATTATCTTTGGCCTCGGCTAAACAAATAGCCAAGTCCTTACGCATCCAGTCCACGGCGAAACCAAAATCAAATTCTCCTTGGGCCATCGTGTTGAATCGATTTTCCATTTGCCATGACTGCGCGGCGCCTTTTGAAATAACATCAATTACCGCAGATACATCGAGGCCAGCTTGTTGGGCAAAATGAATACCTTCAGCAAGGCCTTCCAACAAACCCGCAATGCAAATTTGATTGACCATCTTGGTTAACTGTCCAGCTCCTACACCACCCATAAGTTTAACGGATTTTGCATAGCTCTGCATAACGCTTTCAGTGTTTGCAAAAACAGGCTCCTCACCGCCAACCATAATTGTTAGCTGACCATTTTCAGCACCCGCTTGACCGCCCGATACCGGAGCATCTAAAAAACCGAGACCGTGAGAATGAAACACCGAACCAAGCTCTCTCGCCAAATCAGCTGACGTGGTCGTATGGTCAACAAATACAGCGCCTGGTTTCATAGCGTGCAATGCCCCGTTTTCGCTGAGGGTCACGGCTTTTACATCCTCATCACGTCCGACACAGGCGAACACATAATCGGCATCTTTAGCAGCTTCAGCCGGCGATAATGCGATTGCTCCGCCATACTCAGCTTGCCACTGCTCAGCCTTTTGAACCGTTCGGTTAAAAACACAAACGTCGAAACCTGCTTTACTTAAGTAACCCGCCATTGGATAGCCCATAACGCCGAGGCCAATAAAGCTACATTTTGTCATATTTTATCCGCCTTCTAACGAGATTGCCTTGGTTTTATAACCTATTAATGATAATTAATCTTTTACAGACAACTCTGCAACAAGCTGAGTTCCAGCTTACCATCCATTGCACCGTTTTAGAACTTCTTAAGTCGGCAAATATTTTATAAAATAGTATTCCTGCAACCCATTGAGTGTGACAACATAAAACTGATGACTTTAGAAATTTTACTTTCAGGCCCGATACACATGTGGATGACTTTCGTGATCATTGCGGGAGCTGTATTTTTTTATGCCTCAGAGAAAATATCCCTAGAAGCGACATCCTTACTCGTTGTCGTTATTCTGTTAGCGGTGTTTTCATTCTATCCACTGACGGATAATATCGGCCAGCCTATTCTGGGCGCGGATGAGTTGCTGCGAGGGTTTGCCAATCCGGCTTTAATTTCCATTCTCGCCCTACTCGTCATGGGGCAAGGATTATTTCGCTCCGGTGCTTTGGAACACCTAATTGAGTTAAGCACGCGCAATGCCGGCCGCAATCCCTATCTTGCCGCTGTGATTGCTTTGATCGCTGTAATTATACTCAGCGCCTTTTTAAATAACACACCCGTCGTGTTGATGTTCATCCCCGTGATCGCGGCCATATCATCTAAAGGCAGCCTCAATAACAGCACCATGATGATGTCTTTGAGCTTCCTCTCCATCCTTGGTGGGATGCTGACGTTAATCGGCTCGTCAACAAACCTCTTAGTCGCCAATACAGCTAGCTGGCTTGGAATTGCTCCAATCGGTTTTTTTGACCAGACCGTTGTAGGACTTTTCCTTATGGCCATTGGTGCCGTCTACGTCTTGTTCGTCATGCCGTTCATCCTCGGCGAAGCAAAAGACGATAAGAAGAAATCCGCAACGCCAGTTTCAGGACGCCAATATATTGTCGAAGTTCGTTTGCGCCCTGGCGACAACTTAGTTGGTGCTTCATCGTCCTCGGGATTTTTCCCGGCCATCCAAGGCATGACTTTACAAATGGTCGAAGGTCAATCGGGCGTATTACTTCCGCCATTTGACGATTACACGTTACAGGTCGGCGACCGCTTATTCTTAGCAGCAACACGCAAGGAATTGAGCGACACATTATCGACGAGCGACCATTTTCTAACCGGCAACATTAGATCGGTTCAGCTACGTTCAAGCACCCAAAAAAGTGAAGATTTGGTTCTTGCCGAACTCGTAGTAGCGCCTGGTTCTAGAATGACCTCGCGAGCCATTTATCAAACAGGCTTTAGCCACGAGACCGATTGTTTAATTGTCGGCGTGCAACGTCGCACTCGTATGTTGCGCCATCAATTGTCTGACATTCGCTTAGAGGCTGGTGATGTGTTGCTAGTTCTTGGCGCCCCGGAAAGCGTTCAAAATTTACGCGGTAATCGGGATGCTCTGCTAATGGAATGGTCTGCTCAGGAACTGCCCAATTTTGCCAACGCCAACAAAGCACGACTTATATTTGGGCTGGCTATTTTATCGGCAGCTCTGGGTATTGTTCCGGTTGTTACGGCTGCCATGGGGGGCGCCCTGATGATGCTTTTAACGGGGGTGCTAAACATTCGTCAGGCGGGTCGCGGGGTCGATATGCGCATCTACCTACTGGTCGGCGCGGCGCTATCTATGTCCGAGGCAATGTCAGCAACTGGCGGCGCGGGTTATCTGGCATCAGGGTTTTTAGGTTTATTTGACGGCTATGGCGTCGCCATCATTCTGTCGGCATTTTTTCTTATCTGCGCCGTCATAACAAACGTTCTCTCCAATAATGCAACGGCTGTATTGTTCACACCAATTGCTATTAACCTTGCCAGCAAGTTAGGCGTCGACCCAACTCCGTTTATATTTGCCGTTATATTCGCGGCCAATTGCAGTTTCGCAACGCCCATTGCTTACCAAACCAATTTGCTTGTCATGACACCCGGTAACTTTACTTTCACAGATTACCTCAAAGCTGGTGCACCACTTGCTTTTATTATTTGGATTGGCTTTTCTTTAATTGCGCCTTGGTATTACGGGCTTTAGGGAAGACAGCGATGAGCAATCAAAGCGACCTTCGCCTCCCTTCATTCTACCTGACTGATTTGTCACCCTGCCCTTATCTTGAGGGTAAGCAGGAGCGTAAAATGTTTACTCATCTTGAGGGAGACATGGCGGACGAATTATTAAATGAACTATCGCATAATGGGTTTAGAAGAAGCCAAAACATTATTTATAGACCGGCATGTGAACCATGTATGGCTTGCAGATCTGTACGTGTGGACGTGGAAAATTTTGTCGTATCCAACAGTTTTCGTCGAACCATTGCAAAGAATAGAGACTTAATCAAAACCGTTATTCCTCCACAAGCCAGCCGCGAACAATATGATCTACTGGGTAAATACCTTGACCATAGACACGAAAACGGCGGCATGTCGGATATGACGAGCCTCGACTATATCAATATGATAGAAGACACATTCGTTGATACGCACATGGTTGAGTTCCGCTCACCTAAAAACACCCTTGTTGCCTGTATGCTTATCGACAAACTCAATGATGGTTTATCCCTAGTTTACTCGTTTTTTGACCCCATGTTGCCGAAGCGCAGCTTGGGTAATTATATGGTGCTTAGCCAAATAGAACGCGCCAAACGCAGCGATATTCGGTTTATTTATCTGGGCTATTATGTAGCCAATAGCCCGAAAATGTCGTATAAAAAACGCTTCATGCCGCTACAGGAACTATGCTCAGTCGGCTGGAAACCATTGCAAGACGACGATACCTTGTCGAGTTCATCGCAAGGGTCATCAGAAGCGTCACAATTGGAGGGGAAAACTAATGAATAAGAAAACAATCAGTCGTCGGGGGATTATATCATCCTTAGCCGCAGGTACTGCTATGGCGGCATCGGGTTCTATTGCTGCACCTGCTTATGCGAGTGGCAAGCGAAAACTTAAAATGGTTACAACTTGGCCGAAGAACTTTCCTGGCCTTGGCACCGCGCCTGAAAACATAGCAAAGCGAGTATCTGAACTCAGCGACGGTGAATTAGAAATTAAAATTTATGCAGCCGGTGAACTGGTCGGAGCCTTCGATGCATTCGATGCGGTTTCGACAGGCACGGCCGATATGTATAACGGTGCAGAATATTATTGGCAGGGCAAGTCGCCGGCTTTTAACTTTTTCACTGCAGTTCCATTCGGAATGACCGCTCAAGAATTAAGCGCCTGGATACATTTTGGTGGCGGCCAGGAGTTATGGGACGAACTATCTGCAAAATTTAAAATTAAGGCCTTTCAGTCGGCTAACACTGGCGTCCAAATGGGTGGTTGGTTTAATAAAGAGATACTGACGCTGGAAGACTTTAAGGGGCTAAAAATTCGCATGCCCGGACTTGGCGGCGAAGTTATGCGGCGCCTCGGAGCTGCAGCCGTTTCACTGCCTGGTGGTGAAATCTTTCCGAGTATGAAAAGCGGTGCTATTGACGCTTCCGAATGGGTTGGGCCTTGGAATGACATGGCGTTCGGTTTTTACCAAGTCGCTAAATATTATTATTGCCCAGGTATTCACGAACCCGGAGCCGGTCTATCAACGGGCATCAACCTAGATGTCTGGAACGATTTATCAGCCTCTCATAAAGGGATCATCCGCGCTAGTTGTGCGGCTGAGAATGAATATACATTAGCTGAATATAACTATAAGAATGCTGCGGCTTTGGACACTCTCGTTACAAAACACAAAGTGGAAGTTCGTTCATTCTCTACGGATATTATGCGTGGCCTCAAAGAGGCTTCTGAAGCCGTGCTAGAGGATATTTCTAAAGAAGATCCGTTCACGAAAAAAGTATATGAGAGCTTTAAGGCCTCCTTGAAAAACTCAATGGAATGGGGCAGCCGATCAGAAGAGCCTTATACTAAAGCACGCCGAGAATTATAGTACAGTATAACTCGATACGAATAGAGGCCTTTAACAACATGACGCGTCACCTACTTTTTCGCCTTGCTAGAACTCTAGATCACTGCAATGGCGCAATTGGTGGTGCCGCGAAGTGGTTAAGCTTGGCTATGGTACTCGTTCAGTTTTTGGTTGTTGTATTGCGCTATGTTTTCGGTATCGGCTCAATACAACTTCAAGAGTCTATTCTCTACATGCATGCCATATTATTTCTAACAGCTGCCGCCTATACGTGGAGCGATGACGGGCATGTGCGCGTAGATATTTTTTACGCCCGACAAAGTGAGCAGGTAAAAGCGATTATTAATCTGCTAGGTGCGTTGTTTTTTGTTTTACCAATTTGTCTGCTCATACTCTGGGTTTCGTATGACTATGTAAGCTTCTCTTGGGCTGTTCGCGAGGGGTCTCGTGAGACCAGTGGAATACAGGGTATTTTCATACTTAAAAGCTTCATCTTAGTATTCGCCGTACAGATGGGCTTGCAAGCGATCAGTGTAATCCTTCGGGGCGGACATGATTTCCCAAGTGTATCCAGCGAGGAAAGCGACATCATCGCCTTGCAAGGAAATAACAGCCTATGAATTTTCATATGGATTTATTGCTATTTGCAGTTACGTGTATCGCTCTGATAAGTGGGTTTCCGGTTGCTTTCACCTTAGCCGGCACAGCCCTTTTATTTGGTATGATCGGCATCGGTATGGGAATTTTTGACCCAAGCTTTTTCTTTGCGCTACCGCAACGAATATTTGGAACGATGAGCAACGAGGTTCTCGTCGCCGTTCCGTTATTTATATTCATGGGAACGATGCTCGAACGTGCCCGTATTGCCGAAGACTTACTCGACAACATGACCCGTTTGTTCGGATCGATGCGTGGCGGATTAGCTGTCTCCGTAACCTTAGTTGGCGCCCTACTCGCGGCATCAACCGGCATCGTAGGCGCGACCGTGGTTACGATGGGCCTTCTATCTTTACCCACAATGTTAAAACGTGGCTACGACCCCGCACTTGCGAGTGGGGCTATCACTGCAGCTGGTACGCTTGGCCAAATCATACCACCATCAATTGTACTGGTTTTATTGGGTGACGTGATAGCCAATGCATATCAAAAGGCCCAACTCGAGCAGGGAATATTTTCTCCTGAAACTGTATCTGTGGGCGAACTATTTGCAGGCGCACTCATCCCCGGCCTAATATTGGTCGGGCTGTATATCGTCTATCAAATCGTTATAGCTTACCTTCAGCCACATCGGGCACCGCCCAGCGATTTCGCGGATGAAAAACCCGTGCATCTGAGCGACATTGTCACAAGTTTACTACCCCCAATCCTCCTAATTATAACTGTACTAGGATCAATTTTGGGTGGTATAGCGACACCAACGGAGGCGGCTGCGGTCGGCGCCGTCGGAACCATCCTGCTTGCAGGAGAGCGCCTGATAGCCAATCCACTTTTACCAAGGTTTGGCGCACTCGCCTTGATCGGCCTCGTGATCATGACTATTAATTTTGATCTTCGTACCGCCCGCGACGTTCTTAGCTTCGGTGATTATTTCGGTATCGGTGTAGCGTTACTGCTGAGCCTGACCGTCGCTCTAGCTATTTTTAGATCTTTAATGGCTTGCTGGCCCGAAAAAATTATCCACCGCGTTATGGATAGCACCATGAAGACAACCTCCATGGTGTTTGTAATATTGATCGGCGCGGCCTTGTTCTCACTCGTGTTTCGCGGTCTCGGTGGCGACGAGACAATAGAAAACTGGTTACATGCAATTCCTGGGGGCGCGTTGGGAGCTGTTGCTGCCGTTATGATTATTATGTTTTTTCTTGGGTTCTTCTTAGACTTCATTGAGATAATTTTTGTTGTCGTACCTATCGTTGGGCCGGTTCTATTAGCTATGGATGTTGACCCAGTATGGCTCGGCATCATGATGGCGATTAATCTACAGACTTCGTTTCTAACGCCGCCATTTGGCTTTGCTTTATTTTATTTACGCGGCGTTGCTCCACCGAGCGTTTCGACGATGCAAATCTATCGCGGAGCCATTCCATATGTGCTAATGCAATTATGCTTACTCATCGGGCTCGCCCTAGCGCCCGGGTTAATCACGTGGCTGCCAGACTTTATTTTTGGCTAACCATAATTCGTAAACCGTACTCCAGAGGTAAATTCAGTTCATGTTCCGTACAATGTCCCCTTCACTTCTCCTTACCCTTGCCGCGATTATTATAATTACAGTCGGGGGGTATTATTATCAGAACCGTCCAGCGATCGCCGATGGTGAAATTGGGTTACAAATTGGCGTACCAGCTCGGCACGAAATCGCTCCCATAAACAGCGTATACATTCTACCCGTTGTGCTTCAACTAACGAACAAGACTGGTGGAGATGTAGAGTTAACCGCTGTTAACTCATGCAAAATATTTCGTTATATTATCACGCGTATTGATGAGACCTTCATTCAAGCATCTGGCGCAGGAGAGACCTGTAGCGCAAGCAGCGTTAGCGACCTAATAGAGGCCGACACGGTTCTCGAGGATATCCAACAAATTCGTCTGGACGCAGATCGCTTTAAGCCAGGTACGCATATATTAAGTGTGCGGTTTTGGGGATATGATGCGACGGCAACTGTTGAATTTACCCTTCCCGACTTCAGCCAAGATAACGTTAGCGCTCCAAATTAAGCATAAACAATCCAGAATTACATGCAATTTGGAATTAGAGACGGTTTGGAAAAGCCGCGCCCATTAGACCGTCCGCAGGAAACCCTTTCGGGCGTACTTTTCCAGCTTGCGCCCGAAGTCCGTAAAAGTCTTTAAGGTCCTCAAATACACGCGAACGTCCAGATTTGTCGCTGACACTTAGGCCTTGTTTTTCAAAGTATACCCGAACATCGCTCAAGTGACCGTCGCCATGGCGCTGAAGTCGCACACCCTTGCCGCGCGTCATTTCTGGAACATCGGCTAATTTAAAACATAACAACTTTCGGTTTTCACCAAGAACAGCAACATAGTCACCGCCAGCTGGCACGCATACCGCCGCTTCATCAGGAGCTTTAACATTCAACACCTGCTTACCAGCACGCCGCGAATTTAACACTTCATCTTCTGAAACAACAAAGCCATTGCCAATGCGCGACGCCACAAGCAGTTTACGCTTTGGTTCATGTGGGAAAATTTCAACAATCTCTTCGCTTGGATCGATATCAAGCATCAACCTAACTGGCTCACCATTGCCGCGTCCACCTGGAAGCTTACCAGCTTCTAAGATATAAAAACGGCCATTTGAGGCGAATAGAACCAATTTATCCGTGCTCTGCGCATGCAAAACAAATCCAGCCTTATCGCCACTTTTATATGTCAGGCTAGCGCCATTTTCGATATGGCCCTTCATAGAGCGGATCCAACCTTTGTCTGAACAAACTATGGTGACCGGCTCTTTAGCCACAAACATATCCAAGGATACATCTTCTAGAACGGGCGCCGCTGACATAAGTGTCCGACGACGACCCAGTTCAGTTTTGGGTCCGAACTCCTTACGAAGATCTTTAATATCGTTACTAATTGTTTTCCATTGTAGCTCATCCGACGCAAGCAATTCCTTCAAACTAGCGCGCTCTTTGGACAGGTCCTTATGCTCGCGGCGAATACCATCTTCCTCGAGCTTACGTAATGCACGCAGACGCATATTCAAAATGGCGTCGGCCTGATTTTGCGTTAAATCGAAAGTTGTCATTAATAAATCGCGTGGCTCATCTTCTTGGCGAATAATACGAATGACTTCGTCTAAATTCAAATAAGCAATCAAATATCCCGCGAGTATTTCTAATCGCGCATCCAACTTCTCAACTCGGTTTTTACTCTTGCGGATAAGCACATCTTTACGATGATCCAGCCAGGACAACAAAACTTCGCGAAGCCCCATCACTCGCGGAACACCCTGTGCATCCAACACATTCATATTCAGCGATATGCGAGTTTCTAGTTCAGTGACCTTAAAGAGAGCTGCCATCAAGTGAGCTGGATCCATCTCTTTATTCTTCGGATCTAGAACCAGTCGAACATCCTCGGCACTTTCATCGCGCACGTCTTCCAGCATTGGCAGACTGCGGTTTTGCATCAGCTCAGCGATACGTTCAATCAATCGAGATTTTTGAACCTGATAAGGAATTTCTGTAACAACAATTTGCCACTGACCACGTGGCAACGTTTCCACTTCATATTTTGCGCGCAGCCGAAAGCTACCGCGTCCCGTTGCATAGGCTTGTGCAATGGCCTCTGGTGGCTCAACACAGATACCGCCTGTTGGGAAATCGGGGCCCTTAACATATTCCATAAGCGTCTCATTACGCGCCTGCCGAGACTTTATTAAATGCAAGCTCGCGGCCAGTAGCTCATCTGCATTATGCGGAGGAATATTGGTTGCCATACCAACCGCAATACCAGAAGACCCATTAGCTAAGAGATTAGGAAATGCCGATGGAAACACCAAAGGTTCCTCATCTTCACCATCATAAGTATCCCTGAATTCAACCGTTCCCTGATCAATATCTTGCAGCAGTAATTGCGCGACACGGGTCATACGCGCTTCCGTATACCGCATAGCTGCCGCATTATCGCCGTCGATATTCCCGAAATTACCCTGGCCATCTACAAGCGGATAACGAACCGCAAAATCTTGTGCCAAACGTACCAACGCATCATATACAGACTGGTCACCATGCGGGTGATAACGACCAATCACGTCACCAACCACCCTAGCCGACTTCTTAAAACCGTTTTCAGGATCAAGACGCAACTGACGCATGGCATATAGCAAACGCCGATGCACTGGCTTCAGACCGTCGCGCACATCAGGCAATGCTCGGTTCGTGATCGTCGAAAGCGCATAGGCCAAGTAGCGCTGCTCAAGCGCTTCTTTGAGACTAATCATCTCAGACGGAATATCTGGTTTAACTGCTTTGGTCATTATTTGCTTTATAAGCAGATTCTCCAGCGAAGCTTCAAGCCTTTTCAGTTCTCTCCAATAAATGAAGAAACCTCTCGCGAATATGCGGCATAGTCCGGCCATTCATCATATATACACGCCGTTCTAAAAAGTGACCGGTAAGCGCAAAACCATCCAAAACATCCTGTCTTGTGACATCAGCATCGGTAAATTTCAAAAATTTTGGCAGCCTAAACAATTGATCTAAATAGGGTTCTGCAGCATCGTCACTGACGGCGCAGCCACTTCGGGGCGACACATAGTTCAAATTATCAACAACACCCGTAGCTGCGCATTTAGATAAATCCAGTCCGAACCCCATTTCCTCCAATAATGCGACCTCAAACCTTACAAACAAAGCGGGCCAAATCTCGATATCATTGAAGTTTTCAAGTACTGTCTGCCCCGTATCAAATAAACGCGTATAGGCTTGGCGCTCTGGGGTAATCAGCAGCAAATTGGCTAGCGTCTGTATTGCCGACAGCTCCAGCGGCTCACTTAACCAACGAGCCGCATAAGCCGTGCTTGGTTCCACAGTCACATATCCTAAATGTTCAGAAAGTCGCGCCCGCCAATTGGCGCGCACCATATTTCCCGCCAGCAAAACTGGACGCAACCGACGGCTATTGCCGCCACGAACGAGACCACCATAGCGACCATGCTCGCGTGTAAATACGTCGAGAATGGCGCTGGTTTCTCCGTGCGAACGAGCCGACAAGACAAATGCGTCCGCCGTCCACTCCATCTAATCGACCTTGAACTCAAGGCCAAGGGCTCTGTAACGTGCCGGATCTTCCATCCAATTCGCACGCACCTTGACGAATAAAAATAAATGTACACGATGGCCAAACATTTCCTCAATGTCGCGTCTAGAAGCCTCTCCAACTTCGCGAATAGCTTTACCATTTTTGCCCAGTACAATCGCCTTTTGCCCATCACGACGCACAAAAATAGTCTGCTCGATCCGGACACTTCCATCCCTCTTACGCTCCCACTTCTCGGTCTCGACTGTAAGTGTATAAGGCAGCTCCTGATGCAGTCGCATAAACAATTTTTCACGGGTTACTTCAGCGGCAAGTAATTGCGATGGAATATCTGCCGCTTGATCTGCAGGGTATAGGAACGGTCCTTGCGGGACTGTCTCTGCCAATACCTGCTTTAAGCGTTGCGTGCCGTCTCCATTCAGAGCGGAAATTAAAAAAACCTCCTTAAACTCCATGACTTTGCTCAGCCGGTCGACAATTTCTAGAAGTCGGCTACGTTCAACACGGTCAATTTTATTAAGCACTAAAAATACAGGTTTGGTAAATTTTTGTGCACCGGCAAAAACCAACTCGCCATCTTCCCCAAACTTCTGGCTGGCATCCAACAAAACAATAACGGCATCCGCATCATTTGCTCCGGCCCACGCCTCGCGCACCATTGATTTATCCAAGCGTTGGTTTGGTTTAAACACCCCCGGCGTATCAACAACAATAATCTGGCTTGTCGCTTCTTGAAAGATAGCCCGCAAACGCATCCTCGTTGTCTGCGCCTTATGCGTGACAATAGCAACTTTCTGGCCCGTTAGCTGATTTGCCAATGTCGACTTACCCGCATTTGGCGGACCGATAACAGCGACAAAGCCGCAGCGCGAATTTTCATTATTCATCTAATAACCCTGCTTGTGACATTAATTTATATGCGGCGCCTTGTTCTGCTAAACGCCGAGACCCCGCATCCGCCCGCGCCGAACCGATCGAATTTAGGGAAACCTCAACCGTAAATACGGGTGAATGATCTGGCCCGGTTCGTTCGACAATAGCATAGACTGGAAGTTCTTGATGTTTTTGCATCGACCATTCTTGTAACCGAGACTTCGCGTCAATCGGCGAAGATACACCAAAGAACGACTGCCAATGGCTTAGCACCAGCGACTTTGCCGCCTCAAGCCCGCCATCAAGATATACAGCACCAATAATCGCTTCACAGCAATCCGCCAAAACACGCGGCGTAACGGTGGAGGCTTGGCCATTTTCTTGGCGCAAATATTCAGCTACCTGCCATGTTTCAGATACTTTTTCGCAAATATCACCACTTGCTAAATACGCTAAACGCTTGGCCAAATCACCTTCTTTGGTATCCGAAGAAATGTTTGAACCTGTAGCCGATGACGAGAGATATAAATGTTCAGCAATCGCTAGCCCCAGAACACGGTCGCCAAGAAACTCTAGGCGCTCATTGTTTTGTTTTAATTCAAGGCTCGTCGGCTGCAAAGAACGCAACAATATAGTTTTATCCTTAAAGGTATATCCAATGTTTTTCTCAATAAGAATAGGAGGTGGCTTGGCCATTACTCTATCGCCGAAAACAAGCGGCTGAAACGAATAGATGATGGCCACTTCCAAATTTGCCACCATGACGTCCGGTCATCAAACGAGTAGAACAACACTTGCGCCGGCCCAACCAGATTTTCATATGGCACGTAACCAACATGACGCATGAACCTACTATCTGTTGAGTTGTCGCGATTATCGCCCATCATAAAATAGTGCCCCACTGGCACAAGATATTCTGGTGTATTATCGCCAACTGAACCGTCCACTTCATCAAGCGACAAATAACTCACACCGTTTGGTAGCGTTTCTCTGTATTGGCGAATAGGTTTGGTTTTGCCTGATTTATCATGATCCAAAAACTCACTTAGCAATTCACGTTTCACGGGTTCACTATTGATATAAAGCTGGCCACCCGTGACCTGAATTCGGTCGCCCGGCAAACCAATGAGACGCTTCACATAATCTGTTCGATTATCGCGCGGCAGCTTAAACACAATTACATCGCCGCGTTCCGGCTCACTCCCCATAATACGCCCAGACCAAACTGGCGGACTAAATGGGAAGCTGTGCTTCGAGAACCCATAGGAGAATTTAGACACAAAAAGGTAATCACCAATCAACAGTGTTGGCTTCATAGAACCTGACGGAATATTGAATGGCTGAAACAAAAAAGAACGGATGATAAGCGCGATAACCCCCGCCCAAATAAGCGTGCTAAACCAGCTATCCTTTTCACCTTTTGATACTTTTTTCTTTTCCATCAGCATTTCATAGCATAGCTCACCTGAGCTAGCCTCTCTTTTCTTTAAACGTTGGAATATCGGAGCATTTAAACATTAAACGTTCCAGGAAACGGGTATGGCCGATATAATGACGATAGCCTGCGCCATCGGAAAATCATCCGTAATCGTCAAGCTAATTTCGGCACGAAAACCCCCCGGAGTGATTTTCTCAAGACGTTTCTGCGCCCCGCCCGTCAACTCAATTGTTGGCGCGCCTGAAGGCTTGTTTACGACGCCCATATCACGCCAGAAGACACCTTGGCGAAGACCTGTACCAAGTGCTTTTGAACAGGCTTCCTTAGCCGCAAACCGCTTCGCGTAAGAGGCCGCTCGCAGTCGACGTTTGTCCGACTTTTTTTGTTCAATGGGTGTGTATAATCTTTGAATGAACCGATCTCCATAACGCGCAATTGTTTTCTCAATTCGCCGTATATCGATCAGATCATTGCCGATACCAATAATCATGTCTGGCCTGATCTAGCTATATCCATGAGAGTACGCATTTTTCTCAAACCTTCAGGTAAGCCAAGAAAAACCGATTCTGCGATAATAAAATGGCCAATGTTAAGCTCTCTAACTTGCGGTAACTCGGCAATTGCACTGACGGTTTCAAAACAAAGACCGTGTCCCGCATGAACCTCAAAGTTCAGATCATTTGCCAAAACGGCACCGTCGCGCAAGCGCTGTAACTCATTCGCAAATGGCATGGAATTTTGCAGCGCATGGCAGTAAGTTCCCGTGTGTAACTCAACAATATCTGCGCCTACACGCTTGGCGGCTTCCAGTTGTTTTTCATCTGGATCAACAAACAGCGACACGCGGATACCCGCTTGCAAAAATGGAGCTATATATCTCTCGAGTTTATCTACCTGGCCAGCAACGTCCAAACCACCCTCAGTCGTAATTTCTTCACGCTTCTCGGCTACCAAGCAAACTGCATTGGGCAAAATCTCTAGGGCAATTTTTTGCATTTCTGCCGTCGCAGCCATCTCCATATTTAAGGGTAGTGGAACTTCGGCACGAAGTGCGCGCAAATCAGCATCGCGAATATGCCGCCTGTCTTCGCGAAGATGTGCAGTTATTCCGTCGACGCCATTATCTTTAGCCAATAGAGCTGCACGAACAGGGCTAGGAAAGTCCTCACCCCTCGCATTACGAAGCGTAGCCACATGATCAATGTTCAAACCTAAGCGCAATTCATTCAGGGACATTACAGAACTTCATCCTTATGTGTTTTGCTGGTCGCATCCATAGTCTTATCAATGGGCCCACCCTGATTCGAAACGCCTTTAGACGTATTTACTTTAGATGAGCGCAGCGCAGTGAATTTTGCCATCATCGCCAAACGCCGATCTTGATAGAACTTAACCGAGAAGTAGCTCGAATAATAAACCATAACAGCCATGAGCAGCCCGATCGGAATGCCGCCCAATGCCATAGGCATAATAACCGGCCAGAACAGCTCCAAAGGCGAATTAAATAAAGTTGCTGCACCCAAATTATTCAACTCATTCACGTTGCCCTGCGTCCCCAAAAACATATGACCAAGTCTAAACGTGCCGAGCCAAATAAACGGGAACGTCAATGGGTTACCCGTCCAAGTTCCAATTACCGATGCAATGATATTGCCACCGATCAACCAAGCAATCAGACTAGCAAACAGCAGATGCAAACCAAGAAATGGGCTCGCAGAAACAAAGGCGCCAGCCGCCAAACCCAATGCGATAGAGCGCGCAGATCCGTTAATTCGAACGACCCTATGCCAAGTATATTGTATGGCACGCAGCCAGCCAGTTTTTGGCCAGACTTGTTGCCTAAACTTTTGCAATAGGGTTAACGGGGATCTGCGGCGGAACATATCAAACTCAAACCAAATTGCGGCTACCCGGCTTGATAGCCGGAATTGATTTCAGATCATCTGGAACGTTATCCGCTTCAAACGTCTCAACCTTTAGGGATGTTAACGAGACGAGTTTCGTGCCAATTTTAGCTTTTCCATTGGAGCGGTCGATCAGGCAGGCTGCACCAACCACACGCCCACCATTTTTGCGGATTGCCGTAATAGCTTCGCGCGATGACAGGCCCGTTGTTACAATATCTTCAACCATTAGCACTCGTGGCTTTTTAACCAGCTCAAAACCGCGGCGTAAAATAAACTCACCACTCACGCGCTCAAGAAACATCGAAGGCACACTTAGCTGACGCCCCATTTCATAACCAACGATTACACCGCCCATAGCCGGTGAAACCACGATATCAATCTCTGATTTAATTTCCAGCTGAACTTGCTTTGCCAAGGCACGGCACAAGCGTGCGGAACGCTTTGGATCCATCAAAACACGCGCACATTGCAGGTATTGACGACTATGCAATCCAGAAGACAAAATAAAATGCCCTTCTAACAAGGCGCCCGCCGCGCGAAACTCATTGAGAACCTTTTTTTGATCCATATTCCTATTCCCTAAAACTGTACCTAACTCGCAGAGACAAAACGCTCTACCGCACTCACTACACTGCTTCCACGTAAAGCTGAAATAACCTTATTCGCATGATTGACGTCTCGCACCTGAATGTCGAGCGTTAAGTCATAAAAACTATCGTCACGTTGCCACAGCGAAAGATTGGAAATGTTAGATTCAAAATCCGCTATAGTCTGAGCCACGTGCCCTAATGTACCAGTTTTATTGACAACCGTTATAACGAGACGGCTTGCGAACAAATGTTTTCCAACATTATCATCATTAACGTCCCATCGCATCGCTACCCAACGCTCAATTTGATCTTCAAACTCATTCAGCCGACTGGACTGCATCGGATAAATCACCAGTCCCTCGCCCGGGCTGATAATACCGACAATCGGGTCGCCTGGAATTGGAAAAGAACCATCCTCAAACTTCATCGCCAAATCAGAGGCGACGGAACTAACGGGTACCGCGAAAGCTTCATCGGGTTTTTCTTGTTTATCGCTCGCCTTCTTGCCTTTACTTGCTCGCAGCTTTCGTTCCTTGGGAGGCAACACCGTCAACATGACATCCGCTGCAGATAGCTTGCCGCGTCCAACATCAGCGTATAAAGACGGTAGGTCGTCATAACTCAGAAGTCCCACGGCACGCTCAATAAGCTCACGCTTGGGATCAATCCCCTCGCTCGCAAACAAGCTCTTAATCAGTCGTGTTCCCAGTTCAGCATAGTCAGCCTCAGCACGCTCACGAAGCACTTGGCGAATAGATGCGCGTGCCTTGCCAGTAACGACATTCTCCAACCAAGTCGAGCGCGGCAGTAATTTATCGGACCGAATGACTTCGATCTCATCGCCATTGGTAAGTACCGTGCGGACAGCTACCTGCTGACCATTAATGCGGGCCCCAGCACAACTATTGCCGATCTCTGTATGCACAGCATAAGCGAAGTCCAACACCGTAGCGCCGCGTGGTAAAGCAATTAATCGCCCGTTAGGCGTGAAGCAGAAAACTTGGTCAGTAAATAACTCAAGCTTGGTGTTCTCCATAAACTCTTCAGCAGAATCACCCGCCTTTAACTGATTGACCATCTCCTGCAGCCAGTTAAACGGCTTAATTTCATCGTAGTTTGGCAATTGAGTAGAGCCACCTTCTTTATACGACCAATGCGCGGCAACACCTTGCTCAGCAATTTTATTCATTTGCTGGGTTCTAATTTGGATTTCCACCCGCTGCTTATTGGGCCCTACAATTGTGGTGTGTAATGACCGATAGTTATTCAACTTCGGCATCGAAATATAATCCTTAAATCGACCCGGTACAAAACGATACGCGCGATGCAATATCCCCATTGCTCGGTAACAATCGTCTTCACTATCAACGACGACCCTATACCCAAAAATGTCGGATAACTGTTCCAGAGATACGGACTTATGCTGCATCTTTCGCCAAATCGAAAACGGGCTTTTACGTCGCCCATTGATCTGCACAGACAATCCCCCTTCAGCAAGCAGATTGCTGAACTCATAGGCAATTTCATCAATGATCTTACTTTTCGTCTCATCGATATCTGAGAGGCGATCCACTAACAGCTCTCTAGCCGCTGGGTTTAACTGCTTGAACGCGAGATCTTCAAACTCTTCACGGAAATTCTGCATACCCATGCGACCCGCAAGTGGCGCGAAAATATCCATCGTTTCCTGCGCAATTCGCTGCCGCTTTTCCTCGGACGGAATATAGTGCAACGTGCGCATATTGTGTAAACGGTCAGCGAGCTTAACCAGTAAAATCCGAATGTCATTTGATGTCGCGAGCAATAGCTTTCTAAAGTTTTCAGCTTGCCCATTACCGCTTGATGCTAATTCTAATTTTGATAGCTTCGTGACGCCATCAACAAGCGAAGCTACCTCTCCCCCGAACAGATCATCTAACTGCACGAAGGTGGCTTCCGTATCTTCTAATGTATCGTGTAATAAGCCTGTGGCGATCGTCGCTGTATCAAGGCGAAGTTCCGTTAAAATACCGGCCACTTCTACAGGATGAGAAAAATAAGGATCGCCCGACGCACGCTTCTGATCGCCATGCATTTTAGTAGCAAATACATAGGCGCGGTTTAAAAGATCTTCATTTGCTAAGGGTTCATAACCAACAACACGGTCTACAAGTTCGAATTGCCTCATCATGACCGTAATACCTGACTGGTTAGATTAATCGTAAGACACGCCCCTACTGTCATCACCTTTGTCTTTAGGTGCAGCATCTTCCATAGCCTTCAACGCGGCTAGAATATCATCCTCATCCATCGCAGGAGCTTCTTCGATATCTGCAGAGTGCGTCAGAGCACGCGTTGGGCGGATAACCACTTCTTCATCCGGCTCATCAATCTCAACTTTATTCTGCAGCGAACCAACTAGGTCTTCACGAATTTCACCAGGAACAAGAGCTTCTTCAGCAATTTCGCGCAAAGCAACAACTGGGTTCTTATCATTATCACGCTCAACAAGAAGTTCGGCTCCAGCGGACATCCCACGAGCGCGGTGCGCAGCAACAAGAACCAATTCGAAACGATTTGGAACTTTATCGACGCAATCTTCAACTGTTACACGAGCCATTCAATGTTCCTTTTCCAAGTAGCGAGAAACGCTATTCTATTAATTTGAGGCAACTACGCCCTAAAACTATATGTATGAATGAATATTTACGAGCTTGAGCCCTATTTTGCAAGCGGAATTCTTTGATTTTGTTGAAGGATCGACATTTTTGCGGACGCTGGTAAGCGCTGGAGCAACTGGTCAACCGTCTGGCCTGTTAATGGATGCCTCCAGCCCGGGCAAACATCTCGCAAAGGAAATAGCACAAACGCTCTATCGGCCAATCTTGGATGCGGAATTATCAATTTTTGCTCAAGTGAGCGACCGTGATAATCAATTAGATCCAGATCCAGCGTTCTCGGGCCCCATTTTTCGCGCCGATAACGACCCAATTCATGCTCAACATCATGCATTTTTTGCAATACAGCCTCCGGGGCGAGACACGTTCGAACCCGAATAACCGCATTATGGTAATCAGGTTGAGGCGGACCGACTGGCGCACTTTTATAGATATGGGAGCTGCGAACTGGCACAATGCCTTTATCCGCCAATGAGCTGAGTGCTTGACGAAAACCAGCTATGACACTGCCATGCACCCCATCGAGATTTCCGCCTAACGCTATAAAAATCAAATTGAAACCTTATAAATCGAATCAAAAGTCTATATTAGGCATTTCATCAGAAAAATCAGCTATATATATTTATGACCTCAATAAGCTCAGCACATGATCAGGACACAAAATGACGAAAACTAGCTCCCCATCGCAAGCCAGTTCCAAGTTAGACGCAAAACTCGCTGAGCCGCCTGCAGGTTGTTCCCTGTGCCCTCGCCTCGTTGAGTATCGGACTGAAAATCAAGCCGCTCACCCCGACTGGTTTAATGGCGCGGTTCCATCATTCGGTAATGCAGATGCGCAGTTCCTTATTGTTGGCCTAGCGCCCGGCGTAACGGGTGCAAATAAGACAGGGCGACCGTTCACGGGGGACGCGGCTGGTGATCTTCTTTATGCGTGTTTAGAAAAGTTTGGTTTTTCAGATGGTCAATATGATTGCCGACCCGATGATGGCCTCACGCTCCCCAACGCTATGATCACCAATGCCGTGCGCTGTGTACCTCCGCAAAACAAACCCATCGGCGAAGAGATTAATGCATGCCGACCGCATCTCTATGCCCGCATTAAAACGCTCAAAAACCTAAAGATTATTCTAACATTGGGCAAGATTGCGCATGACAGCACCATTCGTGCTTTTGGCGAAAAACTATCCGCCTTTCCGTTTGTGCATGGCGCCATTCACGAAATAGACAGTTATAAGATTATCGATAGCTACCATTGCTCGCGCTATAATACGAATACGGGACGGTTAACCACCGAAATGTTCGAAGCTATATTCGCGCAGATTAAATCAGAGGTGGACGGCTAATTCTTCTCGCGCATTAGTCGCGCTTTGCTGCGCTGCCAATCGCGCTTTTTCTCATCATCGCGCTTATCTGCTTTCTTGCGCCCTCTTGCTAAGCCGAGCAAAAGTTTGGCCCGGCCTTCTTCATTAAAATAAAGTTTTAGCGGCACCAAAGTCATGCCATCTCTTTGAATAGAGGCCATGAGGCGATTTACTTCGCGCCGATGCAATAGCAATTTTCTCTGCCGCGTTGGCTTATGGTTAAAGCGATTACCGCCGCTATATTCAGGAATATCTGCGTTGACTAAATATGGCTCACCATTCTGGATGCTGGCATAGGAATGCGCCAAGTTAACCTTACCACTACGTAAGGATTTCACTTCCGTTCCCACAAGAACCAAGCCAGCCTCGAACGTATCACTAACTTCATAGTCACGACGCGCGCGTCTATTTTCAGCAATTATTCCGCCTTCTGTAGAAGTTTTTTTGCGTCCTCCGCTGCGCGCAGACATGACAAACTATATCAGTTCTAAGCGACTAAGAACGCTATCAACTGCCTTCATCGTCGATGGTTCAACATCAACCAAAGGCAAGCGAACCGAAGCACTGCATTTACCAAGCCGGCTCAATGCATATTTTACTGGGCCAGGGCTGCTCTCAATAAAAAGTACGTCATGCAATGGCATAAGCTTATCTTGAATGGCCAATGCCGCGGCGAAATCCCCTGCCAAGCAAGCCTTTTGGAAAGCCGCACATTGGTCAGGCACAATATTCGCGGCAACAGATATGCAACCCAAGCCACCATGCGCCATAAACGCTAAAGCCGTTCCGTCTTCACCAGACAGTTGAATAAAGTCTTTGCCACAGGCTTCACGCTGTAAACTGACCCGAGCCAAATTAGCCGTAGCGTCTTTCACCCCAACGATATTCGGCAACTGCGATAGCTGAGCCATTGTCTCCACAGTCATATCAATAACGCTGCGGGGTGGAATATTATAAATAAACACGGGTAGCTCACTGACAGCATTATTTACCGCTTCAAAATGCGCATGTAGGCCTTTTTGCGTTGGCTTATTATAATAGGGCGTCACCACCAAAGCAGCACTCGCTCCGGCCTCTTCTGCGTGGCGAATAAGTTCGACAGCTTCACTGGTTGAGTTTGAGCCAGCGCCAGCCATTACAGGCACTCGGCCCGCGGCGGTCTTAATCACGATTTCAATCACACGTTTATGCTCATCATGGCTTAACGTCGGAGATTCCCCAGTCGTTCCACATGGCACAAGTACATTCGTACCGGCCGAGATTTGCCACTCGACCAGTTCACACAGCGCATCCTCATCGACCATGTCGTTTAGAAACGGCGTAACTAAAGCTACCATGGAGCCGCGTAATTTGCTCAAAGCCCCGTCAATGTGCCCATGATCCGCACTCATAAAACCTCCTATTATCATCCAGTCGCTACACATAGCACGAAATTGTGCCGAATAACGCCTTCTTTCTATACACCAAGCCTTAGCATTTGTGCAAAATACATAATCTATCGCTCTAGAGTTAATTTTCGGGTTGAATTATGTCTCACGCTTGTTTATCAACGCAGGTGGAGAGGTGGCCGAGTGGCTGAAGGCGCGCCCCTGCTAAGGGTGTAAGGGTTAATAGCCCTTCGAGGGTTCGAATCCCTTCCTCTCCGCCACTACTTTTTAGGCTGATTTTATCCAATAAAAACAATATATTTAGAAATAGGCCTGTGTGATTTTACCCCTAAGGTTTACCCCTAAATATACCCCCCCAAAAAAAACACCCTGCATTCATATATATAAATAGACCTTGCCATATGGCGATTAAAAAAAGGTGGTGTTTCATAGTGGGGGATATGTGGAAGAATGGGCTCAACAGCCTTTGTGGTTCTTAGCTGCGAATATTTGTTACCCAAACAAGGCAAGTAAATTTCAAATAGCGAAGAGCGTCAGAACCCCGAT
>Ga0209137_1001563_pt1 | contig 21496 bp, 18 predicted proteins | sample SaaInl5LU_22_DNA_FD_184642 | JGI IMG/M metagenome (GOLD analysis project Ga0209137, IMG submission 184642) | Marine microbial communities from expanding oxygen minimum zones in the Saanich Inlet - ESP_105LU_22_DNA (SPAdes) (version 2) | ecosystem: Environmental > Aquatic > Marine > Intertidal...
GCACCCGGCCCATCGCCCAAGATCGCGCCGCCGGTGATGTGGCGACGAAAGCCGCGTACCCCTTGGGCGCCATCAAGCCGCGCGGTGAAGCGCAGCCAATCGCCGTCGCGCGCCACGCCCCAAGCGTCGATCCCGTCGAGCAGATCATCGGCCCCGGCATCGGTGGGGCTGTCCTGCGTAGGGTGCGCCCTCAGGCGCACCGCCCCTGCCGCGTCATCCGCCCCCCCAAGGCGCAGTGCGATATCGGCGATGACCTTGTCAGACAGCCGCATCACCAGCCCCGTGGGGTCATAGCGGATCACATCGCCATTCTTGGCGCGCACCACCACGCCGTGTCCTGCGATCAGGGTGTCGTCATCATCAGGCTCGGGCATGGGCGGCCTTTCGGGTCGGGGATGGGGTCATGGCGTTGTCCGGTCGAATTGCAGGCTGCCTGCGCCCGCGCGATCGGGCGTCTCGGCAAAGCCCTTGTCCGCCAGCACTGGGCCGTAGCCTGCGCGCAGCTCGGTCGCCTGTTCGTCGGAGGCGAAGGGGACGAGCACGCGCCGGACCGTCTTGAGGTCTTGGCCGGCAAGGATCGCGGCGGGCAGATTGGCGGGGCGGCTGATGCGCAGCGCGCTGGGCCGGAAATCATGCAGATAGGCCGCAAGCCCACCCGCCTCGGCTGCCGCATCATTGGGCAGGTGCAGGGGACCATCGGCCCATTTCAGCCGCGCCGAATTCTCGGCACCCGCGCGGCGCGCGACCTCTTGGGCCAGCGCGATCAACTCGGCCCGGTGATCATGGGCGAGGATGACGAGCTTTTCGGTCAGCTTGATCGCCCGGATCGGCAGGAAGCCAAGCCCGACCCCGATGTCGAGGACGCGCGCATGCCCGTCGAGATAGCCCATCAGGTTGCGCGCATGGCGACGCTCGAACCGGCCCGCGACGATGGCGGTCAGCGCCTCGGGGCGAAAGATGCGGGCGTCTGCCGGCAGGGCGATCTCGTGATTGGGCACCCAGTCGCGCGGCACATCGCCCGACAGGTCGAGCGGCGCGGGCAGGTAGGGGTCGCCCCCTTCGACGGCCCAGCCCGCGACGGTTTCGGTGCGACGTTCTTCCTTGGGGCGCGCGCTGGATTTTTTCTCAACCGCGCTCATCAGGGCTGCGATCTTGGCGGGGTCGCGGGCCTGCGGCGGCTTGGCCTCCACATCGGTGATCGGCACCTTCGCGGCTGCGATGAGGCTGTCGCGGAGCTGTTCGTAAGCCTCGGTCTGGCGGTATTCCGCAAGGCGCGCCTCGACCCGTTCGAGGGCCGCGTGATGGAGCGTGTTCAGGACCGGGTCTTTCAGGAGTTCCGCCATGATGCGCGCGCGCTCGGGCGCATGGCGCAGGATGGCGCGGTCTTCCACCTCGTTGCGGTCCTGAAGCGACCAGTAGTCGGCGTTATACTTGTCTTTCTTGTTGTTCACATTGCCGCGGAACTTGCGCACGGCGTAAGCATCCACGGATTTCACCGCGTAATGGTTCATCTGCGCCCAGTCATAGCCGATGGTGCGCCGGATCGAGCGCCAGCCGCGGAAGCGGAAGTAATCCTCCATCGGGCGGCCAGAGCCGTTGAGCCATTTGATCGTGTCGGGAAAGCCATCCTCGAGATGCTTGGATTTGATCGCGGGGCGGTGGATGCCGAGTTTCCAGTATTCGGGGTCGAATTTGAACAGCGTCTTGACCCCCCAGCCCTTGTTCCACAGCGGCGGGGCCGCGCGGGTATATTGCTCGGTCACGGGCGCGCGCGACCAGTCGACCACCCCGCCCGAGCCGAAGATGCGCCATGTGATGACCACGCCATTGGCGCCGCGTGCGACGGCGTCATCGAGCATCCCCTCAAGGCTGCCCGCAGGGTGGTTGATGGACAGGAATTCATCGGCGTCAAAGACCAGCACCCAATCGGCAGCGCGCACCAAGGGTTCGGCTTGGGCGTGGTTCAGCGCCGAGGGTTGGGGTTTGATCCCTTCGGGGATGACATTGGGGCGGTGGTAGCCAAGGCCCAATTCCTCGAGCCGGATCAGCATGTCGTCGGTGCCGTCGGAGCAGTCGTTGGTATAGACGAGGATATCGGTGAACCCCACGGCAAGGTGATGGGCGAACCATTCCAGAAGGAACGGCGCCTCGTCCTTCATCATCGAGACCGCCATGACGGTGCCGTGTTTCGATGTCGGTTTGAGGTGCTGCATCCCCCGGCATGCCCCGCTTCGGCCTCTGGATTATGGGCCATTCGGGACAGGTGTTAGCACGTTCGATGATGATCGCAAACGAAAGACCGGCGCAGGTGGTTCGCGCCGGTCCGGTTTTTATTGGGTGATGCGCGCTTCAGGCGGTGCGCATCGCCGTGCCGCGCGGGGCGCGGAAGTGGCGCTGGTGCAAAAAGACGACAAGCGCCACGGCGGTGAATTGCAACGCGATGGCGATCGCGCTCAGCGCCCAGTAGGCCGTGCCGAACTTCTCGATCAGACCGGCGCTGACAAGGCCCGCATTGATCCAGAACTGCATCAGGACCGACATCGCCACAGGCGGGCAGACCAGCGCGTAATTGCCGGGGCTGATCGCCGCGCCGGTCAGAAAGCGGCGGGCATAGCCGGTGGCGGCCAGAACCGTCAGACCGAAAAGGGCAAAAAGGATCTCGACCGACAGAAGGCGGGTGAGCAGCATCATCTTTTCGGCACCCTCCATATGGACGCCAAAGCTGACCTCAAGCCCATGGGCTTGGCGCAGCATCAAGATGCCCAAGATCGTGGTGATCGGCACGATCATCATCAGCGTGGGCGCTTGTTCAGCGGCGACACCGTTTTCCATGATCGACCGCAGACCGAGGACGAGGCCCACCAGAACGATGAAGGCGGAAGCGACAAGGAAGAAGCTCGACAAGATCAAGCCGATGCCCGCGATGGTGGCATTGGCGCTGAGCGCTGCGGGGGCGGCGAGGCCCACGCCGGTCATGGCCAGCGCGAAGGCGGGCAGCATCTGGGCGAAGGAATTGTTCTTGGCGCAGTCGAACCCGCCCGAGGCGGTGACACGCGCGATGAATTGGCCCAATTGCTTGAAGGCCAGATAGCCGACGGCAAGGAAGGCCACCATCGCCAAGGGGAAGAGGTATTCGATCACCGACCACAGCCCCGGCACGAAGACGAGACCAAGGATGAAGCCGCCATTGATCGACATGGCGAGCGCCAAGGGCAGGGCCATCATTTGCGTCTGGGCGTTGGAATTGGCGAGCGCCTGACCTTTTTCCGAGGCCCAGAAGCCGCGCATCTTGCGCAGGTTCCAGATCAGCAGCGACAGGTTCAGCGCGCCGAAGATGGCGATGCCCAAAAGTGCGATAGTGATGGCGGCGGTCAGGGCCGCATCGCCACGGCCAAGGGCGGCCACGATATCTTCGAAGATCGGCACGGTGCGGCCGGGATGGGGCACCCAATGCATCAGATACATGAAGAAGGTGACGGAAATACCGCCCGCGCCCACGGAGGCGAGGAAATAGAGCGGCGACCAGTTATCGGCGGGGCGTGTTTGGGAATGTGACATGGCTAAAGTCTCCTTGATGGGAGAGGGGGTAGGCCATGCAACCGATGCGAGTCGGTGACTTTGTTACCGGCGTCAATTAATTTTGCGCGCAGGGTTGTTTTGCCAACCCCGTGGGGTGCGCCTTCAGGCACACCCCACGGATGGTGTTTACAACAGGCTGTCGGGCATTTTCTGTTCTGCCGCCGTATTGGCGCGGCGGAAAAACAGCGTGACCAGCGTCGAGACGATCACGATGAACAGCGAGTAAAGCGCCGGCACCGCCATGATCGCTTGCTGCTGGTCGGGCGGAAAGGTGAACACGATGATCGCAATCGCCAATGGCCCGTTCTGGATGCCCGTCTCAAGCGCCACGGTGCGCGCATTGCGCGGATGGAGCTTGAGGGCGGTGGCGAAAAGATAGCCCAGCGTGATGCCCACCAGCCCCAGACCGATGGCCGCCACATAGGTGGCAGGCGTGGTGTTGAGCAAAAACTGCCAGTTCTGTGGCACCCATGTGACCATGATGAAGGCGATGAAGAACAGCGCCAAAAGCGCGCCGCAAAACTCGATCACCGCGCCCACATTGGCGTTGAGCTTGCGGAGCCCCATGCCGATGGCCACAGGCACCAAGAGCACGATCAGCACGCGCACGATATCCTCGCGCGGGATGTCGAGATCGAGCGCCGAGGCATAAAGCAGCAAGATGATCGGGATCAAGATCACCCCCGTCACGGTCGAGGTGACCGTCATCAAGACCGACAGCGCCAGATTGCCCTTGGAGAAATAGGTAAAGATATTCGAGGTCGTGCCGCCGGGCATGCAGGCCATGATCAAGATGCCGATGGCGATGGGTTCGGGGACGACCAAGAACACCGCCATCATAAAGCCCAACAGCGGCATGATCCCATATTGGCTGATCACGCCGATGCCCAAGCCATAGGGCCGCTTGAGCGCCAGATAGAAGTCGCGCGGTGTCAGCGAGGCCCCCATGCCCAGCATGATGATTGCCACCATGATGCCCAAGAGCGTCTGTGTGAATTCATCGACCATGCTGTCTTACTCCGCCGCTATATCTGCCAGCGCCTCGGCGCGCAGGTCTTTTCTGAGGATCTTGCCGACGTTGGATTTCGGCAATTCATCGCGGAATTCAAAGAGTTTGGGCACTTTGTAGCCGGTCAGATGCTCTTTGCAGTAGGCGCGCAGCGCATCGGCCTTGAGGCCGGGATCGGAGGCCACGATATAGGCTTTGACCGCCTCGCCCGCCTCAGTGTCGGGGACGCCGATCACCGCTGCCTCCAGCACGCCGGGATGGGCGGCCAGAACATCCTCCACCTCGTTGGGATAGACGTTGAAGCCCGAGACAAGGATCATGTCCTTCTTGCGATCCACGATGCGCACATAGCCGTCGGGGTCCATCACGCCGATATCGCCGGTCAAGAACCAATCGCCGCGCATGGTCTTGGCGGTTTCCTCGGGTTTTTCCCAATAGCCCTTCATGATCTGCGGTCCGCGCGCGGCGATCTCGCCGGGCTGGCCCTGTGGCACGGGATTGCCCACCTCGTCGAGGCAGATGATCTCGGTCGAGGGGACGGGCACGCCGATGGACCCGGCGCGCGCCTTGCCCAATGGCTCGAAGGTGAGCACGGGCGAGGTTTCGGTCAGCCCATAGCCTTGGATCACGGGGGCGCCGGTGATCCGCTCCCATGTCTCGGCGACGGAGGTTTGCAGCGCCATGCCACCGGCGGAGGCGAATTTCAGATGCTTGGGCGGGCTGTCGCGGAACCAGATTTCATTGGTCAGACCATTGAACAGCGTGTTCACCCCGCTCATCCAGGTGATCTTGTAGTTCTCAAACGCGCGCTTGAGGTTGGACAGGGGCCGTGGATTGGGGATCAGGATATTGCGCGCACCCAGCCAGTAAAAGCCCAGCAAATTCACCGTGAAGGCAAAGATATGGTAAAGCGGTAGGGCGGTCAGCGCCACCTCGCGGCCCTTTTCGACGCCATTCTCGACGCCTTCGATCAATTCCATGGTCTGTTCCATGTTCAAGATCAGGTTGGCATGGGTCAGCATCGCGCCCTTGGAGACACCCGTGGTCCCGCCGGTATATTGCAGCACGGCGACATCATCGCCCGCGACCTCTTGGTGATAGGCCGCCACGGCGATCTTGTCGGCAGCGATGCGCGCGCGCCCTGCGGCCAAGGCGGCGGGCAGGCGGATATGGGGGGTGTCGATCCGCTTGACCGATTTGTCCCAGTATTTCTGCACCAAGCCCACGATGCCGCGCGGCATGGCGGGCAGAAACTCGGCCACGCGGGTGATGATCACATTGGGAATGGGATGGCCCGCTGTCGCCTGTGGCAGCTTGTCGGCGAACATATCCATGATGATCAGCGCATGTGGGCGAGCATCTTCGAATTGGCGTGCCATCTCTTCTGCGGTGTAGAGCGGGTTGACGTTGACCAGCACGCAGCCCGCCTTGAACACGCCAAAGGCCGCGATGGGGAAGGACAGGCAATTGGGCATTTGCACAGCCACCCGATCGCCCATCTTCAACCCGGCCACGTCGCGCAGATAGGCGGCCATCGCATCCGACATGGCATCGACCTGCGCGAAACTCAGCGTGCCGTTCATGCCGTTGGGCAAACAACATGTGAATGCCGGCGCGCGGCCATAGCTTGCCGTCACCGAACCGATCAAATCCGCAAGATTGCGATAGGCGGGGGTCGTGATTTCGACCCGCGCGCCCGCACGGTAGAAGGCCGTCCAAGGCCGATCTGGATGCTCCATGAGCCTCCCCCTCATGTCACGCCATTATCGCGCGACGCTAGCGCAACTCGTTTGCACTTGGAAATGAAAAGAAAAAGAACGTGGCGTCAGCCGCAGCGCCACCTGCCAGCAGGGGTCAACTGCCGCGATATGTTCCATAGCCATAAGGCGATAGCAGCAAGGGCACATGGTAATGATCTTGTGCCGACATGCCGAAACGGATCGGCACCTCGTCCAGAAACAAAGGCTCGATCGCGTCGATCCCGTGGCGGTGCAAGTAATCGCCCGCTGCAAAGACCAGCTCATAAGTGCCGGTCGCAAAGGCATCTTCCGGCAAGATCGGCCCATCGGTGCGCCCATCGGCATTGGTGATCTTTTCGGCGATTTTCTCGCGCGATTGGCCCGTGATGCGGTAAAGGGTGATCTTGAGCCCTTCCGCCGGGCTTCCACGCGAGGTGTCAAGAACATGGGTGGTCAGAAAACCGGGCATCTTGTCTCTCCGTCATGGCCTGCGCGACCATTTCCCAGCCGCGCCCCCCTTGCAACCCCCCGCGCGCTTCGCCAAGCCTTGATGCCAGACGAACGGAGGCCTGCCCGATGAACAGATATCCCCGCGACATGACCGGCTATGGTGCCACGCCGCCCGATCCGCAATGGCCGGGTGGGGCCAAGATCGCGGTACAGATCGTGCTGAACTACGAGGAGGGGGGCGAGAACAACATCTTGCACGGCGATGCCGCCTCCGAGGCGTTTCTGTCCGAAATCACCGGTGCCGCCCCTTGGCCGGGGCAGCGGCATTGGAACATGGAATCGATATATGACTACGGCGCGCGGGCGGGGTTTTGGCGGCTGCACCGCATGCTGGGCGCGCTGCCTGTCACCGTCTATGGCGTGGCCACGGCGCTGGCGCGCGCGCCGGAACAAGTGGCCGCGATGAAAGACGCGGGCTGGGAGATTGCCTCCCACGGGCTGAAATGGGTCGAACATCGCGACATGTCCGAAGAGCAGGAGCGCGCCCAGATCCTTGAGGCCATCGCGCTGCACACAGAGGTGACGGGAAGCGTGCCGCGCGGCTGGTACACGGGGCGCTGTTCGATGAACACCGTGCGGCTGGTGGCCGAGACCGGGCAATGCGCCTATGTGGCCGATGAATATGCCGATGATCTGCCCTATTGGCGGCGGGTGGGCGACCGCGATCAGCTGATCGTGCCCTATACGCTTGACGTCAACGACATGCGCTTTTCCATTCAGGCGGGCTTTGCTGAGGGGGCGCAATTCGGCCGCTATATCACCGACAGCTTTGACTGCCTTTATGCCGAAGGCATGGCAGGCGCACCCAAGATGCTGTCCATCGGGCTGCATTGCCGCCTGGCAGGGCGCCCCGGCCGGGCGCAGGCGCTGCAACAGGCGCTGGCCCATATGGCGGCACATGACGGCGTCTGGTTTGCCACAAGGTTGCAGATCGCCGAGCATTGGGCGCGGGTCCATCCGCCAAAGCCCATGGCCCGCCCCTCCCAGATGGACCGCGACAGCTTTGTCGCGGCCTTTGGCGGGATTTTCGAGCATTCCCCATGGATCGCCGAACGCGCCCATGCGCTGGAGCTTGGGCCGGCCCATGACACGCCGCGCGGCGTGCATGCCGCCCTTGCCCGCATCTTTCGCCGCGCGACCGAGGATGAGCGTCTGGCCGTGCTCAACGCCCATCCCGATCTGGCCGGCAAACTTGCCGCCGCCAAACGGCTGACGCCGGAAAGCACGGCGGAACAGGCCAGCGCAGGCCTTGATGCATTGACCGATGCGGAGCATGCGGAGTTTACCGCCCTCAACACCGCCTATGTGGCGCAATTCGGCTTTCCCTTCATCATCGCGGTGCGCGACAATACCAAAGCCACGATCCTTGCCGCCTTTCGGCGTCGCATCGCGCAAGACCGCGCTACCGAGTTTGCCGAGGCCTGCCGTCAGGTCGAACGCATCGCCGAGCTACGCTTGATGGAGAAGCTGGGATGAGCCGCGAGATCATGATCCGGCCGCTGACGGCGGAGGCATTCGCCCCTTTCGGTGATGTGCTTGCGGTTGCGGGTGAGCCCGACAAGATCATCAACCAAGGGCTTTGCGGGCGCTGGCATGATCGCGCGAAGCTCGATTTCGACGGGGGCAGGGCGGGCATCAGCCTGTTTCAATCCGAGGCACGCAGCTTGCCTTACCAGCTTGAGATGGTCGAGCGCCATCCGCTGGGATCGCAGGCTTTCATCCCCATGTCGCTTGATCCGTTTCTGGTCGTCGTGGCCCCCGATGCGGGCGGCGCGCCGGGCCAGCCCTTGGCCTTTCGCACCGCGCCCGGCCAAGGGGTCAATATCGCGCGCAACACTTGGCATGGGGTGCTGACGCCGCTGCATGCGCCGGGGCTATTCGCTGTGATCGACCGGATCGGCGAAGGCGCGAACCTTGAAGAACATTGGTTCGACCAGCCCTATCTGGTGCGCGCGGGCTGATCGCGGCGGGCCTGCAGCATCTTTGCTTCTTAAATACTCCCGCCGGAGGCACCCGCCCTCACCACCCCGCAGGCCAGATGGGGCGGGGGCAGGTGCAGCCGTTTGGGCTGCTGCACCCGTCACCTTCACAGCGGTACGATCGTCGCCATGCCTTGGGCAAGGGCCGCATCGACGATGGCATCGGCCACGGCCAGATCTTGCAGGCCCACGCCTGTGCCATCGAACAGCGTGATCGCCTCGGCCGCGGCGCGGCCGGTATGGGTGCCGTTGATCACCGCGCCGATTGGGGTCACGGCATCCGCCCCGATCAGCCCTTGGGCCACCGCATGTTGCGCCTCGCCGATGGTGATGGATTGCGCGACCTCGTCACAAAATACCGCCGCGCGGCCCAGAAGCGCCGCCTCGACCTCTTGCTTGCCCTTGGTGTCGGTGCCCATGCAGGCCAGGTGCGTACCGGGGCTGACATGGTCGGCCAATAGCGAGGGCGCGAAGCTGGAGGTGATGGTGATGATCACATCGGCGGCCTTGAGCCCGGGCAAATCCACGGCCTCGAACGGCAGGCCCATCTCTGCGGCCACGGCACCAAGACCGGGCAGCATTTCGGGGTGGTAGTTCCAGCCGATGACCTTGTCGAAGCTGTGAGTTTCCAAGGCGGCGCGCAGTTGGAACTTGGCCTGATGGCCCGCGCCCACCATGCCCAAGACCCGTGCATCCTTGCGTGCCAGATGCTTGATCGAGACGGAGGAGGCGGCCGCCGTGCGCAATGCGGTCAACAGATTGCCGCCTACCATCGCCTTGACCCGGCCCGTGTCGGGATCAAACAGAAAGACGCTGGATTGATGGTTGATCAGCCCGCGCCGCTCGAGGTTATGGGGCCAGTAGCCGCCAGCTTTGAGGCCCAGCACACCGCCCACGGCATCAAAGCCGCCCTTGAAGCCGTAAAGCGCATCCTCGTGACCCAAGGCTTCGCGCACGACAGGGAAATTCACCGCATCGCCCGAGGCCATGGCAGCAAAGACCTTTTCGACCGCGTCAAAGGCCGCTTTGCGCGTCAGTAGATCGGCGATCATCCCCTCGGGGACGATCACCAGCTCATGGGCGGGGGTCTTTCCGCCGTCCATCATCAGTAGGCCTTGCCGCGTGCCGAGACGGGCCAGACCACCTCGACCTTGCCGCCGCGCACACCGACGAACCAGTCATGGACGTTGCAGGTCGGATCACAATGGCCGGGGACCAGCTTGAGCTTGTCATTGACCTTGAGCACCCCATCGGGGTCGGCCACCACGCCATGCTCGTCGGAGCATTTGACGTATTTCACATCATCACGCCCAAAGATCACCGGCAGGCCCGAGTCGACCGATTGCGCCTTGAGGCCCGCATCGACGATGGCCTTGTCGGCCTTGGCATGGCTCATCACGCTGGTCAGGATGAACAGCGCGTTTTCCCATTCGCCTTGGTCGATGCGCTTGCCATCCTTGTCGAGGATGCGGCCGTAATCGGCATCCATGAAGGCGTAAGAGCCGCACTGAAGCTCGTTATAGACGCCCGAGGTGCTCTCGAAATAATAGCTGCCCGTGCCGCCGCCGCCGACGATATCGCAGTCGATCCCCTCGGCCTTGAGCGTGTCGACCGCATCTTTGACCTGTGCCACGGCGAGCGCGATCTTGGCCTTGCGGTCCTCGTAGCTGTCCATGTGCTGCATCGCGCCTTGATAGGCTTGCAGCCCTGCGAATTTCAGGCCCGGTGCGGCGTCGATGGCCTTGGCGATCTCGACCACGGCGGGTGTGGTGGTCACGCCGCAGCGGCCCGCGCCGCAATCGATTTCGACGAGGCATTCGATCTGGGTGCCGTGCTTGACGGCGGCCGCCGACAGGTCGGCGACATTTGCCACGTCATCGACGCAGCAGATGGTGCGCGCGCCCAGCTTGGGCATGCGTGCCAAGCGGTCGATCTTGGCGGGTTCACGCACTTGGTTGGAGACCAGCACATCCTTGATCCCGCCGCGCGCGAAAACCTCGGCCTCGGAGACTTTTTGGCAGCAAACGCCGACGGCACCACCAAGGCTTTCCTGCAGCTTGGCCACATCGACCGATTTATGCATCTTGCCATGCACCCGGTGGCGCATGCCGTGGGCCTTGGCATAATCGCCCATCTTCTTGATATTACGCTCCAAAGCGTCGAGATCGAGGATCAGGCAGGGTGTCTGGATCTCGCTCTCTGCCATGCCGGGAAGGGCAGGAATATCATAGCCTACTTCGAGGGTTTCGATGTCGATATGGTCTTTCATGGCGCGGTTCCCTTGTGGTGCGAGGTGTGGTGCGAGGATTGGTGGGTTTCACCCACCCTACGGGTCATTGGTGGCGTGAGGTGGGAGAAACCCACCATGCGCCGCGTTACATCCAGGGCAATTTGCCCATGTCGACATTGCCGCCGGTGATGATCACGCCGACGCGCTGGCCGCGGAAAATCTCGGGGTTCTTGAGGATCGTGGCAAGCGGCACGGCGCAGCTAGGTTCCATGACGATCTTCATCCGCTCCCATGTCAGGCGCATGGCGTCGATGATCTCCTGCTCGGTCGCGGTCAGGATATCGGTCACATGGTTCGAGACGAAATGCCATGTGTTCTCTTTCAGCGGCACTTTCAGACCATCGGCGATGGTGACGGGCGCGTCGTCAGCGATGATATGGCCCGCTTTGAACGAACGATAGGCATCATCGGCCTGTTCGGGTTCGGCGGCATAGATCTTCACATGCGGCGCGATGTTGGAGAGCGTCAGGCAGCAGCCCGAGATCATGCCACCGCCGCCGATGGGCGCGATCACACTATCGAGCCCTTCGACCTGTTCCATGAATTCACGCGAACAGGTGGCTTGGCCCGCGATGACGCGGGGATCGTTATAGGGATGGACGAAATCGGCCCCTGTGCTGGCATGCACGGCCGCAAAAACCGCCTCGCGCGAGGTGGTGGAGGGCTCGCATTCGGTGATGATGCCGCCATAGCCGCGCACTGCGGCTTTCTTGGCTTCGGGCGCTGTGCGGGGCATGACGACATGGCAAGGGATGCCACGCCGACCGGCCGCGTAGGACAGCGATAGCGCGTGATTACCCGAAGAATGCGTCGCCACACCCTTGGCCGCCATCTCGTCAGACAGGCCGAACACCGCGTTCGAGGCACCGCGCACCTTGAAGGCACCGGCTTTTTGGAAGTTCTCGCATTTGAAGAACAACTCGGCCCCGGTCAGCTCGTTCATATAGGCCGAGGTCAGCACGGGTGTGCGGTGAATATGCGGTGCAATGCGCGCATGGGCGGCGATCACATCATCATAGCTGGGGATCTGCGGTGTGACGGTGTCTTTCATCATATCCTCCGATTATTCGGCGGCGAGTGCCAGCGCGGGCGCTGTGCTGCGATAGATTTCTTGGGCGGCGGCCACACCGGAACCAAGCCGGATGTTCAGGCCCAGATCGGCCATGACCATTTCCGCCGTGGCGATCCCCGAAAGTGCCATGACATCAGTGAGGCTTCCCAGATGGCCGATGCGGAAGACCTTGCCCGCGACCTGACCCAGACCCGCACCAAAGGCCACGCCGTAGCGCTCGCTTGCATGGCTGACGAAGCTGCCCGCATCAAAGCCTTCGGGTGTGCGGATCGCGCTGACCGTGTCGGAATAAAGCGCGGGGCGGGCGGCGCAAAGCTCCATCCCCCAAGCCGCCACTGCGGCGCGCACGCCGGTTGCGATCCGGGTGTGACGGGCAAAGACATTCTCCAGCCCCTCATCCAGCAGCATGGTGGAGGCAAGCTTGAGCCCGTTGAGCAGGCCAACAGAGGGCGTGTAGGGGTAGCCATTGGCGGCGTAGCCCTTGGCCATATCGCGGATATCGAAATAGGTGCGCGGTAGGCCGCCTGTCTCGACCGCTGCCATCGCCTTGGCCGAGAAGGCCGCAATGCCAAGCCCCGCGGGCATCATGAAGCCCTTTTGGCTACCGGTCACGGCGACATCGATTTTCCAGCCATCGAACTCAAACGGCATGGAGCCGATGGAGCTGACGCCATCGACGAAAAGCAGCGCGGGATGCGCGGCTGCGTCCATCGCGCGGCGGACGGCCCCGATGTCGGACAAAACGCCAGTGGCGGTTTCATTATGGGTGGCCAGAACCGCTTTGATCTTGTGCGCGGTGTCGGCGGTCAGGATCTCTTCGAAACGGTCGGCAGGAATGCCTTCGCCCCAAGCGGTCTCGACGATCTCGACATGCAGGCCGTGGCGCTGGCACATGTCGATCCACTTCAGCGAGAACATGCCGTTGCGCGCGGCCAGCACCGTATCGCCGGGCGAAAGCGTGTTGGTGATCGCCGCTTCCCAGCCACCTGTGCCGGTCGAGGGGAAGATGAACACTTCGGCATTTTGCGATTTCATCACCTGCCGCACGCCATCACGCGCGGGGTGCAGAATGTCTTTGAACAGGCTGGACCGATGGTCGATCGTGGGCATGTCGCATGCGCGGCGCACGCTTTCGGGCATATTGGTGGGGCCCGGAATGAAAACTGGGTTCTGCAAGCTCATGTGATGCCGTCTCCTCATCTCTTGGTGGGAAACTAGCCTGTGCGCGATTGTCGCACAATTTTTTTGAAAAGGTTTTTCAGAAATGCTATTATGCAGGCATATTTAATGATTTCAATGTGTTGGTATTTTTCACGATATGAAATCATTTTTCACTGCACTGCAGCGAGGCCGAAATGCGCGAACCGACCATCCCCGAATCCCCCCGCCGCGCGCGGGGGCGGCCCAAGGCTTGGGATGACAAAAGCGATCAGAATACGATCAAGTCGCTGGACCGGGCGATGGCGGTGTTCGAGCATTTGTCGACCACCTCGGGCGCGACACTGTCCGAGCTTGCGGCCGATACCGATCAGTCGCCGGCCACGACCTATCGGATCTTGACCACGATGGAGGCGCGCGGGCTGGTCGAATTCGACGCGGGCGCCCAGCTTTGGCATATCGGGCCGCGCGCATTCTTGATCGGGGCGCGCTATTTGCGTCGCACCTCGGTGGTGGATCGTGCGCGCCCCATCCTGCGCCGCTTGATGGAGGCGACGGGCGAGACCGCGAACCTTGGCATCGCGCGCGACACCCATGTGCTGTTTGTCAGCCAAGTGGAAAGCCATGCCTCGATCCGGGCGTTCTTTCCGCCCGGCACGCTGTCGCCCATGCATGCCTCGGGCATCGGCAAGGCGCTTTTGGCGCAGATGACCGATGACCGGCTGTCGCGCCATATCGCGACCGCGCCCTTGGATCGTTTCACCGCGCGCACCTTGACCGATCCGGCCGAATTGCGCGCCGATCTGCAAGAGACGCGCGCGCGCGGCTATGCCATCGATGACGAGGAAAAGACCGAAGGCATGCGCTGCATCGCGGCCCCTGTTTTCGATTGGCAGGGCGAGGCGGTGGCGGGTCTCTCGGTCTCGGGGCCGGTCAGCCGCGTATCGCTGCCGCAAACCCAGCGCTTGGCCGACGCCGTGCTGCGCGCCGCGGCCGATCTGTCGGCGGCGCTGGGGGCGGAAGGCAAAGCTTAGGCGGTCTGTGCGATGTCCGAGCGATGTTGATCGATGCAATCGAGAAATCCGTCGCGGATGGGGTCGCGTACATCGGCGCACCATGCGGCGGCCAGATGCAGGCGGCGGATCGGTTGGCCCTCCGGCGTCAGGAGCGGGCGGAACACCACCCCCTTGGGCGTGCCGAGCGCCGACCAGCGCGGCACGATGGCCAGACCCAGCCCCGCCGCGACAAGGCTGACGATGGTGTGTTTTTCCTCGGCCACTTGGGCGATGCGCGCGGCATGTCCCGCCTCGTGCATGAGCTTGATGGTCAGGTCATGGCTATGCGGGCGCGAGGGGCGGTCGGGGACGATCAAGGGTGCATCGGCCAGATCGGCGACGCGCAGGCTGTCGCGCGCGGCCAGATCATGCCCCTCGGGCAGTGCCACAACCGTGCTTTCGGACAAAAGCGCGCGCAGCTTGATGCGCGGGTCGCGCCGTTCGGGCGGGCGGATCAATGCCAGATCGATCCGGCCCGACAGGAGGCGCGGCAATAGCTGGATGGTTTTGCGTTCTTCCAGCGTGATCCGCAGCTCAGGCGTGGCCTTGCGATAAATCGGCAAGATTTGCGGCAAAAGCCCCGCTGCCGCGCTGTCGATGGCCCCGATCCTCAGGCGTGCCGCGCTGTCGCGTCCCAAGCTGCGGGCGCGGTGTTCGAGCGCATCGGCGGCGGCGATCAGGTCGCGGGCTTGCGGGACAAGCACCTGCCCTGCAGGCGAAAGCGACACGGCCCGCGTGGTGCGATGGATCAACACCGTGCCCAAGTGATCTTCGAGCGTGGCCAAGCGGCGGCCTAGCGTGGCAGGCAGCAGATCGAGCCTGCGCGCGGCGCGGCCGAAATGCAGCTCTTCGGCCACCATCAGAAAACAGCGGAGGTCTGTCAGGTCCATAGCCCTGATTATTGCAAATTAATATATAATACAAGAATGCTTGAGCGGGCAGGGGGCAAGCGCGTATCGCTGCGCTGAACCAAATCACAGGATGCGCCATGAACAGCTACAAGATCGCCGCCATTCCCGCCGATGGGATCGGCCCCGAGGTGATCCGCGCGGGCCTTGCCGTGCTGGATGCCATTGCCGCCCGCGATGGCGGCTTCACGGTCGATGTCACCGAATTCGATTGGGGCACGGATTACTACAAGCGCCATGGCGTGATGATGCCCGCCGATGGGCCTGAGCAGCTCAAACCCTATGACGCGATCTATTTCGGCGCGGTGGGCGCACCCGATGTGCCCGATCACATCACGCTTTGGGGTCTGCGCCTGCCCATTTGTCAGGGGTTCGACCAATACGCCAATGTGCGGCCCACGCGTATTCTGCCCGGCATCAAGGCCCCCTTGGCCGGTGTCGGCCCCGGCGATCTGGATTGGGTGATCGTGCGCGAAAACTCGGAAGGGGAATATTCCGGCCATGGTGGGCGGGCGCACAAGGGCCTACCCGAAGAGGTCGCGACCGAGGTGTCGATCTTCACCCGTGTCGGTGTGACCCGGATCATGCGCTACGCTTTTGCCTTGGCGCAGCAACGGCCCCGCAAGCTGTTGACCGTGGTGACGAAATCCAATGCCCAGCGGTTCGGCATGGTGATGTGGGACGAGATCGCCGCCGAAGTGGCCCGCGAATTCCCCGATGTGACATGGGATAAGATGCTGGTCGATGCGATGACCGTGCGGATGGTACTCAAGCCGCAATCGCTCGATACGATCGTGGCTACGAACCTGCATGCCGATATCTTGTCGGATCTGGCCGGTGCGCTGGCGGGATCGCTCGGCGTGGCACCCACGGCCAATATCGACCCCGAGCGCCGCTACCCCTCGATGTTCGAGCCGATCCATGGCTCGGCTTTCGACATCACGGGCAAGGGCATCGCCAACCCGGTGGCAAGTTTCTGGACCGCGGCGCAGATGCTGGAGCATCTAGGCGAACCAGCGGCCGCGACACGGCTGATGGCGGCTGTGGAACAGGTTTGTGCGGCTGGCATCATGACGCAAGACGTCGGCGGCACCGCCACGACGCAAGAGGTGACCGACGCCGTCATCGACGCGGTGCGCGGCGCGAACGCCTGAGAACACGCGGGCTTGATGGGCAAGGGGCGGCCGAACGGTCGCCCTTTGGCATGGGTGCGCATCGCGCAAAACCTTGCCGAGTGCCGGGTATGGTTCATGTGAGGGGATGTGGAGGCGAGTACCGGAATCGAACCGGTCTACACGGATTTGCAATCCGCTGCGTAACCTCTCCGCCAACTCGCCGCCGGGGTGGTGAACATTCAGGTAGCCGATGCGCGCAGGGCGCGCAAGGTTGCAAACGCGCGATCTTGTGCGCGCGCGCTGGGTGACAAACGTCGCAGCCCGCCAACCTGTCGTTGCGCAGGCCCGCGCGCTGTGCGAAGAGAATTATGGATAAACTAGACGGATTGGTTCAGTTCCCATGGCAGACTACGCCGAACGCCGCCGCACGATGGTCGATACGCAGGTGCGCCCCTCTGATGTCACCAGCTTTCCCGTGCTTGACGCGATGCTCACCATCCCGCGCGAGGCCTTTGTGCCCGATGCGCGGCGTGATCTGGCCTATGCGGGCGCGCCTGTCGATCTGACCGCGACGCGCCAGTTGATGGAGGCGCGCAGCATTGCCAAGATCTTGCAGGCGCTTGATTTGCAGCCCGGTGATCTGGTGCTCGAGATTGCACCGGGCTTGGGCTATACCACGGCGCTTTTGGCCAGCCTGACCGATGCGGTCGTCGCCGTCGAAGAGGACGCGACCTTGGCCGCCGAGGCGGAAGCGGCACTGTCTTCGCAAGAGATCGACAATGCGGCTGTCTTGCACGCGCCCCTGGCCGCAGGCAGCGCCAAGAACGCCCCCTATGATGCGATCGTGATCTTCGGCGGTGTCGCGCAGATGCCGCAAGCCTTGATCGATCAGCTTAAGGAAGGGGGCCGGATCATGGCCGTCTTCATGCAAGGCGCGCTGGGCGAGGCGCGGCTTGGCCGCAAGATCGATGGCGCGATATCCTGGCGGGTGGAGTTCAACGCGACAGCCCCGGTTTTGCCGGGCTTTGAGCGGGTTGCAGGCTTCGTATTCTGAGCCATATCGATGGCATGAGGCCGGGCTTTGCACGGCAAGCAAAGGGTGAAGGCGATGACGGGCTGGAATATGCGAATAAAGCGCGGTCTTTGTGCGGCACTTGCCTTTGCGATGCTGGCAGCGGTGCCTGCGGGTGCTGATACGCTGCGCAGCGCCATGGCCGATGCATATCGCAATTCCGCCCTGTTGGAGCAGAACCGCTATTTGTTGCGGGTGCGCGATGAGGGTGTGAACCAAGCCATCGCGGCCCTTTTGCCGACGCTGAGTTTCACGGCCAGCAGCGCGCGCGATTTGGTGGCTGACACCACCACGACCACCGCGCGTCTGGTGGCCGAGGCCACGCTTTACGCGGGCGGGTCGCGCCGCAATGCGCTGCGCGGCGCGGAAGAGACCCTGAATGCCGCGCGCGCCCAGCTTGTGGCGCTTGAGGCCCAGGTGTTGGGCGATGCGGTCACCGCCTATCTGGAAGTCTGGGAGGCGCAGCAGGTCGTCGCCGTGCGCGAGGCCAATGTGCGCGTCGTGACCGAGCAGCTGCGCGCTGCGCGCGACCGTTTCGAAGTGGGCGAAGCGACCCGCACCGATGTCGCCCAAGCCGAGGCGCTTTTGGCGACCGCGCGCTCCAATCTTGCCGCCGCGCAAGGCACGCGCGATATTTCGCGCGAATTGTTCAATCTGGCCGTTGGGCGTTACCCTGACGCGCTGCCCGGTCCGGGCGCGATGCCCGTCCTTCCCGCCTCCGAGCAGGAGGCCGCGCGCCTTGCCCGGCAAGAACACCCCGCCATCCGCGCCTTGCAGCATGAAGTCGCCGCTGCCGAGTTCGCGGTTGCGCAGGCGCGTGGGGCCACGCGGCCCAGCTTGTCGGTTGATCTGTCGCGGAGCGAAACCTTCGAGGCGCCGCTGGCTGCGCAGGAAGGCAATGACGCGCGTCTGAGCCTGACGCTCAGCCAACCCATCTACCGCGGCGGACAGCTCGGTTCGCTTGAGCGCCAAGCGCTCGCGCAGGCCGAGGCGGTACGCGCCGGTCTGAACCGGCAAGTGCAGATCAATCTGCAGCTTCTTGGCAATGCTTATGCGCGGCTTGGGATTGCGACGGCGCAGATCCAAGCCTCGGACCAGCGGATCAATGCCGCTCAGCTTGCCTTTGAAGGCATCCGCGAAGAGGCGTCTTTGGGCGCACGCACCACGCTCGATGTGCTGGATGCCGAGCAGGATTTGCTTGAGGCCCGCATCAGCCGGATCGAGGCGCAATCCGGGCTTTACGCTGCGGCCTATGGGATTTTGGGGGCGGCGGGCCTGTTGGGTGTGGCCAATCTGAACCTGCCGGTGCCGGAATATGACGTTGCGGCCTATGGGGCGACCTTTCAAGGGGGGCGGCCACGGATCGCCTCGCCGCAAGGTGATCGGCTCGACACGCTTTTGCAGGCGATCGGGCGGGAGTGATCGCGCTGCCGCAGCTTTCCGCGTAATCATCACAATTCGCGCTATCCGTTGTGCGACGGCGCGCTTGCCGCTATGTTTTCATGCAAGCCCCCCGCTTGAGGGGGAAAAGAGCTGGTCTGGTGTCACGATTGCGCGGCACCTTTGTATCTGGTCAGCCTTGCGTATCGAGGAGTGAGCGGTGATGACGGAAGCAGCGAAATCCGCCGAAGAGATCGAGGATGTTCTGGCATCCATCCGACGCCTTGTTGCTGGCCCCGCCGCCAAACACGCCGCGCCTCCCCCCTCTGATGGTGCGGAAAAGCTTGTGCTGATGCCTGCTTTGCGGGTCAGTGACCCGGATGATCCTTGGGCGCCCATCGCGCCGCGCGCGGATGACGACACCCAGCAAGAGCAAGACCCAGCGCACGGGGATTCAGCTTGGGGGCTTGAGGATCGCCTGGCCGATTGGAGCGAGATCGCCGATAGCGCCGATGAGGCCGTTTCTGATGCGATTGCCGAGGAGTTGAATGCACAAGCGCCGTGGCCCGAGCATGATCGGCCCAGTTTCCGCGCCAAACTGACCCATCTGCAAAGCGCCGCGGTCGGTGCCGAGTTCGAGGCAGAGACTGGTGACGCCAATTGGCCCGATGACGGGGCTGATCACGCGCTGCGCGAATTGGTGCAAGCGCGCGGACAACCCGCGCAAGAGCCGCCCGAAGGTGACGTGGAATTCGCAGGGCAGGGCGACGCGCCGGAAGAACATGTGCCCGACGATCTGGGCGATGACGCGGCTGTAGAGGTGTCTGCGCCGCTGATGGCGGACCAAGATGACGCGCAATCACAAGATACAGCCGCCCCTGTCGCGGAAGATACAGAAGCGGTCACGGCGGTGGATGATCTGATGCAGGATGATGATGACAGCGTCGAGGATTTGGGCGACACCACGGCGCCCTTCAGCTTTCCCGAGACCGAGGATGGCATCCTCGACGAAGAAACGCTGCGCGAGATCGTCTCGGAAGTTGTCCGCAAAGAGCTTCAAGGCGCATTGGGCCAGCGCATCACCCGCAATGTGCGCAAGATGGTGCGGCGTGAAATCAGGCTGGCCTTGGCCGCCGAAGAGCTGGAATAACACCGCGCAGCCCAACCAGCCCTTGACCGAGCCCGTGGCGCACCCGAGGTTGGGGTGATGTTTCCGATCCGCGATCATAACCCTTCGACGCGCACGCCCTATGTGACTTGGGCGCTGATCGCGATCAATGTCGTGGTGTTCTTGTCCTATTACCCGGCGCTCGCGGGATCTGACCGGCAATTGATGGCGTTTTTCGCCGATTGGGCGCTGGTTCCGGGCGAGGTGTTGTCAGGGACTGACGGGCATACGCTTTTGACCTCCATGTTCTTGCATGGCGGGTGGATGCATCTGATCGGCAACATGCTGTTTTTGTGGATCTTCGGCGATAATATGGAGGATCAGTTCGGGCATCTGCGGTTCTTGGGCTTCTACCTTGCCGCGGGGCTTGCGGCGGCGGCGGGCCAGATTTTGGCCGCGCCCGGCTCGAATGTGCCGATGGTGGGCGCCTCGGGGGCGATCGCAGGCGTGATGGGGGGCTATCTGCTGTTGTTTCCGCGCGCGCGGATCGATGTGCTGATCATCATCGTGATCTTGTTCAAGATCTTCACCATCCCGGCTTGGGTCATGCTTGGGCTGTGGTTCGCGCTGCAATTGTTCAATGGCGTGGCGATGGATGTGGCAGGCGGCGGTGTCGCCTATTGGGCGCATGCGGGTGGGTTTATCGCCGGTGTCGTCTTGGCCCTGCCGCTATGGGCGCGTTTGGGCGGACCTGCCTTCTGGGCCAAATGGCATGGTGAGCCGCCCCATGCGCCTGTTGAATATATCCTTGCCCCGCGCGGCGCGCATGCGATGCCGCGCGTGCGCCGGGTCACCGGCCCGCCACGCGCACCCGCGCCATCGCCTGCCGCGCGTTCGACGCGCATTCCGCAAAGCGGGTCACGCCGGCGGTTCTTCTCTCCTTGGGGGGATGGGCGCGACCGTTGAGCGCATGGATTTGGCCACGGCCAAAGATGGCAGAAACATGGCAAAAACTTGATAGATTATTGACAGCCCCTATATGTACGGATGGGGATGTGAGCAACCCACTGGAAACTGTGTGTTTCTTCTATGAGCTATGCGCTGAGGGAATACCTCATATGCGATTTTGGCATCACAGAATCGCATCGTTTTCAGGCAGAAGGGGTTTCACGCCGGAAATGCAAGAGCAATAACAAGGAACGACGAAATGCGAGATTTCGTTGATGGCACTGCCTTCAACTTCGAACAAGGCCAGCGCGCGCGCAAGCTTTTTGCCGCCGTGGTGCTTGCTGCTTTGGATGATGCCATTGCAGATGACAAGAAATACGGCAACGGCCCCGAGCAGATCGCCCGTTGGGCGCGTTCGCGCGATGGCCGTGAAGTGCTGAGCTGTGCGGGTATCGACCCCAATGAGCGCGTCGTTCAGGGCTTGATGTGCTTCGTGTCGCGCGGCGTGCGGACTTCGGTCGCGCTCAGCCGTGAAGAGAGCGAGCGCCGCAGCCAAGCCGAGGCAGAAGCCGAA
>Ga0209137_1001564_pt1 | contig 21495 bp, 13 predicted proteins | sample SaaInl5LU_22_DNA_FD_184642 | JGI IMG/M metagenome (GOLD analysis project Ga0209137, IMG submission 184642) | Marine microbial communities from expanding oxygen minimum zones in the Saanich Inlet - ESP_105LU_22_DNA (SPAdes) (version 2) | ecosystem: Environmental > Aquatic > Marine > Intertidal...
AACGGCACTACTGACGTATCTGTTGTTAAGCTGGTCCGTACAGACGCTTAATCTTTATAACTGGGGAGGTTCGCCTCCCCAAGTTTTTACTAATTAATTAATTATGGCAGACCTAATAACTTTAGCAGAGTATAAAGAAGTAGAGGGAATTTCTAGCCCTAAGGAAGACTTGCGCTTGTCAACTTTAGTTCCTTCTGTTAGTCAATTAGTAAAGACTTATTGTGGAAATTCTTTAGTGGATTACTATTCCACTAATAAAGTAGAGACTTTTAATATAGACTGGCAAACTCATATTGTTCAACTAACAGAGAGTCCAGTAAACACAATCGTCTCTGTAGAAAAAAGAGATTCAACTACAGCAGCTTATGTTGCTGTTGCCTCAGCAGACTATTACTTAGATACTACAACAGACAGTATACTATATGTCTTAGGGGCTAATTACAGAAGCTGGCCAAGAGGTGCAGGAGCTGTAAAAGTTACATATACAGCAGGGTATTCTTCTTGCCCGCAGGATTTAAAGTTAGCTGTAGTAGATTTAATTACTTATTATTTAAGAGATGAACACAAAGAAAGAAAAACTTTGGGCGGCGCGAGTATACAAAATCAAGGCTCAACTAGTCTGAAAGATAGTGTTGCATTCCCAGACCATATTAAGCGGGTTCTTGACCTGTATAAGAACTTTTAATGAGTAAATCTCTCGTCGACAGACTTATAAAAGAGTTTTTAACAAATCCTCGTTATAAACGCCGCTGGGATACGGTTCTTCGTAGTCATATGGGAGGAAATCCTCACATAACTACAATTAATAAAGAAGACTTAGTTACTTTATATAAGAATAATACAATTGCGGTTTTATATAAAGATAAGTCTTTTAAAGATGCTAATGAAAGTGCCGAGCGTATTAGCCTAATTGAAGAGGCGGCGATTGCTGCGGCGGAAAAAGTATTTAATAACTTTGAAACGTACTATGCACAGACTCGAGGTAGACGAAAAGGCACTATTTTTAAGGAAGGCAACTCCATAATTATTCGCCAACCTCAAGGGCTACATTCTAGTATAAGTAAGATTATTTCAAAGAAAGGATGGGAAGCCATGAGCTCTTCTCCTGCTTTTGATAAAAAAACATCTCAAAAAATGAAAGCAGGGGACACCCTTGCAGTTTTTAATAGAAGAACTCAAGTTCTACACGAAGATAAAACTACTGTAGGAGCTTTTACAGTAGCAAAGCTATATCAAGGGCTTCTTGAAGGAGTTGTACAAACAGATTTTACTCCTGCTCAAACGGCAGTAATTGCCCGCTCTATCGGAGAATACTACGGAGATATTGTAGGGACTTGGAAAAAGCGAACAGACGTTAAGCAGTACTCTTTGTCAGATACTTTAGAGATTCCCCTAACAATTGGCAGTACAACAAATAATCCGGCAGGCTCTGAAGAATACGACTGGAAACAAATTAGAAAAAAGCTAGAGGATGTTTTAGCGGAAGAAGCCTTGCGGGGCACCTTTGGACAGCAATATATGGAGACAGGGGGCAGTAAGCCTCTTACTACACGAGTTCAAGACCGGGCTGTCCATATTGTAACGGATTCCATAAAGAAAGAGTTAAAAACATCAAAAACAATTTCCGTATCTGTTAAAGTGCCTAAAGAGGAAAAATCAAAAGGCTACAGCGGGGCAGCAAAAATTACTGGTAAATCTTTAAAGAGAAAAAAGAGAAAGATTGCGAAAAAAAGCTATGGCAAACCAGGAACTTTACAAAAAAGTGCAAAATCTCCAATTGCTTTACTAAGTCTTATTAACCAAGCTCTTCCTAATACAGTTGCAAAAAATATGGGCGACCCAAGGTTAGTAAATCGCTCGGGAAGATTCGCAGGAAGTGTTAGAGCCGTAGACGTTACTATGACAAGAGGAGGCCATCCTAGTGTGGGATATACTTATGAAAAAGACCCTTATCAAGTATTTGAATCTACTAGTGGTACAAGATTTTCAAGTAGAGCGAGGGACCCTCGTGCGCTAATTGACGCCTCTATTAGAGAGATTGCAGCAAAGTTAGTCGTTGGAAGACTATATACTAGGAGACTATAATGGGAACAGAAAGAATTTATACGTCTCGAAGAGCAAATATAGTACAGGCTCTAGCAGAAAAGTTAAAAAATATAGACGGGTCGGGAGCATACCTAACAGATGTTGCCAACAATGTTCATCCTTACTTAAAGTTCTGGGATGAAGTAGAAGATTTTCCTGCAATACATTTAAATGCGGGTAGTGAAACCAGAGAGTACCAAGGAGGGGGCTATAAGGATAGATTTTTATCTGTTACCCTTCGTTGTTACGTCCAAGAGGAAGAAGCACAATATGCTCTCAACGCTTTAATGGAAGACGTTGAAACAGTTATTGAAGAAAACTCAAACTTACAATATTTTGATAAGCAAAATAATGAGTTTAATTGTCAACAAATCACAATCATCAGTATAGACACTGATGAAGGTGTATTAGAACCTTTAGGAGTAGGAGAAATACTTATAGAGGTTCGATACTAGAAACGACTGGCAAGAACAAATGTTCACGTCCCGTCCTTTCAATATACATAGGAGATATTACTATGGCAGAACAATTATATTTTAGCCGCGACAGTAAATGCTACATTGAATTTGACGGTGTAGTATGGGAAATTCCCGTTCTGGATGGCTTTAGTTTTTCACAAGGAAACAATACATCAGAAATTACACTTTCAGAAATGGAGTCCTCGGCAGGGGTAAGTCGTAGGGGTCGTCGTGCCTTTAACGATTCTCTAGCTCCTGGAGAATGGTCTTTCTCTACATATGTTCGTCCCTTTTTATCCTCAGGTAGCGGAGATGGCGCTGCGGATGGCGCTGCGGAGGTTCATGCTGTCGAAGAAATACTATGGGCAATGATGGCGGGTGCAGATAACTATAATGGCGTTACTTTTGACTTTGATCGTGGAGGCAATAAAGTTATTACTCCTGCAACCAATAACTCAGTAGTAAGCTTTGACCAGTCCAATAAATCAACGTTAGGTACTGCTAATATTTATTTCGTACTTGGTAATAGCTCTAGGTCTGTATTTAAGTTAAAAGACGCGGTTGTAAACGAGGCGAGTCTTGACTTTGAAATTGACGGTATTGCAACAATTGGTTGGAGCGGTCAGTGCTCAGAAGTACTTGATTTTACGGGTAGCACTATAGAATCCGATACTCAACCTGTCTTTACTGCTACAACACAAGATAGTACTACTATTGCTGTAGGAGATGTTTGGTTGGACTCAAATGATGGGCACCGACTCTATGCTATGACAAGTGTAACAGATGGCGGCGAGTTGGCAACTTCCTATGTTAATGAAAAAATTACAGATACTTCTAACTTTATCCGTAATCGACTCACTACTTTGACTGTAACTCCTACCACTCAAGACCAAAATAATGATGGAACAGATGAGTTCCAACCCTCTTATAATTTGACTCTTACTGGAGGAAACGTTACTATTTCTAATAATGTTACTTATATTACTCCTGAAGAACTTGGAGTTGTAAACATACCAGTAGGCCACGTTACAGGAGCACGCTCAGTGTCTGGTAGCTTTACTTGTTATTTGACTCGCGATACCTCTTCTTTTGACTCTGATAAGTCTCGTGACTTGTTTGAAGACCTTAGAAATGCTTCAAGTGTTGTTACGAACTCTTTCGGTCTTGTATTTAGTGTCGGCGGAGCTTCTGGCACTCGATTAGAGCTTAATTGTGCAACTGCACACCTTGAAATTCCTACTCACTCAATTGAGGATGTTATTTCGCTTGAAACTAACTTTATGGCTCTACCACAAACTATTGACGATACTGATGAAATAGTTTTAACATATAAAGTATAAGTACGTACTATTATTTAATAGGGGCTTCGGCCCCCTTTTTATTACCCCTTCAAAAAATAAATCTTGACATTTTTGCTCGAGTACCCTATAATACAATATAATACAAAAAGAGTCTTGAAATAGAGTAATTTATATGCCAGTTTATAACTTTAAACGTGAAGCACAAGTCTATATAGTTAGTGGAGAATCCAGGCATAAAATTGACGTAACTAACGTAAGATTCAGTCAGACGTTTTCTGAAGAAAGCTATTCTGTTAAAACTTTACACGCCCAATCAGACGTTTTTGAAGGCAGTATAATTAATAAAGCTAATGCAGCTAATTTTTCTCTAGATGTGCCGGCAATTGTAGAGGCCGACTATAGTGTTATAGAAACACTTTTATTAAATGTGACTTCTTTTGATTTGTTCATCCAAACAGAAGCAGACGTGTTCAAACTTGAAACAGCAGTAATTACAAATGGGAGTTTCGTTATCGAGCGATCTCGACCCCTGAGTATACAAATTCAAGGAGAGGCGGCTAAGCTGACAAGAGGTGCAACATTAACAGGAGCTTTACAAACAAGAAGTTCTACTAAGAACTTCACTATTCCAACTGTAGAACTTACGTTGAATAGCACCCCTTTAAACGACATAGTGTCTGTAAAAATGGAACTTCAGAACGAAATTAGCTGGACTCCATATAAAAATATACACAGCGCTTTGTCCGTCACTTCCGCAGCAAACTCTATGTACCCATCTGAGTTTACCTTGTCCAAAAAAATACTCGCAGGCTCGATAGTTCAATACCTTACTGGGAGTAACACGTCTAATAGTCTTGAGTGGGACACAGATGCAAGTTTAACAATTAAAGCAGGAAATGGAAAATCTGAACCAGCATTCCGAGGTTTTTCTTTTGGCCCTGCAACCTGTTCTTTTACAAATCGTATTAGTTCAGATGATGTTTATACTCAAAGCTATGACTGGAGACTTATAGAGAATGCTAGCAGCTTATCAACAATACTTAAATATAAAACTGACTGAGGAGGTCATTTATGGAACTTAAAAAACTTATGGTCGACAGCAAAGCTGTCTGGATTGATTTTCCAGGATTATCTGGATTTTCGGTAGAAGTAGCAAATCTTTCTAGAAAAGAGCTAGGAAATCTACGTAAAAGATGTACTTCACAAAAATTTGATAGAAAGACTCGTCAATTAATGGAGTCGCTTGATGAGGATAAATTCGTAAGTGAATTTGCCGAAGCTAGTATTAAAAATTGGAGGGGTCTTACTGTAGAACATCTTGAAACCTTACTTCTTATTAATACTGAAGGGCAGGAGCCGAGCGCTGAAGTTGACTACTCTAAAGACAATGCAGAAATTCTTGTAACTAATTCATCCGAATTTGATACGTGGCTCAACGAGGTAGTCTTTGACTTAGATAATTTTCGTAGCCAATCAAAAGGAGGAAGCTCTAGAGCGCCTACAAAGGCTGTTTCAGAATAGTGACACTGGAATGACTCGGGATAGGTATCTCGATATGATGGAACAATTAGGTAAAGAGCCCCATCCTGACGAAATACCTCCGGATTTTGAAGACCTACCAGAGATAATAGCTATTGCAGTAAATACGTTTAACCTATTAGGCGATAGAATTTACCCAGAAATAGGTTACATTGGAAAAGATTATACAAACTTACCTTTTTACATAGATATTTATGATATAGAAGATAAAGAATTTTTTCTAGAAATATTGAGTTGGTTGGACTCAAGAGCTATCAAAAAATCTTCAGAGCAATTGAAGAAAGAATATGATAAGCTAAAGAGAAAATCGAGTGGCAAATGAAGTTAAACTTACTATAAAAGTTGGAGATGACGGCACTCTTAATGCAGTAGCTCGCGAAGCTAAAAAAGCAGCTAAAGCTACTGACGAAGTAGGTAAATCTACTGAAAAAACCCGTAAGTCTCGAGAAAACTATAGTAAGGGTGAAAAGGGAGTAGCAGGAGCTACCAGCAACAGTACTAAGTCTTTTTCAAAAATGAGAGGGGCTATGACTGGTACTGGGGGTCTTGTGCCTGCATACGCCACTTTAGCCGCAAACGTTTTTGCTCTTAGTGCTGCTTTCGGAGTGCTTCAGCGAGCAGCCCAGCTAGAACAATTAAAGGCGGGTTTCGAAGCTTTGGCTAACACTTCTGGGCGCACAGCTAGCCTTATTGTAAAAAGTATTCAAGATATTACTGATGGAGCCGTATCCGCGGATTCAGCCTTTAGATCTGCAGCAGCAGGTTTTAATGCTGGATTTTCTACTCGAGAAATCGAACGACTTACTCAAGTTGCCAAAAATGCATCTCAAGCTTTAGGAAGGAATCTTCCAGATTCTTTAGATAGACTTGTTCGAGGTACCGCAAAGTTAGAACCTGAAATTCTTGATGAATTAGGTATTTTTGTAAGGCTAGAGGATGCGGTTCAACGTTATGCACAAAGTGTTGGCAAAAGCGCCGGAGAATTAACAGAGGCGGAACGTAGACAAGCATTTTTAAATGCTGCTCTTACTCAGGGTGAATTAAAATTTTCTTCTCTTGGGGATTCTATTCCTTCTAATCCTTTTGAGCAATTAGCTGCAAATTTCGATAAATTAGCAAAAGGATTCTTAAATATAGTAAGTGTTATTCTTGGCCCAATAATACAAGTATTAGCAAATAGCACGACTGCTTTATTGGGAGTTCTTATTATATTTGGAACCACTATTAGTTCGCAAATTTTTCCGGTTTTAGGGGATCTTGGTGGTAAATATCGAGAATTGGCGGATAATGCTAGTAAGGCGGCTGCACAAGCAAAAGCAGAACAAAAAGACCTTATGAAACAAGCTAAAGCAGGAGTCTTAGCAGAGACTCCTATTAGCAAAACATCGAAGTTTGCAAAAGTCCAAGAAAAGCTTCAAAGGGGTGAAAAAATATCTATAGAAGAATTAAAGATTGCAAAACGGTCTTTAATGGATTCAGAGGATTCTAGGAGTAGGAATTTAAAAAAATATTCTGGAGAACAACTAGTAGCAAAAGAATTAGAGTTAAACGCCGTAAAGGAACAAACTTTAGCTGTTGAAAATTTAATCGCTGCAGAAGAGAGAAGAACAGGGCCGCAACTTGCAAAAGCAAAAGCAGACGCTCTAGGAAATTTAGAAGGGGGAGTTAGCAAAGCAACTCTAGATATTCAAAAAGCGGGCGCGCTAGACGGATTTAAATTAGCTCGTCAAGGGTTGCAAGATTATAGATCTGATGCTGACTTATTAAATAATACAACAGCCCCTCTGTTTGTTACTAGATTTGGAAAAGCAAACAAAGTTATTAAACTTTTATCTGCAAAACTACGCGTAGGAAGTGTTGCTGTTCGTTTATTTGGAACCGCTCTTATTAATGCAATTCCTGTAATTGGTCAAATTATATTTGTAATTGGTCTTGTTATTTCAGCATTAAAATTTTTGTATAATGCCATAAATCCTCCTTCAAAGGCAATGGAGCAGTTCGGGGAAGTTTTAGATTCTACAAAAGAAAAAATGCAGCAGCTTGAAGAAGCAAATGAAAAACTACGTAGTAAATATTACGCAACTTTGCTTGCTCAAGAACAAAGCAAAAAAGAAACAAAGAATTTAACAGCAGAAAGGTTGCTAGAAATACAAGCTACAGCAGAAAGTTATGCCGCTGTAGAAAAATATGCAAACACTTTAAAAGTTACGTCTGGAATAACTAACGAATTTGCATCAGCAGTAGATGCTCTAGGAACAGAATTACGAGAAACCGAACCTGGATTTCTTGGTAGTTTATTAGACTATGCTGTACAAGGAACAATAGATTTAGTTTCTGCAGCAATTGATGGTTTAACTCTTGCTTTTGTAGGGTTGAAAAACATTTTAATGGATAGTATTATACCCAGAACTCTGGGCTCTATTCTCGAAGGTTTAGGCTCTATTGGAACAAAGTTATTTCCTGAACTAGCAAAGAGTATTGATATTGCTCCTGTACTAAGAAAAACAGATAAATTTAAAAATACTGTTTTAAAGCAATTTAAAGAGCTAACAGAAACGGCTCCGGGAGCCGCCCAAGCAATTACTAATAGCTTAGGAATGCCGTTTGAAGACTTTGTAGAAAAACAGTTTAGCGCAGTAGAGTCTATGGAAACCTATGCACAAGCTCAATTAGAGTTTGAACGAGGTTCCGTTGCGGTGTCAGCAGCTTTGAAACAGGCTAGCATAGACACAAAAAATGGCTCCGATTCGATTACTAAATTTGCAGAAAATGTTAGACAAGCAGGCGTTAGCTTACAAAGCCTTCGTAATAAATTTTTTCAGCAAGGCGAGTACGGAAAGATTGCTGATGAAATTCAGCTAACTATGAATGCTGTCTCAGAGCTGCAAAAAACTACTAATGCAGAAGGCAGCGGTACAACCTTTGCTGACGCTTTATCTCTTGCAGTAAGCTCCGGTCAAATAAATTTAGGAGACTATGGCCTTACCTTAGAACAAGTTCAAGAAAGGGGCAAAGACGCATTTCAACCTCTTTTAGATAATTTTATACAATTAGATGTAGACACTCGTAATGCTGCAGAAAATATGAAGTCTCTAAAAGCAGAGTTAGCTAATTTAAAAGCCACTGCGTCTCTTCGAGAACTTCAATATCAACTTCATGATATTAAGGAAGGCCTACGACTAACTGGCGAAGCGTCCCAACTAGCGGGTCGAGGACTAGACGATCTTAAAGACAAATATGATAATCGTATAGAAGATATTAAAGCAGAAGCCTCTATTCGAAAAGAGATAATTGATGCAGAAATTGACTTAGAGCTTTTAAAGTTAGAGGTGCTAAAAACTAGTACAAATTTAAATGAAAAACAAGTAGCATTAATAACTAGCTTAGAGCAAAGACTTGAAGGAAGCAGAACTCAACGCAAAGGAGCGGTAGATACTGACTCCTCGGGGCAAGTAGCTCAGGCAGGCACTAGCTTTTTGCAGGAAGGGGAACAACTTCGAAATAGGTTACTTTCTATTGCTAAAACTGGAGATACTACTGCTGAACGCATATCTAACTTAGGGACACAGTTTCAAATATTGGGAGATAAAGGCTTAAACTCTTTTTCTATTGTTGATGAAGCAGGAAACTTAATAGGAGATAATTTTACAGCCAGAGTACAAGCAGTAACTTCTGCGCTCCAACCAATGATTCAGGCTTTTGCAGATTTAGGACCTGAGGGTAAAGTAGCGCAAGCTTTTGCTCAAGGTATGGTGATGATGGCAGAAAGCGCTGCAATGCTTGGCGACACTATTCAAACAGCTCTCGGAGCAAAAGCCACATCAAGTTTTCAAGAGTTTGAAATGGCTTGGCAAAACGCAAGTCTACAAGACAAAGCAGCAGTCGCTGCGGCTGCTTTTTCCTTAGCTGCTAATTCAATTGCTGCCTTAGCAGGGGCTTTAAAAGAGCAAGCTAATGCCGCAGTAGCAAAAATTGACGAACAAATTGCAGCGGAGAAAAGATTAGACGGGAAATCGGCTAACAGCGCAGCAAAAATTAAAAAGCTAGAAGCAGACAAGGAAAAAATTAAAAGAAAAGCGTTCGAAACAGATAAAAAGCTTCGTATTGCTCAAGCTATTATGAGTACAGCCGCTGGTGTTGCTTCTGCACTAACGCTTCCTCCTCCCCTAGGCTTTATAATGGCGGGTCTTGTCGCTGCTATGGGCGCCGCTCAAATTGGTATTATCTCTGGACTTTCTTATCAAGGAGGAGGAACTGCATCTGCAGGAGACCCAACTCAAATTACAGCAGGACAACGAAGAAGTTCTGTTGATTTAGCAAAATCTAAGTCTTCTAGAGGAGAACTAGCATACCTTAGGGGCGGCCAAGGGCAGGGCGGCCCAGAAGCATTTACTCCTGCATTTACTGGTTACAAAAATCGCGCAGAGGGTGGAAATACAGCATTTATGGTAGGGGAGCAAGGGCCAGAGCTGTTTGTCCCCGAAATGCCGGGTCGTATTGTGGCAAATGATGATATTGCAGCTTCTGCGCCCACAAACGTAAGTTTTAATATTAATACAATTGATGCGTCAGGAGTTGAAGATTTGTTAGTTGCACAAAGAGGGAACATAATTGGAATGATTCGACAAGCTGCAAATTCTTACGGTCAAGACTTTGTTGAGGGAGTAGATACCTCAGTATTTACTCAATCAGCAGGCGGAGCGAGTAAATACTAATGGCAGGCTTTACTTCATTTACTAATATACTTCCCGACCCAAATAATGCTATAGGAAATGCAGGTCAGGCATCCGTCAGCGGAAGAACAGGAGCAGGTTTTGCATCTGTGTCCTTATTGTCCGAGCAGCCTACTATTAAGGATTTTACAAATTCTGGTCGTATTCTTGGCCGCGCAATAGCCGCGCACAAATGGAAAATTAAAATTAACTATAACCCTATGACTAGAGAGGCTTTTGAACCTATTTATACATTTCTTTTACAACGACGAGGCCCTATTAACCCCTTTTATGTCTCTCTACCGCAGCACAGTGCACCTAAAAATGCCGCTTTTGCTACTTTTGCAGCCTCAAACAATTTACAAGCTATTAGTGATGTAACTGCAGGAGCTACTTCTGCGCTTCTCGGATTTTCTGGTAGCTATACTATTGCAGTTAATGGTACTCCTCTTCCTGGAGATATGTTTACTATTGATGGAAGTAATTCTAACCATAAAAAAGCATACATGGTTACTAGAGTAGAAACTCCTGAGGACGGAAACTATTTAGAAGGGTCTCAGCCCGGAACGAACCAAGTACGGGTTCATTTCACTCCTGGGCTCTCAAAAGAAATAGGGGCTGATGATGCTTTTGTTTTTAACAACCCGCTTATAAAAGTAATAATGACAGGGGATGTTCAAGAGTACTCGTTAAATACTCAAAACTTGTATTCGTTCTCTCTCAATCTGGAGGAAGTCCAATAATGGCACTAAGAGATATTAACGATAATTTGAAAAACTGGCTTCTGGAAGGCACTAGCTTTCATTATGCTCATCTGGTAAAATTTGAAAAGCCAGTAAAGACAAGTTCTAGTGTAAGCGCTAGAAATGCTACAGACTACGTATACATAACAGATGGTTCTTTAGACATTTCTTTTAATGATGGCTCTGTAAACTCTGAGGGAGTTTCTAACGGAACTCAAACATATAGAGCAAATAAGCTACTATCCGTTGGAGGAATATCAGAAACAATAGAAGCTAGAGCAACCTCTATGAACTTGCAAGTTTCTTCGGGTGCTTTAAATATTGAGCTGGAAGATACTTTTAATATTACAGCCTCCAGCTTAGAAGGCTCAGAAGATTTAGTAGCTGCTGGCTTTAGGGAAGGTGATACTGTTATACTTACTCAATCAGGAGCAAATAATAACAAAGAAGTAAGAATTGATAAGTTTGAGAATAGTAATAAAAAAGCAATAGTAACTCCCCTTACTGCATTAAGTATAGGGTCAGAGTCTCTTACTCTTAAATTTAAAAATCCAGAAGTTGAAGGAATGCTTCTTGATAGAGGAGACAGCTCTTACGCTAGATACATTAATCGCGATGTATTTGTATATAAAGCACATATTAATCCTGAGACAGGTACTATTATAGGGACTCCCTATCTTATTTTTAAAGGTATTATTGCAGGAGGCAAACTGACTGAAGACCCTAGTAAGTCTTCTATGGTATCTTGGACGTTAACAAGTCATTGGGGCGACTTCTCCCGAGTACAAGGACGATTAACTTCGGATGCGTACCATCGGGCACTAGATGAAAATAACCTTCCAGACCCTGAAGCTACAATTCGCCCAGAATATGCGGCAGATTTAGGGTTTTTGCATAGTGAGCAAGCAATTAACTTGGTAGCAATATATCAAGTTATGGAAACAAAATATCGAATGAAGAAGAAAAGTAGCTTTTTCGGACTGAAGAAAAGCTACTCTATGGAAGAGTATCAAGTTCAGGTTGATAGAGAAGCAGACCTTCGATTTAACTTAGAAGCACGATACTTGCCAGTAGTGTATGGAGTTAACAAAATTGACAGTATCCCTGTATTTGTAGATACTTTAAATACTGACTCCAAGAAAGTATTTGTAGCATATGCTCTTTGCGAAGGTCAGATAGCTGGCTTATATGATATTTATTTTGACGATACTTCGTCAATTTGTATAGATGAAAACGATTCTGAAACTCGGTCTTCTCAAACTTCCGAAAATACTATTGACGTACTATGTCAAGGCCGAGGGGATAGGGGAGATACTTTAACAGGTAACGATGTAAATTCCAGTACTGCAATAACATATGATGGGAGCCTCTTTAGTTGGGGGAGTGAAACTTGGAATTCAGAGGAACTAAGAGAAGCTTTTGCAGTAGACGGTATTGGCTGGGTTCCTCTCGCTTTTCGAGACACACCAGGAGGTGCTTCCTCTTTCGGGGCCGGTATAACGCATGAAAAAGGTACAAGATTTGAAACCCCGATAAATACTCGGCTGCAATTTCATGCAGGCAAACCCAACCAAGCTGTCAGCCCTATTATAGCTTCAAATGCTAATAACTTTAAAGTTGCAACAGACTACTATTCTGGAAATGACCCTTATTGGGGAGCAAACCACAGGCTTCTCGATACTGCATATGTTGTAGCAGAGTATGAAATTGGAGAGGGGGAAACTACTATCCCGTCTTTAGAATTTGTAGTCAGAGGCAAGGGAATTGATTGCTTTAACTATGATTTTTCTTACGCCCAAGACCCTGCTTTTGCTTCTGGTGAAAACCCTTCCGTTTTTAATATAGGAGATTCAGTACAGCTTAGAAAAGTAAGCCCGGACGCTCTTATACGTACAGTTACTATAGCAGACATCTATAGTCTAGTAAATATCGATGGAACTACTGAAAATCGTATAAGATTCACAGAAGACCCCGGACTCGGCAATACTACTAATTTTTATATAACTGCTGGGGGCAATAGGGTTACTTTAGTTACTTATGACCACGTAGCCACAGAGGGTCAAGTACCCTCTGAACTCAAGGAAGAAATTACGTCAGTAGCCCCCAGCAGTACTCAAGGGGTCGATTTGACTCTCGAACCGATAAATGCCGCTGTAGCCGCCGCCCTAGAAAATGGGTCTATTTTTGGAATTTCGAGTACTAGTGATATATCAGAGCTTAGGAGAGAGCTCTTAAATTATTGGGCCTCTACTTACAGCGCTGGGACACTAGAAGGAGTAGGGACTACTACAACCAATTCTTCAGAATTAGAAACTAAGTATGTAGTAGTACTAGATGGAATTAAGCTAGCAAGTGCGGCGTCCTCTGTAGACGACACATATAATAACTACGAAATAGAACTTACTCACTATAATTCAGACGGAACTACTAGAGTACAGAAAAGAATTATCATAGATTATGATGGAGCTACTCAAGTTGCAACTGTAGATGCTCCTTGGACGCTCCCACCAAATCAAAATGATAAGTATAAGATTTTTAGTACTACGGATGACGTTCGAGTATCCACCAATCCAGCACTTCAGACTCTAGACTATCTAAGAAGTGAAAGATATGGTAGAAATTTAGACTTAACTCAAGACTTAGACAAGGAAAGCTTTCTTGAAGCTGCTAGAGCCTGTGACTTTAGGTCTAATGTTACGATGGTAACAACTGCTGCTCCTTCGATAGGTGATATATACGAGTTTAAGCCTTCTAGTACAAGATTTTTCCAGGGCACAGTAAAAACAGTTACTAGTGTTACTATAGATAGTAGTACGCGCTATGTTGTAGAGTTTGAAGAAGTTTTGGGAAAACTCGGAATACGTTGGGAGAATTGGAAATATTTCTATGCGGGGGAACTGCTTTATAATAATGGAACAGTAAGAAGCGCAATATCTGACGATGAAATTTCTGTATTTGACAGTAACAAAAGTACGCCTGTTACCTCTTTGGTATTGAACCAACGTACAGGTTCGGGCCCTTCATCTTTATCTGTGGATATTACAAGCAGTACCTTTGATGGAAACCCAATAGTTAAATCGTATACCCCCGCTTCGAAGTCTTACTCTTCTGGCTATAGTTTATATGACTCCGATGATGTAAAATATTGGAGATACTTAGGTTGGGAAGCGCAAAATCAAAGGCATGTTACTCGGCATCAAACAAACTCAGTAGTTGATACTTCTAGGTCTATTTTTGATAATATTAACGGCTTATTAGGGCACTTTAATGGAATGTTACGTTATTCTGCAGGTAAGTATTCTTTGGCTGTTAAAACTCAGGCGGGGGCTCGCACAGACGTAGACGTTGACGGCACAACCTATACAGTAGATAAAATCACTGAAGATGATATTATCGGAAGTATAAATATAGAGGACGCAGGACAGAAGGGAACATATAATCAAGTAGATGTAACAATTAACGACCCTCAGAATCGCTTTGAGGGACGTTCTGTAATGATGTTTAACTCAAACTACTTGAAAGAAGACCGAATGATTCCAAAGAAAGGAAGTGTTCGAACCCCCTACGTTACAAACTATTATAATGCTAGAATTAACGCTAAACAATATCTGGAAGAATCTCGCGCAGGGCTAAAAGTAAACTTTACTATTGCTCCTAAAGGTGTGTTGCTTCGCGCAGGAGACATAATACAAATAGAGTACTCTAGATTTGGCTGGTACAGTAATTCGCAAAAATATTTTAGAATAATTAATTTAAACATATCTGATAATTGTTTAATACAGATAACCGCAGAAGAGCATTCTGAAGAAGCCTTTTTAATTACTGCTAAGAATAGAGGGCAGATTAGCCCTGTGGAAGGCACTACGGCAGCGCCTGCGGCTCCTACTCCTCCTACAGGGCTAAGTGCTACTCAGACTTCTGAGAGTAATGTTAAGACAGGGGCAATACAGCTTACTTGGGAGAACTCAACTACTTTTAAGGCTGCTTCTTATAGTACGCAAATCTGGGGAGGTACGGAGAATGATAGAGATGAAGCAGTATTATTAGGAACTACTAAAGCTCAGAGGTATATTGATGCTATTCCAGACCAAGGGCTATTAAACAAGTATTATTGGGTACGTCATGTTGTAACTGTTCCTCCTCAAACAGGCTCTCAAGTTGGGTTTAAAGAGATTTTTTCAGCATATGAGCGTTCCAACCCCGTGGACGGCGTACTTGGAACTATTGATGATGGCCGTAATATTGTTCTAGATATTGATAATGATGCTGCAACAGTTGGGGGTATAGAAGGCGAGAACGTTACGAACTTTTCGGAGTCTGTTACTGCTACTGTTTTTGCTGGCTCTGCCGACGACACCTCGAATTGGAACCTTACGTGGACTGCGAGTACAGTAGGTACTGACGGCACTTCTGTTGCTGGTTCTGTAAGTGGCGACGATGATGAAACTTATACTGTTACAGGCTTAAATAATGGGGCTAACGACGAGGAGTTTACGTTTGCAGATATTGTTGTAACTGCTACGCGCGATGGATATACAACTCGTCAAAAAAGATTCACAATTACAAAAATCCTGAATGGACAAAACGGGGTTGTGTATAAAATTATTCCAAGCGCCAACGTAGTAAGATTTGACCCTAACATAGGCACTGGAGGCGCTTATGAAGGGGGTACAGGAGACTCTAATAATCAGGTAAACTTTTCTTTTGTAAAAATTCAAAACGGTGAGTCTAGTGCATTTTCTGGTAGATATTCTTTAAACGGTGGAGATATAACTCCAGGAGTTGGAGAGGGTACTGCAACTCAGACTACCTTTACTGCGTTAGTTAATGGCGACACTGAAAATATAACTTGTCTTTTATATAACGAGGATGGAGAACTTTTCGATAGGTCAGAAGTACCTCTTGTAAAGCAAGGCTTAAGCTCCCGTCAGCTTATAATATCTACTAGTGCTCAGAATTTTATAAAAGCAAAGAATGGGGACTTTAGCCCGGCTTCAATAGCTCTGACGGCGAAAAAACTTGGGGGAATTACAGGAACAGTAGCTTGGACGGGAACTACTTTTTATGGTAGTGCTGCTCTGACAACTGCAGTAACTGAAGGAGATATAGTATATATAGCTCCGTCTTCAGTAGCTTCTGGAAACGTTACTATAACTGCTAGCGTTACAGATAGCTTAACAACACTCAACTTCTCAGACAGCGAAGAAATAGGATTACTAGAAGAAGGCTCGGACACTATTAGTATGTCTTTAACTAATGACTCTGTAGAAATACCTACAGATTCAAGTGGAACTAGTCCTGATTTTGGAAATACAAGTACAAATATATCAGTCTATGAAGGCTCAACTGCTCTAACTTATGATGATGACAATACGAAATCTGATAGTCAACTTTCAAATAGTACATTTACTTTAGAAATAGTTACTAGTGGTGTTACTGCACCCCCACCTTCAGGGTATGATGAAACGATAGCTACATCCCCTGCTTCTGGTACTATTACTGCAATTACAGGAAACCAAGGCAGTATTACTTTTATTGCACGGGCAAAGAGAGCAAACGGAACTGTAGTTACTGGAGTATCCAAAGTTCAAACATTTAGTAAAATTAAAGCGGGAGCTGCTGGAGCCGATGGAGCCGATGGAGCTACTGGAGCCGATGGAGCCGATGGAGCCGATGGAGCTGCTGGAGCCGACGGTTTAACTGGTTTTTTATATTATTTTTCAGAGGATACCTCTACAGACAAGGATCATATTACGGCAATTAACGTAGAGACAGGGCAGATAGCAATTGTTCAAAATACTGCCGGAACTCAAGCTGGTTATCGTTATAATGGTTCAGATTGGGTATCGCAAACTATTGTAAATTCAGATATTATATTTGCAGATGCAATTGGGGCACAGCAGCTACAAATTTCAAGCACTACTGGAGGGCCCGGTCAAACCGGAATTTACATGAACAGTTCCGGTACAAATAATCAAATAGAAATTTGGGAGTCAGGAAATAAACGGGTTGTTTTAGGCAAGCTAGTATAAGACCCATAATAGAACCACCAAAAAAATAAAACTTGACATAAAATGTCCTCTTTGTTATAATTTCATCATAGGAGAACTTTAAATGGCGGCTGCAAATTATGACCTGACAATAGACCAAGGATCGACTTTTGTTATTGATATAACAATAAGCGAGGCGGGGTCAGTGAAAGACCTTACAGGATACTCTGCTCGGGCTCAAATGCGTTCGACCAAGACTTCTGATACAGTGGCTGCTTCTTTTACCTGTACTATACCAGTTCCTGTAAATGGCATAGTAAAAATGGAACTCCCCGCAGCTACTTCAAGTGCGATGACTGCCGGACTTTTCTTTTATGATTTAGAAATTCATACAAGTGCAGACGCTATAGTTAAGAGACTTATCGAGGGTAAAGTAACACTTAACCAAGAAGTAACGAGATAGTAAATGGCAGATACAACTACCTTACAAATTACAGAACAAGTAACAGACATTACTGTATCAAATACTAATAATATTACAGTAAGTTTGGAAGAAAGCCCTACTCTTCTTACCGTAAACAATTTTGCAATTCCTGCTCAGTATATGGATTCCGCCAATGTTTCTTTTGATGGACACGGAACCATTCCTGCAGGAAGCGTAAGAGAAGCAATTAGGCGGCTAGCTGACCAAGATTTTAGAACAACCAGTACTCCAACTGGTCCATATGTAGAAGAAGGGGATACTTGGTATGATACCGATGATAACCAACTAAAAGTATACCGCGAAACTAGTGCAGGAGTTTTTGATTGGGTTCCTATAATGGTAGGAAACATATCCCCCGACTCAGATACGCTAGACGCAGGAGCCTTTTAAAAGGCAACCGGAGTTTTTAAATGGCTCAAACAATTCAAATTAAACGCTCTCCTAACTCAGGAGGTACAGCAACCCCCACTACTTTGGCTGCTGGTGAATTAGCGTATTCAGATAATTCATCAAAACTATTTATAGGTCGCCCGAATGATGGAGCAGTACTTACTATTGGTGGTGAGCTATATGTAAATATGCTCGACCACACTGCGGGTACTCTTACTGCAAATAGTGCTATTCTGGTAGATGCAAATAGTAAGATTGATAAGTTACTTACTGGTACTATTCAAATCAATAATACCGCAAATCAAATTGATACGACAAGTGGAGATTTGATACTTAATCCTACGTCGAATCTTGATATTGATGCGGGTACGATTGATATTAGTACTCAGGCAACAGAGCTTTCTATTATTGATAACTCTGCTACAGCTTTTACAATCGTAGAGGGTAGTACTACTTATATTACTATTGATACTACGAACTCAGACGAACTTATTAAGTTCGGAGAGCAAGTACAGTTTTCTGGCGCTTACACTCTTCCTACGGGGGATGGTGCTGCTGGACAAGCTCTTGTAGCTAATGGTAATGGTGTAGTAACTTTCCAAGATGTAGCTGCAACTCTTACAATTGATGCAACCGATAACTCTACTACTGCTGATGTTTCTCTTCTTACTGATGACCTTCAGTTTACCGGCGGAGAAGGTCTTGATATTTCCGTTGCTAAAGTTGGCACTGATGTAATAGTAACAATTGCTGGAGAAGATGCTGCTTCAAACAATAAAGGTATTGCATCGTTCTCTCCTTCATATTTTACAGTAACTTCTGGTGATGTCTCTATTAATGATGCAACTACTGCTGCTAAAGGTATTGCATCGTTCTCTCCTTCATATTTTACAGTAACTTCTGGTGATGTCTCTATTAATGATGCAACTACTGCTGCTAAAGGTATTGCATCTTTTGATTCTACTGATTTTACTGTAACTTCCGGGGCCGTAGCGGTAAAATCAATTACTTTAGGTACTTCAACTTTAAATCCTGGAGAAACTACAACTACTTTAGCAGGTCTACAGCAATTAGATGTAGATAATGTACGCGTAGATACAAATACAATTTCTACTACGGATACTAATGGGGACCTAGTTCTTTCTCCGAATGGAACTGGTACTGTAACAGTACCTAGCGGCTATAAGAATAGAACAGGGTTTGGAACAAACTCTCTTGTAACAAAAGAGTACGTAGATGCTATTAAGCAGGCACTTGATGTTAAAGACTCTGTAAAAGTTGCAACTACAGAAACTCTCTCTGCAAACTATAATAATGCAGGAGGCACTCTTACAAATTCCGGAACTCTTGTTGCTCTTCAATTGGACGGAGTATCCCTATCAGTATTAGATAGAGTTCTAGTAAAAGACCAGTCTTCTGCTGCCGAAAACGGTATATATGTAGTTACTACTGTTGGAGATGGCTCTACAGCTTGGGTACTTACTCGTTCTGATGACGCTAATATTTCTGCAGAACTTACTGGAGGCGTATTTACTTTTGTAGAGCAAGGAACTATTGGGGCGGATAACGGGTATGTATTTACGCACAATGGAGCTCCAACACTTGGAACAACTGACCTTACCGTTTCTCAGTTTTCTGGGGCGGGACAGATTGTAGCTGGAGATGGTTTAAGCAAATCTGGAAACACGCTAAATGTAAATGATGATAACATCACTCTTGAAATTGCCTCAGATACTTTAAGAATTAAGGGTATTTCTACTACTGTAAATGGAGACCTTCTCTATGCGGCAAATGGAACTAACGGCGGCTACGCAAGACTGCCTATAGGAACTTATGATTCTGCTAACAGTGTGGGACAGATTCTTATGGTAGGCGCCAGCAATACTATTCAGTGGACAAACACACTCGACGGCGGAACATTCTAAATAAATACTACAATCCCTCGCGTATATACGCAATCTAAAGAGGAAGCCACATGGCACAAACGATTAAACTAAAGCGCTCGGCTACGTCGGGTGCGATTCCCACTACATCTAGCTTAGCACTTGGCGAAGTTGCAATCAACACCTACGATGGAAAAATGTACATCAAAAAGGATGTTGGCGGCACTGAGACTATTGTAGAGATTGGTGCAGGTGGGGGTGCAAATACTGTTTCTTATCTAGAAGCAGGAATGATTGAATATGAGTACACCGCTACTTCTGGTCAAACTGTATTTTCTGGCGCAGACGATAACAGTGCAACTCTTTCCTACACTGCAGAATCCATTATGGTTTTCGTCAATGGTGTCTTACAGGATGACGTAGTTGATTATACTGCAACTAACGGTACTTCCGTTGTATTTACTACAGGTCTCGCTACAGACGATGAAGTGCGTATTATTTCTATTGCGAATATAACAACTACAAGTACTCTACAAAATCCTACAAAATTAGATGCAATTGCTACTGTAAATAATCAAGCTACTTACAATCTTACAGTAAGCTCCTCTGCCTATACCCCTTCCTCTGAAACGGCTCTTATTGTATCTCTTAACGGTATTACCCAGGAGCCTGGCGACTCTTTTACAATTTCTGGCTCTACAATTACATTCTCTCCTGCCCTTATAACTGGAGATGTAGTTGATTATATCGTAGACATGGGTCGCGCTGTTACTATCGGTGAATACAGCGGAGACTTAGTGGTTGGTGGGGAGCTTGAAGTAGTTGGAGATATTATTGGAGACCTTCGAGGTTCTATACTCTTTAAAGCTCAGGCAGGAGAAAATCTTGAAAAAGGCAGCGTTGTATATATCTCTGGAATTTCTGGAAATACTACTGTAGTTTCAAAAGCTGATGCGGATGACGCAGCAAAAATGCCTGCATTTGGTATTGCTGCTGCAAGTGCAACTTCTGGGCAGCCTGTTGATATTTATACTTTCGGTACTCTTTCTAGTATAGACACTTCTACTCCGGGCTGGTCAATTGGGGATGAGCTTTACGTATCTACTACGCCAGGAGTTTTAACAAATTCTGCGCCGACAGGAGAGTCTGCGTCAATTCAAAAGATTGCAAAGGTTACTCGCGTAAATAATTCTGCGGGCTCTATTAAGATTATGGGTGCTGGGCGTTCGAACGCTACTCCTAATTTGAATGATGGTAATATCTTTGTTGGAAATGCTTCGAACCAAGCTGTGAGTGCGTCTTTAAACACAAAAATTGAAGAGTACTTAGATAGTGGCACTTCTACACCAACTTTTTCTACTTTAGAAGCTGGAAATACTACTTTAACGGGCTATTTAAGAGGCCCCGCTACTTTTACTATCGACCCCGCTGCACATGGCGACGATACTGGAACTTTAGTAGTCGCTGGTAATTTACAAGTAGACGGTACTACGACTACTATCAATTCTACCACAATGACAGTGGACGATTTAAACCTTACTCTTGCAAGTGGCGCAGCAAATGCAGCCGCTGCAAATGGAGCAGGTATTACAGTTGATGGTGCTTCTGCTACGTTGACTTATAATTCTACTCCTGACGCATGGTCATTTAATAAGAACGTTGGTATTGGTACGACTACTCCAACAGAAATTTTATCAATTGAGGCTCCAACCGACCCCCGAATTAAGTTTATTGACACAAGTAATTGGGTTTCAAGCATTGGTGTTGAAGGTTCCACGGGTTCGTTTACGTTTGAAAACGTAGATGGAACAGAGCGTATGCGTATAGACGCCAACGGCCGCGTTGGTATTGGTACGACTAATCCACAATCAAAAGCAACCATAGCAGGAGCAGTCGACAATTCTTCGCTA
>Ga0209137_1001566_pt1 | contig 21486 bp, 13 predicted proteins | sample SaaInl5LU_22_DNA_FD_184642 | JGI IMG/M metagenome (GOLD analysis project Ga0209137, IMG submission 184642) | Marine microbial communities from expanding oxygen minimum zones in the Saanich Inlet - ESP_105LU_22_DNA (SPAdes) (version 2) | ecosystem: Environmental > Aquatic > Marine > Intertidal...
AAGAAGGGACTGTGATTTCGCGTTCGAACTACAAATACATGTACTGGAATCAGCGTCAACAGCTTGCGCACCATACGGTGAACGGTTGTAATATCAATGCCGGAGACATGATGGCCTCAGGGACCATTTCTGGACCGACCAAAGACAGCTATGGCTCTATGTTAGAGATTTCGTGGGCTGGTAAAGAGCCTATTACACTAGCTAGTGGCGAGACCCGCACGTTTATCGAAGACAACGACACCGTGAGCATGCGCGGCTGGTGTCAAAACGGCGATGTTCGTATCGGTTTTGGGGAAGTACGCACTACAATCTTACCAGCAATCGAGGACTGATCCTAGCATTCGAACCTATCAAAACGAAAGTATTATGTCACAAAAACACAGCTACATTTCCAAAGTTGTAGCCGATGCACATGAAGCTGTGCAAGGCCTTGAAGATGGAATGACCGTGATGTTTGGCGGTTTTGGACTTTGCGGAATTCCGGAAAATGCCATTGGCGCCATTCGAGACAAGGGAACCAATAATATCACCTGTATTTCTAACAATGCAGGGGTGGATGATTTCGGCCTTGGGCTGCTCTTGCACACCCGCCAAATCAAGAAAATGATTGCCTCGTATGTGGGCGAAAACGACGAATTCGAGCGCCAAATGCTCTCGGGCGAGTTGGAAGTTGACCTTGTGCCGCAGGGCACACTTGCCGAGCGTTGTCGCGCTGCTGGAGCGGGTATTCCTGCGTTTTTCACACCGGCTGGATACGGTACGGAGGTGGCTGAAGGCAAGGAAGTTCGCGAGTTTAATGGCAAGCCACACATTTTAGAGCACGCCTTTGATGCACCTTTTGCTTTTGTGAAAGCGTGGAAAGGCGATAAGGCTGGTAATCTTGTGTTTAAAGGCACTGCGCGAAATTTCAATCCGATGATGGCAATGGCGGGTAAAATCACCGTTGCTGAAGTGGAGGAATTGGTTGAGGTGGGAGAATTGGACCCGAATGCTATACATGTCCCTGGGATTTTTGTGCAGCGAATCTTCCAAGGAACCGACTACGAAAAACGAATTGAACAACGCACCGTGCGTGCTAAAGCCGAATAATTATGGGATTGAGCAAAGACCAAATCGCACAGCGTATTGCGCAGGAATTGCGCGATGGATGGTACGTAAATCTGGGAATTGGTATTCCAACCCTCGTTGCGAACCACATCCCTGAAGGCATCAATGTAGAATTTCAAAGTGAAAATGGCATCCTCGGTATGGGTGCATTCCCTTTTGAAGGGGAAGAAGACGCCGACCTGATCAATGCCGGAAAACAGACCATTACTGCCCTTCCTGGCGCCTCGTTTTTCTCGAGTGAACTCAGCTTCGCCATGATTCGTGGCCAGCACGTGCAGCTCACCGTTTTAGGCGCGATGGAAGTCAGTGACCGCGGCGATATCGCCAACTGGAAAATACCAGGTAAGATGGTTAAAGGCATGGGTGGCGCTATGGATCTCGTGGCTTCTGCAGAGAACATTATCGTCGCGATGCAACACACGAATCGCAAAGGGGAAAGTAAGCTCCTCCCTTCGTGTAGCCTGCCGTTAACGGGTGTAGGGTGCGTAAAGCGTATCGTAACGGATCTTGCCGTTTTGGAAGTGGATTCCGAGCGCGGATTTATACTAATCGAACGCGCCCCAGGCGTATCTGTTGAAGAAATTCAAGAGAAGACCGCTGGCCGATTGATCGTAGAGGGCGACATCCCTGAAATGAAACTTTAGTCGTTGTAACGTGTCTCGATATCGTAGCTCCCCTGGAGCATGCGGTGGACGAAACAACGCGAGGCCGAAGCAAGGATTTTTTCACGCTGCTCCTCTGAAGTAGCACCGTCCCAATCCAGCTTCACATCAACTTTAGAGGCGAGGGCTCTGCCCTCGCCTTTTCCTGTTTCTATAGCAACTGTGGCTCGGATTTCACCGAGGTCCACGCCGAGCTGAGCAGCCTTTGCACGTACCGTAACGGCCTTGCATTCCGCTAATCCTGCAAGCACAAGCTCTACGGGATTCATCGCAGAGTCAAAGCCGCCAAAATCTTCAGGCTCATCGGCTTCTACGATATGACGGCCGTTCGTGATGAAACTGCGGTAAACTTTAGGGTTGCGTAGAGTTACTTCGGTGCGGTCGGCCATGTATACAATGCGTTTTAAGGTTGATCCGAGTGAATGGTTCCCATGAGCTGAAGCAGCGCGATTTGGGCATTGGTAGCGCGGAACTGAGCACTCATCTTGCCTTGTTCTGCGGCCATCCATGCCAATTGACTTTGACGGAGCTCGAGGCTCGAGGCTTGGCCTAAGGCGTATCGCTCCTGGAGTTTTTCGAAACGCTGGAAAGCGACGGTCGCATTCGCTGCTTCCAAGGTCGCTACCTGCTGGGCGTTTTGGAAAATGCGGTAGGCGTTACGAACGGTATTTTCCATGGTTTCGCGGACTTGATCGAGGCGGCGTGAAGCCTTCATCGATTCTAGTGCTGCATTTTGGCGCTGAGTGGCGCTTTGGAAACCTGAGAATAAATTGTATTGAAGGCTGACCCCAGCGGTGAAACCTGTCACTTGTTGCGAAGACAAAAATCCAGCTTCAGCTTGGCTTTGACTGATGCCGTAGCTCGCTTGCGCATTTACGGATGGGAACAACGTCGATTGCTGCAGTTTTTGCTGAAGTGCAGCAGTCTCGGATGAAATTTCAGCCAGGCGCACGGTGGCGTTCTGATTCATCACCGCAGTTAAAATTTCATCCACATTAGACCCAATCACATGCTCGTCTAGCGAAGTGTTTGGTGCTACGATGAAATCTCTAGAGGACAAGCCGGCGAACGTTGCGAAGGTGTTGCGTGCTGCATCTAGCTGAGTTTGCAGGTCGAGTAGACTGACTTTATCGCGGTTCAGGTCGACTTCGGCGGCGAGCAGGTCGGTAGAATTGGACCCGCCTAGATCGTTCGTTAACACCGCTTTGTCGTAGCGCTCCTGAGAGATGGCGACACTTTTAGTAGACACCGTGACCGATTCTTGCAAGAGCGCGATGGCCATGTACTGCGACCATACGCCCGCAACGGTGTTTTCCAAGGCCTGGCGGTAGCTGAGATCAGCTGCTTGTTGCGATTTTTTCAAAAGGCCATAGCTACGCTGGATGCGGCCTCCGGCGAAGAGCACTTGGCTTACTCCGAGGGATGCGTTTTGGCTCAGGGACTGGGCTCCAGCGACATCTTGGGTTTGACCGGTCGCAAATTCGAGGTTGGAATTTTGGTTGCTCGCGTTCGCACCAGCAGAAGCCGTGACAGATGGGAGCATTCCGGCATTACCGTACGTGGCAGAATTGGCCGCTTGCTGCGCAGAAACATCAGCGATATACAGGTCGTGATTGTGTTCGAGCGCACTAGTAAGGGCCTCGTCTAGCGTGACCAAGTTTTGTGCGCCCAATGTTGCGCTGAGCACAAGGCCCAAAAGGGTGAAACACTTATTCATCTTGCGCGTCGTTTTTGATTTGTTCAAAATATTGTTCGCTTTTCATCTCAATGATCGCTGGCTCTACCTCTTCACGAGTGGGTTTTTCGTTCGTCCAGATGTGGCGGATGAGCACACGAGCGTCATTCACCAAAGCCATCATGGAAGGAAGCACGACAAGCGTCAGCATGGTGGCGAATCCGATACCATAGGCGATGGACACGGCCATTGGGATAAGGAATTGGGCCTGGAAAGACGTCTCGAAAATCAGCGGTCCAAGACCAGCAATCGTCGTGACAGTCGTCAAGAAGATGGCACGGAACCTACTGATACCAGCGTTATAGATGGCATCGTATACTCCTTGTCCAGACTTCACATTGATGTTGTATTTACTGACCAAAACCAGCGAGTCGTTCACGATGATCCCGATCAAAGCAACTACACCGAGGAAACTTAAAATGGACATCGGCATGCCGTGCAGGTAGTGGCCCCATGCAACACCCGTTAAGCTGAGCGGGATGAGGAGCATGATGACGATGGTTTGCACGAGCGAGCGGAACGTGAACGTAATGGTCAGGATAATCAAGAATAAGATGAGGGGCATCACCGATTGTGAGCTCTTCTGCGTCTTCTGACTTTCCTTTTGCTGCCCCTCGTAACGCGCATTTACAGACGGATACTTGGCGAAAATTTCGGGTAGGATGTCTGCTTTGATTTGCGACAAGAGGGCTGGCGCAGAGCCGTTTGGCGAGGATAAATCACTCTCCACGCGGAATTCACGCTGGCCGTCGAGGTGGTTGATATTTACCGTTCCACGTTCGATCGTATAATTGGCCAATTCCCTTAGCGGTACATTGCCCGACGGCGTAGTGATCGGCAATTCTTCCAAGTCCCAAAGTTGCTTGCGGTCCTTTTCATTCAGGCGTACCCAAACTTTCACCTCGTCCTCGCCGCGCTGCAGGCGTTGCACCTGCGCACCGAAGAAGGTTTCACGAACTTGGCTCATCACAGCGCCAGGCGTCAAGCCTAAAAAGCGGGCTTTATCGGTCAGCTCTAAAGTCACCTCGCGGATCCCTTTCTGGTCATTATCGATGACATCGGCAAGGGCTTCCATGCCTTTGAGTTTCGACTTGAGCATTTCTTTAGCCGCCTTGAGCTCCACGAGATCATAACTTACGAGCGAAATGGAGATCGGCTTACCGAAGGCTTGTGCACCACCGAAACTCACATTGTCCGCGCCCGGTATATCACCTGCTGCGGCACGAATGTCGTTTTGGATCAGATACGAAGGTGTTAGGCGCGTTTCTGAATCAAGTAGAATCACATTCAAACGAGCTTTGGAAGAGATCGGTCCGATGTTTTTCTGAACGGCTTTTACGACATTCAAACTGTCTTCTCGATCTGCTTTGTAGGCATCATTCACTTCCCAAACCTTGGCTTCGATGTGGTCAATCCATTTTTGGGTAACCGCCTGGTTTGTTCCCGCTGGCATGTCGAGACTGATGTTGAGGTTATCGCGTTCAATGAACGGGAAAAATTGGGTACGAATCACACCGCCACCGATCGCTCCGAAAGTGATGACCATGATGGCAATGAAGAAGCTGATGGTGATGATTTTGTTGTGAAGTGACCACTTTAAAAATGGCGCATAGAATCGGTCACGGAACTTAAATAAGGCATTTGTTGCTGCACTCTGTACCGGATTCATTTTTGCATTGCGCTCGAGCTTTGAATGCGATAAGTGGGCAGGCAAGAACAGGAGGCCCTCCACGAGAGATACAGCGAGCGTTGCCACAACGATAAAAGACATCTCCGAGAAGAAATCGCCCGCACGTCCGTCCAAGAAGAAGAACGAGGAGAACGCAATAATGGTGGTCAAAACTGCACTTACTACCGAAGGAACTACTTCAACGGTTCCATCTAACGCAGCCTTTAATAGCGGCTTTCCGCGCTCGAAATGCGAGTAAATGTTCTCGGCAATGACAATCCCGTCATCCACTAGAATACCAATCACAACAATCATCCCGAACAACGAGATGACATTAATGGTGATGCCAAAGAAGGTCGCTAAAACGAACATTCCGGCGAAGGATACTGGAATACCGATCGCTACCCAGAAAGCAAGACGCAGGTTTAAGAAGAGTGCCAAAAGAATGAGTACCAAAAAGAACCCGAGCAAACCGTTCTCAAAGAGGAGTTCCTTGCGCTGCTGAAGCGTTACCGAGAAATCGGTAATGATGTCCAACTGCATGTGATCCGTGGTCGCGTTGTAGGTATCGATGTACTCTCTGAGGAACTCACAAGTCTGCAGCAAATCTTCCTGATCGGTATTATTTACTGTAATCTCAACCGATGAAATGCTGTTAAACGCAGCGCGCGAAGGGCTGTCCTCCCAGCGATTACGTACTTCACCAAGGTCTTTTAAGCGGATCGTTTGGCCGTTTGGTCGGCTCAATACTACCACATTTTGCAAGTCTTGTGCTTCGTAGTTTTTGTTGCGCGAACGGATGAGCATCTCCTCTTGGGTTCCTTTGATGGTCCCACCAGTGATGTCTAGGTTGGTCGTGCGTAGGGCAGTTGCGATCTGCGATAAGGTCAAATCGTATTTGCGAAGCGTGCTTTTGTCTAAGGCAATCTCAATCTCCTCGGCAGGAAATCCACTCAGCGACACTTTAGAAATGCCATCCGCTAGTCGAAGCTCCTGCTCAATGCGTCTCGCCTCAGACTTCAAACTGTGTAGATCTACGCCTTCACCCGTAAGAGCCATGCTCATGGCAAGGGTGAGGTTTTCGCGCTTCGCCACACGCACAGGTTCCAGCCCTGTCGGGAAGGAAGCGACGTTTTCAACGGCATTTTTCACGTCCTCCAGAACCATATTCGCATCATAGCCTTTCAAGACATCAACTGTGATGGTCCCTCGGTTTTCGTTCGAGGTCGAGGTATACTGCTCTACCCCAGTGAGTCCTTTGAGGTTTTGCTCAATTTTATTGATCACCCCTTCTTCTATCTCCTCCGGAGAGGCCCCCGGGTAGACCGCGCTTATGGTAATGTTGCGCGATTCAACGAGCGGAAAAAAGGTCGTATTTAAACTGTTGTAACTGATGTAGCCAAACAGGAAGAACCCGATCAATAGCGCATCTACGCCGACGGGATATTTGATGAAAAATTCTATTAACTTCTTCATATCCTTATTTCACTGGAATAACAACAAGTCCTGAGGCAGCCTTTAAGGTAGGCTCATCTACAAGCATAGTTCCCGATGGAACCCCTGTAATAATGATCTCGTTATCGAGCCATTCTACCACATTCACCGCCTTGCGTTGCAAGATGCTGTCGTTCTCGATAGTGTACACAAATTCATTATCTGAAACCATGTGTGCGGGTACTTTCAATGCATCGCGCACCTCAAGTCCTTGCACTTTACCCGTTAGATACATCCCTTCACGAAGGTCTTTACCAGAGACGCGAACAACTATGGACACACTTTGCGTCGCATCATCCACAACGGGTGCGATACGTGTGATTTTACCGGACCAATTTCCTTTGATATCCGGTGAACTAAACAACACCGTTTGCCCTACGCTGAGCTGATCCGCATACGCTAAGGTCACAGCTGTGGTCATTTCGTAGCTCGCAGGTGAGAGGAATGTCCCAAGAGCACGACCCGGTGAAACCAAATTCCCTGGCTTCACTAAAGCGCTAGCTACAACGCCATCGAACGGAGCCTTCACTGCAAATTTCTCAAGGCGTTCCTCGGCACTTTTTACTTGGTAATAGGCACTCGACATCCCGCGAGCAATCAAGAACTTTTCTAGTTTACCCGTAGCTTCTGGCAATGCTGGCAGCGCCGCTTCGAGACTCAAGCCTTCGTAGTAGCTTTCGAAGCGCTCGTAGTCCCCTGGGTAATCTTGTTTGATATCCGGTAAAACGCCAAGCAAGGCATTGATAAAGTTCCCTTTGAGGCTCATCACGTTTGCGAGCGCTTCTGCATCATCGAGCTGGATCATCACCTCGCCTTTGTTGAAGGACGTACCTTCTAAAAACGCACGATCGCCACCACGGAAAATACCGCTCACCTCAGCAAGGAGGTTGGCACGCTTTTGCGCCGTAAGCTTACCGTACACTTTCAGGGGAACCGCGATAGTGTCTGTATCTGCCGTCACCACGCGGAGCTCCATTTTGCGCGTGTCCTCCTTAATCTCCTCTTTCTGCGACATGCTTCCTAGCTTCTTCGACACGAGGATTCCTACTATGAGGATCGCAACCGCAATGATTGCATTCTTTACCAATTTCATAATTCGCTATTATTCAGATTGTTATTGATTTTGTTCAATGCGTTTTTTACCAGATCCAGCTCCACCTTACTCAGTCCCGCAGTAGCGCCTTCGCGAACGCGCTGCGCACAAGCGGCAATCGCAGGAAGAAACGACTTTCCTTCTGCGGTAAGCTCGACCCTGTTCTCACGTCGGTTCTGTGGATTCGGTGAGGTCTGTATCCAATTTTTTTCTTGAAATTCTTTGACCATGCGAGAAACGCGATGGCGGTCCATTCCCATGACTTCAGTGAGCTCGCTTTGATTCATTGGAGCTCCATCGCGCATGACCATGCACCCTATAAACGGCAAGTACGAAGAATTGATTTCAATGCCATCTGCGGCTAGTGCCCGCCCCATCGCCTCGCGCATCGAACGATGCACCTTGCCGGTGAGAAAGCCTAAGCTGTTAGAAAGGTCATTTGGGTCAAGTCCCATGCAGATCGTTTAGAATTGTTGCATAGATACAACAACAATGCCAAACAATTGTTTTAACAAAGAAAATTGGTGCTTTAGCATGAAAAGACGCCACCAAGGAACGCGTTTAATGCGCCTCGAGCCAGCTCTGACCGGTACCGACCTCAGCAATCATCGGGACGTCCAGCTCGACAGCGGCCTCCATGTGCTTCACGACCAGTGCTTTCAACTCCTCCAGCTCCTCTTTCACAGCGTCAAAGACCAATTCATCATGCACCTGCAACAGCATTTTCGACTTCATTCCCGCTTCGCGCATCGCTTTATCCACCTGAATCATAGCGAGCTTGATCACATCGGCAGCAGAACCCTGGATCGGCGCATTCACCGCATTGCGCTCACTGTGTCCGCGAACTACCGCATTGCGAGACTCGATGTCTTTTAAATAGCGGCGACGCCCCGTGATGGTTTCGACGTACCCATGTTCACGGGCAAAACTCACCTGCTCGTCCATGTACGCCTTAATGCCTGGATAGGTACGGAAATACCCGTCGATCGCTGCTTTTGCTTCCTTTCGACTCATATCGGTTTGCTGGCTCAATCCGAAGGCGCTCACCCCATACACGATTCCAAAGTTCACCGTTTTCGCATTCGAACGCTGCTCGCGAGTCACCTCTTCTAACGGGACTTCAAACACGTTTACAGCAGTGGCTTTATGGATGTCCTCTCCCGCTTTAAACGCAGCAATCATCGCCTCGTCTTTCGCTAATGCCGCAATCACGCGGAGCTCAATCTGGCTGTAATCCGCTGCGAGCAGAATATGATCCTCATTAGCTGGAACGAACATGCCGCGGACTTTACGCCCGTTCTCGGTGCGGATCGGAATGTTTTGCAGGTTCGGATTAGTTGAACTCAAGCGACCCGTTGCAGCCACCGTTTGGTTGAAGCTGGTATGAATTCTCCCCGTCTTCCCGTGGACCAATTCCGGCAACGCATCCACATAAGTGCTCTTGAGCTTTTTCAACTCTCTAAAGGTCAATATTTTGTCCACAATCGGGTGCACAGATCGCAAGTCTTCTAAAATATTTTCACTGGTGGCATATTGCCCGGTCTTCGTCTTTTTCGGCTTTTCAGAAAGCTTTAAATCGTCAAACAACACCTCGCCAAGCTGACGTGGTGAGCCGACATTAAACGGACGACCCGCGAGTTCAATAATCTCTTCCTCGAGCGTTACGATCAATCCGCCCAATTCTTTACTGTAGCTGTTCAACGCATCCACGTCTACGCGAATTCCTTCACGTTCCATGCGCGCAAGCACTGGAACGAGGGGCATTTCGATGGTACGGAACACGCTATCTACCTTCGTTTCTTGAAGCATCGGCTCAAAAAGCTGCTTCAGCTGGAAGGTGATGTCTGCATCTTCACACGCGTAGTCCACCACCTCAGCGGCAGGAATATCGCGCATGTTTTTCTGGTTCTTTCCTTTTTTCCCAAGGAGCGTCTCGATGGAAATGGTTTCATAATTCAGGTACGTCTCGGCGAGAATGTCCATCCCGTGACGCATGTCGGGTTGAATGAGGTAATGCGCGATCATGGTATCGAAAATTGGCCCAGAGACCTCCACGTCGTAATTCATCAGCACGCTCAGGTCGTACTTTATGTTCTGACCAATTTTTTCCACCCCCTGCGACGTCCAAAATGGCGCAAACGCATCCACCATTTCCTGTGCCTTGTCGCGCTGCTCGGGCACCGCCACATAGTACGCCTTGCCTTTTTCATAGGCAAAACTCATCCCCACAAGCTCCGCATCTAACACGCTGAGCGATGTGGTTTCGGTATCAAACGCAACGCTGGATTGCTCTGCCAAAAGTGCCGCCAATTCACGCGCCTCATCTACATGTTCAATCAACTGGTACATGTGCAATTCCGTGCTCACCGTCTTGCGCGAACTCACAGCCGGCGCTTCATCACCAGCTTCTGAAGCCGGCGCTCCTCCACCGAACAAATCCATCTGGTCGTTCGAAGTGAGGTTAACTTTCTTCGTAGATTTCTTCGGGGCATCGCTTTGCTCCGCATCACCACCGCGGGTCAAACCTAAACGGCGACCTAGGGTACGGAATTCCAACTCTTCGAAAATATCCAAGAGCGCTTCAGCGTTCCAATCGCTACGGGTCAACGTATCCGATTCGAGCTCCACGGGAACTTCTGTAATAATCCGTGCCAATTTCTTCGACAGTATCCCCTGCTCCGCATTGTCTCGAATCTTCTCTCCTAATTTCCCCTTGATCTCATCGGCGTGCGCTAGCGTTTCTTCCAAACTGCCGTACTGCGCCAAAAGCTTCGTGGCCGTCTTCGCACCCACGCCAGGAAGACCTGGGATGTTATCCACCGCATCGCCCATCATTCCGAGGTAATCCACGACCTGATCGACGTTCGCGAGCCCAAATTTCTCACACACTTCTTCCGTGCCCCAAACTTCGGGCGGGTTGCCACCACGGCCGGGACGGAACATGAAGATGTTGTCGGAGACTAATTGGCCAAAATCCTTATCGGGCGTCATCATGTAGGTCGTAAATCCTTCCTTCTCTGCCTTCTTCGCGAGGGTCCCAATCACGTCATCCGCCTCAAATCCACTCACCCCAATCGCCGGAATATCAAACGCTTCGAGAATTTTATGAATGTACGGCACCGCCAATTTTATCGCCTCCGGCGTAGCATCTCTATTCGCCTTGTACTCCGGGAAGATCTCATGACGCTCGGTCGGCTCCGGTAAATCGAAGCAAACGGCGATGTGGGTCGGATTTTCTTTCGACAACAGATCTAACAGCGCACTGGTAAAACCATAAATGGCGCTCGTATCCAGCCCAGATGAAGTGATGCGCGGGTTCTTCGCAAAAGCGAAATAGGCCCTGAAAATGAGCGCATAAGCATCTAAAAGAAAGAGTTTTTTGTCGGTATCTGGCGTTTGTTGGCCCATGGACTGCGGAACTTTGAAGTGCGTATAAAAATAAGAGGAGGTAAGTTAGCTACTTAAGTCGAAATAGCGAGTTTTGTAGCACAAAACAATCCCCTCATTCATGGCGTTGTTACTGAGCATACAATCTGACATTATGATCTTTAGAATCCTGTTCACCCTAGGATTTGTCTTAGCCATAGACACCTACGCATTCCAAGCGTTTAAAACCGCCTTTAAAAGCCCTGCCACGCCCTGGATTTACTGGGGTGTTACCATCGCCTATATCATTTTCAGCATCACCATCAGCTCGATGATGAGCACCGGAAAAGTGGACTATAAATACGTCGGTTTGCTGATGGGCGTAACCATTTTGCTGTCCGTTCCAAAACTCGTTGCCATCCTTCCGCTCTTGCTCGAAGACATCGTCCGCTTGGGCCAATTCGTTTTTCGTGCCACCACCACCCAGCCCACCATCATGCCGGAGCGCCGCACCTTCATCTCACAAATTGCCCTCGGTCTAGCAGCAATCCCATTTATCGGCATCATCGACGGGATCTGGAAAGGCCGCTACCGCTACCGCGTCCTTAGCCACACCCTGGAGTTTGAGGACCTGCCCGAAGCTTTCGACGGATTCACTATCGCCCAAATCTCAGATGTGCACAGTGGCTCTTTTGACAATACAGAAAAAGTACAATACGGCGTCGACATGGTGACCCAGCTAGGTGCCGATGCGATCATGTTCACTGGCGATTTAGTGAACAACACCGCTGATGAAGCAGAGCCTTGGATCGAAACCTTCAAGCGACTTTCAGCAAAATCTGGTGTGTTCTCTATTCTCGGAAACCACGACTATGGCGACTACTGGAAGTTCCCAACCGCCGAAGCGAAGGTGCAGAATTTAGACCGCCTCAAAGCCATTCACGGCGAGATGGGCATGAACCTCCTCTTGAACGACAGCCGCTATTTTGAGCGCGACGGACAGCGCTTGTATTTGGCTGGGGTTGAAAATTGGGGCTTGCCGCCTTTCCCGCAATACGGTGATCTCAATGAGGCCTTAGCAGGAATTCCAGAAGATGCGTTCACTGTATTGCTGAGCCACGATCCATCGCACTTCGATGCTGAAATCAAGCAGCACAGCAAAAAAGTACACCTGACTTTAAGCGGCCATACGCACGGAATGCAGTTTGGGATTGAGATTCCAGGCTGGATCAAATGGTCGCCAGTGAAGTTCAAATACCCGAAATGGGCTGGATTATATCCGGAAGACGATGGACAAGTTCTTCACGTGAATCGCGGGTTTGGATTCCTCGCGTTCCCAGGACGTGTGGGCATGTGGCCAGAGATTACGCACATTACGCTGAAAAAGAAATTGGCGTAGAAAAATCCGCTAGTGCGTCCGATTCCGATAGAACGACGACATGTAATACACGTGTGGTAGACTCAGTGCGCTCAGGAATATCATGCTTTTACCGAAAACCGCCGTTGCAGACCCTAAGGTACCGACATACAGCAAGGCACCAAACATCAGCAAGGCACCGAAAGTGAATGGCGCAGCCCGCTTCCACATCACTGCCGTGGTCCAGCGCTGACTACGCCTCAAATGACGCCAACCCACGACGCTATGACGAAGCACAAAGTAGACACCAAAGGCGATCACTAGCGGCAATCCCGTCGTAGCGATCAACGTCACCACCGTGAGTAGCCACTTCCAGGAACCTTTTGCCAGCGCAAGTACGAGCCCGACAACACTTAAGACTATGGTCGCCGTTTGGGTCTGCCCGAGCGATGCTTCAAAAGCCGAAACGCCCATCGTACCGAGTACGGCGACGACGCTGTCCCAGTGCGGAACGAGCAACATGCCCATCAAGACCGTGCCCCAAAGCAAGGACAGGCCAGGCGTAGGGATGCGCCATTCTTCGAGGTCGGTTTGACCAAAATGCCAAGCACTGTAGCCCAAAAATCCGATCAGCGCTAGTGCGGGCATCCACCACCACAGCAGGAGCGCTGCAGCCATGATCCCGACATATTTCAAAATAAACACCGGCAACGCTTCTTTTCGTTGCTCCACGTACGCGTCCAATGCTCCGTGCGGTATACCAACGGCAAAGAGCACAATAGCTAAAATTCCTCCGATAACGGGAAGAACGAGTTGGGGCTGAAATTGGCTTAAAACCAATGCAATAAGAGACAGGGCGAGCGGCATAAAGCGCCAAGCGTGTTTTGAAATTTTATAGTGGACGTACAGGCCTACACTCCACAAAAATTTAGGAACGGGCAGGCGCGCGAACATTCGAACTTCCCAGCTGAGTGTCGAGCGTTCCTCTAAAAAACGGAATATTTCCTCAGTACGCTCGTTTTTGAGCAATGTATTAAAGATGGTGGCGCCCCATTCGGGTCTAAACTTTAAAATGAGTAACAACAACGTATCGTACCATTGGAATCGACGTGCGATCCATGAAGGGCTCGAAACGGTCTTCTCCGGTTGGGCATAGAATGCTGCAATAGCTTCAGCATGTTCATACATAGCTTTGAATCCATACCCAGTCGTCGCTTTCACCTTGCCTGCTCGGGCACCCATGGGAGTGACGCTACTTTGCTGTTCTACCTGGATATCCTGCGACATAGGGATCACCCCAAATTCCTTATCCTCAACGACGTAGGCATCGACCTGCTGTGCACAATATTCCGCCAAAACATGCGCGGCACGGGAATCGTCTATTTTTTTCGTTGAAAACCGCGTCAATTCAATCATCGCCTCCCGCTCACTCGTGGGCAACACGTACACGAACTGTGTACCGCCATCTTGAGGAACTGAGAAATCCATTAACGTAAATGTTGAGGGATCAAACACAGGCGTTGGCGTCTTTATTTTCCATCCAACAAAACTTTGAAGCACGGTATCGCCCATCTCCTCCTGCATTTTTGGAGGTCGGCTGTCGTATACGCGATCAACAAAATGCTGTTCATCGTTCGCCGTGATCGTACACCCCTCATCAGAAGAGACTAAGCTAGACACGGACTCTTGAATAAATTCAATATTGGGATACTGTTCTAGAAGTGATTTTCCACGCGTGTAGAGCGCAGCAGCTTCGATCATGTAGTAGCACATTCTTGTCATGTGACGAACACGCTCTCCACTGTAGACCTTTTCCCAGGAAGTTAAAATCAAGTCATTCAGATCTGCAACTATCGTAGATTTTGGATGTGCCCAAAAGCAATACGTTTTATCGTTTTCTCCCTTATTCGAAATATCAAAAACCAAAATGCGCATATCCTTCAATACACCCGTACGGTCCAAAGCATGGAGCAATAGTGTGTTTGAAGCGCCTAGGCCAATAAGTGCGATAGTTTCCAATTAAACGTAGTGTTTACCATTTTATAGACTTAGCATTAACACAACTCATTATAGATTGTTTTAAAAAGAAATATCACTCAATCTTCTATCATACAACTACTTAAGTATTTGTACTCTGTTTAATTTTTTTTCTAAAAGAATGAACAATAACTGAACCCCGTCGTTATAAGAGGTAGTTTAACCATTTAATAATTAATACCATGTCTTTAACAACAACACTTGCTAGCGTGACAGCTGGCGCATCGGCAGTAGATCTTACTGCTTACACAGACATTACCACGATCACGTCGTTTACCTTCTTCGTAGGGTGTATGGCGATGATGGCGGCTTCTGTCTTCTTCTTCTTCGAAATGTGGAACGTAGATAAAAAGTGGCGCACCTCTTTATTGGTGAGCGGTTTGATTACGTTTATCGCATTCGTACACTACTACTACATGAGAAGCTACCACTTCGAAACAGGTGACTCTCCGACGTTCTTCCGTTATGTGGATTGGACGCTGACTGTGCCATTGATGTGTGTAGAGTTCTATTTGATTACGAAAAAAGCAGGAGCAAAAATGAGCTTGCTTTGGAAGCTTATCGCAGCTTCTGTAATCATGCTTGTGACAGGTTACTTCGGTGAGACTATCTACCGTGAGCAGTCTGTAATGTGGGGTGTTCTTTCAGGTGCAGCTTACTTCTACATTGTGTACTTGGTTTGGAAAGGCGAAGTTGCTCAATTGGCACAAAACGCTGGTCCTGCAGTTGCTAAGGCTGTCAAGGTGCTATTCTGGTTTGTACTCGTTGGATGGGCAATCTATCCACTAGGTTACATCCTCGGAACACCTGGAGGTCTATTTGGAATCCAACTGGTATCTGATCCTGAAGCGGCTTCTGCCTACATGGACGTGGTATACAACATCGGTGATGCTGTAAACAAGATCGGGTTTGGACTCGTAATTTACTCTCTAGCTGTTAGCAGCTCAGACGAGAAAGCTGCGGCCTAATAAGATTCTTTAGTGTGTTTGGCCCCGTCTCTTCTTTTGGAGGGCGGGGCTTTCTTTGTTTGCTATTTTTATCTTTAGCGCTAATTAACAGCCCTCGATCGATGAAAAAGCAAATCACATTCCTCGCACTACTCTGCCTGCCTCTATTAAGTTTTGGTCAAAAAACCGGAGCGCACTCTTATCAAATCGATCTAACCACTGTCAAAAATGACCAAGTAAAGGTCACTGTAGACGCTACCGCAGCTGGATTAGGAGAGGCACCAAACAACATCTATACCTTTCATTTTCCAGCGACTATTCCAGGAACCTACGCGACGCTGGACTATGGACGTTTTATCCACGAATTCCTAGCGTTTGATGCAGACGGTAACGTACTCAAGGTTAAAAAATCGAAGAATAGCTTCCGCATCTACGGAAAGCCTGTTCGTCTAGAATATTGGGCCGACGATACATTCGATTCGAAAATTCGAAAAAACAAAGTATTTGAACCCGCAGGCACCAACAACCAGGAGCGCCGTAATTTTCTTCTGAACCACGCCGGTTACTTTGGCTTCTTCGAAGGTCAAGAAGAACTACCCGTTACCCTGGAACTACTTAAAAGCCCTACGCTATATGGTATAAGTGCTATGGAGAGCTACACCTACGGCAATACTCAGGTCTATAACGCACGTAACTATCATCATTTTCTTGACTGCCCAGTCATGGTTAGCAAGCCAGACACCACCAGTTTCAAGCTTGGCGGCGCGAAGGTGACAATCAGTGTTTTCACGGAAAACGGTCGAGAGTTATCCGATGAAATTTATGGTGCGGTAGAAACCAGCATGAAAGCCATAGAAGAGTTCTTAGACGGCGATTTACCAGTAGACAATTATGCTTTCATCTTTTATATCAAAGACTACACTGAATTTGAAGGACTATTTAACGGTTCTGAATTCAGCCTTGGGTTAATCCTCAAAGCTGTTCGCGAACTCTCGGGAAAGGGTTTCGGAGCTCTCGAACACGGAAATAGTTCAGTGTATTATCTGCCCGATTTCGGAGGAAACTCCGTATTAGAAGATATGGCCGATGTGTGTATCCATGAATTCTTCCATATCCTAACTCCACTAGGATTGCACAGTGAAGAAATTGGCAATTTCGACTACATCGACCCAAAAATGAGCGAACACCTTTGGCTCTACGAGGGCATCACTGAATACTTCGCTGGCATCAGCCAAGTAAAGGGTGGGGTCATCTCGAAAGACGAATATGTTCGCAGTATGCTCCGAGAAAAATTGGTCACCAGTGCTAAATTCCCGAACCATAAGATGTCCTTTACCGAGATGAGTGAAAACGTGCTTGAAAAGCCGTACAAAAAACAGTACCTCCAAGTCTACCAACGCGGTGCGGTTCTAGGAGCACTCTTAGATATTCGAATCATGGAACTCACCGAGGGCAAAGTCAATTTACGCGATGTGATTCTTGCACTACGCGATCGCTATGGCGCACAAAAAAGCTTCAAGGACGAAGAAATCATCGCCGAATTTGTAGGCCTTGTTCATCCGGACCTCCAAGACTTCTTTGACCGTTACATTACCGGGAATGAAGATTTACCGCTAAAAGAATACCTGAGCAAAGTAGGTATCGACTACGACCGTTCCTATGTAGGGCCAGTTGCCGCACATCCATTGCGCGACAACGATGTCAAGACCAGACGTCTGCGCGGATCTAATTATATGCTGGTTAAAAAGGTCGGCAAAAAAGAACAACTAGGACTGCAATCAGAAGATCGTTTTGCGCTCGTCGATGCGATGCTAGAAACCCCTTATGGGCCTATCGAAGAAGGCACCGTGATTCCGCTTCAGGTCATACGTAACGAAAAAGAACTCGAAATACCCTATACGGTTCGCTACATGGAAGGAGCGAAAGGTCATTTCATTCGTTTCCAACGCAAAGCGACTCCTCAGGCACAGAAGCTTCAAAACTTGTGGTTGGGCGATGGAATTATCGAGTAGGTTGGATTGGAAAAATTGAGCAAAAAACAAGGGCGGACTCAATTAAGAATCCGCCCTTACTTATTTGTTGTAGAACCTTTCTCACCAGCTCTACGTCGTTAACTCATTAGCAAATATGCATAACCTCTAACTCCTACCCAAGGACCCTTACCGGACAATAGTCGGACACCTGCTACAGCCCTTGAATATAAGCATCTAGAGAATCTGTCTTGCCCAAGTCAATCTTCTTTTTAAGTCGATATTTCGCTTTTTCAACCGCTGCAGGGCTCACATTAAGCACCGTAGCAATCTCCTTATTGTTCATCTTTTGTCGGATGAGGTAACTCAATCGAATCTCTCCTTTGGTCAATTTCTCATGCACCGCCACCAGTCTCTCTGAGAACTCATCATGTAGATCTCGATAGTTCTGCTCAAAGTTGTCCCAGTAGTTTTCACTTTGCAACTCACGGTTCAGCTCACGAATCAATCCGCGCAACATGGACACGGTCTCATCCGAGCGATTTGGCTTTGAGGTTTCCAGCTCTAAGCGCTGCTTAAATTCCTTCAGTAGCTCAATACGAGAGGATGTTTTAAGCAGCTGAAAATTCAACTCGTCACTCTTTTCTTTGGCCTTTGCCTCCATGGCAGTGGCCTTTGTTGCGAGCAGTTCCTTTTCGGTTTCTAACAAGTGTAAGCGCGTTGCACGAAGCTGTCTTTCTTGAATCACTGCAGCAATGCCCGCGAAACAGAGGAAAGCTAAGAGTCCAAGCGTCCACTTGAACCAAGCTTCTTGGTAGTAAAACGCTTCCTGAACAAGGTTCAAGGCCAGCACGCTGTGCTTTTCATCAATCTCATTGAGAACACGGAATTCAAGGGTATAGGTATTGGGCTCGAGGTTACTAAAGGAGACCGACCTACTTGATGGGTTCAGCGGCGTCCAATCGGACGAAAGACCGACCAGTCGATATTCTACACGTGATCTCCTATTTTCCCCACCCGTGAAGAGTTCGTAGCGAACCTCGACGTTTTTGTTGCCAGGTTCTATATACAGGGAGCGTTGTGGCGCTCCTGAGTAGTACACGCTCCCAGCGACGGGCTGATTATCTAAAGAAACACCAGTAATGGCTATTCGGACAGACTCAACTGTGGTATCCGAGCGTGGTACAAACTCCACGAGTCCCTTGGCGCCACCGAGATAGAGGTGATCATCTATGCTTTTAAGGGCTTTGCGATTAAAAAGACCACACTGTAGGGACTCTTGAGAGAATTGGTCGAGAAGCATGCCTGAAACGGCATCAAACTGCATTAATCCAACGCTCGTGAGTGCATATAAACTGCCCTGGTGATCCTCAACAGCATAACAAGTAAGATAGTCATCGGGAGAAAGCAAGGTATCAATAGCACCTGTTACATCTCTTCGGTAGAGACCACCCCCTTCGGTTCCTATGTACATGTAATCTTCATATGCATGAAGATCAATCACTGGATACGGCATCGCTATATTCTCCGAACTGCCGTCAGGCGCTATGGTGTAGATGCCTTGAAACTCAGTCGCAACCCAAATATCGTTGACGACGCGTTCTAGATCCAAAATATTTCGGCCCAAGGCCCATGGGTCCTTCCACGGCATAGTCATCTGCTGACCGTCCCAGAGATAGAGCCCGCCTAGGGTTCCAACATAAAGAGAATCGCCTAAGCCGCCTTGAAGTGACCAGATGTTATTATTTCCTAAGCCTGCACTAATTTCAGAAAATGCAACAAAGCGACGTTGCAAACGACCTAAAGAGTCCACCACGAAAATTCCTTCGTTAAACGTTCCAACCCATACTTCATTTGCACTATTCCAGTATGAACTAGTGATTACCCTCGGGCGCTCCTCAAGCTCAAAGTCTAAAGGCAGCAGAGCATCTTGGCCCCATCCATAACGCACTAGACCTTCACCATCAAACCCTACCCAAAGTTCATTGCCCACCTCTTGAAGCGTTAGGGCACTTTGAATACTGGTGTAGATAAAGCGCGATGGTTTTCTAATAGGCTTGACGATCGATGTCTCTAAGGGCACCAGGGTGACACCGCCATTGAATGAACCGACCCATAATTTCCCGTGGATGCGTGTGATATTGTAAAATTGGTCCGTAACTAAACCTTGTTGAGGATCCGTCTTTGTATACTGAGACCAATTCTCGCCATTCCAACGCCACAACCCTGCACCATCCGTACTCAGCCAGATTTCATCTCCAACGATAGCTACATCACGTGGATTAAACAAAGCAGGTTGTCCTATAAGTTGCTCAGGAATTGGCAGCATTTGCTCCCCCATTGCAGTATGAACGAAAACTCCTTGCTCCTCAACGGCCCAGACTACCTTGGCGTCGGAAACATCCACCATCTTTCGATAGCTCGTGTAACGCTCATCCTGTACTGCAGCGCGCACTGTTTTTGTACGCATGTCCCAATACAATAGTCGACTACCCGATGTAGCCAACCACAATGTATCTCCTTGCTGTGCAAAATCAAACGCAAATGCAACATCCTCTGGGGCAGTTGCAAACGCAATGCGTTCCCACTGTGAACTTCCCGTAACTAAACGATACACACCGTCACCTACGGTTCCTGCCCACAAGGTGAACTCACTGTCTTGAAACAAACTCACTACCGAACTCATCGCCGGTAACTGCGGCACCTTATTATCGGCTAAGGGCTGTAATACCTTGAGATCAAATGCCACGATACCGCCTTGCTGCAAACCTATCCATAAGGTAGAATCACTAGCTACGCAGAGACTCTGCACGTTTGTCGTGCGGCGCACTGCCGTAGAGTCCAAAAAGTCTACTTTACTGGCAACTCCGTCGTTGAATCTATATAACCCGTCTCTTGTTCCGAGCCATATAAAGCCAATTTCATCTGCTGCAACAGCATAGACACTAGGATGCTCTAGTCCTTGATTAGAACCAATCTGACGCACATCTTGCCCGGACAACGCGCCGGACAGAAGCAAGACAAAAAGCAGTATACCAATTCGCATGGGCAAAAGTTACGAAATAAAAAAGGGGACCCGCCAAACAGCAGGTCCCCACACTTACTTACTAACCAAATGGTAAGTGATTATTTAAGCGCTACGCGCACAACACGCTCGCTTGAACCGTTTTGTACACGTACGATGTACATACCACGTGGCAACGCAGCAACATCTAAACGTGCAGCACCGTCGAATGACTGCTCCATAACTAATGCACCCGTTACACTGTATACAGCTACTTTAGAAGTACCTGCAGCAGCTTCAACGAATAGTACATCAGAAGCTGGGTTTGGCTTCACAACGAAAGCAGTCTCTTCCTCGTCGATACCGATACCTGAACATGGACCACAAGATTCCCAACAGTTAACGTCGAGAATTGAATCTGCACCAGCTACTACAGTAACCAAACGGTTAGTGAAACCACTAGTAGTCAATGTACAAACACTATCAGAAGTTGCCGGGTCCAGTGCTTCCTCTATTGCACCTGCCCCATTGCTTCCTGCTGAAAATTTATACTCATAAGTTCCAGGAGAAAGTGTAAGAGTAATCTCCCAAATATCGTTACCCACATTAGTCATAGGGATACCAGGCATTGCCCAACCGTTGATATCCGCTCCACGTATGTAAGCAGAATCACCAGGGAAGTCAAGACCTAAATCTACTTGAAACGTGTAGTTCTGTGGCAATTGTGGCGCAGGACAAGTACCGTCCGTAGTACACTCACCGAAACACGTACGGTAGTGGAAGTCTCCCATCAATCCCATAGTAGCACTGTAGCCTACCATGTCGCGGTCACTGAACGCACCTACAGCACAAGGCTTACCGATGATGTTCTCCTTTGCACCCCAGTTCGGGTCATTTGCAGAAAGGAATGTGAACATGCTGTAGAAACCTGTATCAGCACGAAGCGTCTTAGAGTATACACTATCACCGATAGGGTACATTTCGTTTACTCCTGGGTTACCGAAACCAGTACCACCTGCTAAGAATACACCTGTTGAATCAACAG
>Ga0209137_1001568_pt1 | contig 21476 bp, 14 predicted proteins | sample SaaInl5LU_22_DNA_FD_184642 | JGI IMG/M metagenome (GOLD analysis project Ga0209137, IMG submission 184642) | Marine microbial communities from expanding oxygen minimum zones in the Saanich Inlet - ESP_105LU_22_DNA (SPAdes) (version 2) | ecosystem: Environmental > Aquatic > Marine > Intertidal...
CTCCCAGCCATAAGCTTCGCCATGGCAGGCACCCGCGGCGCGCAATCGATCATGAATCGCGGCTTTACGAACGCCCCGAGCCGTCTCGTATTGGCGATACGGATAGTGTGTCGCGTATAAAAGACCGAGACTTTCGCCCACTCTAGATTGCAGGTAGCGCCGGTTCCGCTGGAACGGCATGTTGCGCCGAACATCCACCTCCCATAAATCTACCGGGGGTCGCCCATCGCGGATCCATTCAGCGGTCACCTTCCCCACTCCGCCCGCAGACTGCAAACCAATTGAATTGAGGCCTGCTGCGACGAAACAATTTTTCAGCTCCGGTGCCTCGCCAAGGTGGTAACGCACGTCGGGCGTGAAACTCTCAGGACCGCAGAAAAATTTCTGGATACCCGCGCGTTCAAGCGCAGGGAATCGTTTCATGGCGTCGTGCAGCACCGGCTCAAAATGATCAAAATCACCGGCGATCTCATCGAAGCAAAAGTCCTCTGAAATACCGCCCATTCCCCAGGGCTTAGCACTGGGCTCAAAGGCGCCTAACAGCAGTTTGCCGGCGTCATATTTATAGTAGGTGCAGGCATCGTAATCACGGAGCACGGGTAAATCAGGGTGTAATCCTTCGACCGATTCAAACAACACGTAATAATGTTCGCAGGCGTGTAGCGGCAGGTTCACGCCGACCGTAGACGCCAAATCTCGCGACCACATGCCCCCGCAAATCACCACATACTTGGCCTGTATCTCGCCCCGATCAGTGCGCACACCGGTGATCTGGCCGGCCTCGTGGAGGATCTCTTCGACCTTGGTATGGGTTGCAATGCGAACCCCGCGACCCTTAGCCCCCTTCGCTAAGGCTTGCGTAATGTCGACCGCGTTGGCGTAACCGTCAGAGGGGATGTGAATCCCGCCAAATAAATCATCTGTCTGAATCAGCGGGTAGCGCTCGGCAATCTCTGCGACCGAGAGCACGTTCACTTCGAGGCCAAACACCTTCGCCATGGAGGCACTGCGCTTGAGCTCCTCAAAGCGTTCGGCGGTCGCCGCAATCGACATCGACCCACACTGTCTATAGCCCGTCGCCTGCCCCGTCTCTGCCTCTAGCCCTCGATATAATTCACTCGTGTACCGTGCTAGCTTGGTCATATTGATCGAGCTGCGTAGCTGTCCGACTAAACCAGCCGCATGCCAGGTGGTGCCGCTGGTCAGTTCTTTGCGCTCCACCAACACCACATCTTGAATACCGGCTTCAGCGAGGTGATACGCGACCGACACGCCAATCACGCCGCCGCCAATCACAACGACCTCACAACGATCGGGTACAGTCGTCATCAGCTCATTAACCGCTGATTAGCTGGGTCATAAGCCGGATCAGTGAGCACCGTCGCTTGGCATCGAGCGTCTAGCAGACCCACTTCTAATACCGACCCCGGTACCGCTTGCGCCGGCGGAACATATCCAAAACCAAGACTCTGCTCTACGGCATGACCATAGCCACCCGAAGTGGTCACACCGACACAGTCATCACCGACAAATATCGGTTCGCCACCCCGGACATCGGCATTGATAGCATCGACCGAAAAATACACCAGCTGCAACGCGCCCGTGTCACCGGCCTCGGTGGCTGACTTGCCGATAAAGTCACCTTTTTTGCCATTAAAAAAGCGCGCCATATCGGCCTCGAGCATCGTGACCTCGTTAGTGAGCTCTGCGCCCCAGCCACGATACGCTTTTTCCATGCGTAAGCTGTTGAGAGCGTACAGACCAAAGTTAGCAATGCCGTGTGCTTCGCCCGCAGCCCATACGCCAGCATAGAGCGTCTCAAGATCCGCCATTCTCGGGTGCAGCTCCCAGCCCAGCTCCCCCACATAGTTAATCCGTAATGCCAGCGTTTTGACGCCCGCAACATCAATTTCCTGCGCGCTGCGCCAGGGAAAAGACGCGTTATCGAGCGGCGCATCCGTTAGCGTTGCGAGTAACTCGCGGGAACGTGGGCCGGCCACGACCATCACGCCTCGCTGCTCGGTGGCATTGGTAATCTCAACCGCTTCGCCCTCCTCTCGCTGCTGCAACAAATGATCGAAATCACGAAGCTCAGCGCTGGCGGCCGATAACAAGTAAAAGTGGTCATTGGCGATTCGTGTGACGGTGGCCTCACCTAATATACGGCCCTGCCGGGATAAAAAGTGTGCCAGCGCCATGCCGCCGTCTCGTTTGGGCATGCGATTCGCTAACAGCCGGTTTAAAAATGCCTCTGCTCCGGCGCCGCGCACATCGTATTTTGCGAACCCGGTCATATCGATCACACCCACCCGATCTCTGACCGCTTCGCACTCGGCCCGCACTACATCAAATACATTATTACGGCGGTAACTGCATGCTTCTTCGCGGCCATCGAGGGAAAACCATTGCGGTCTCTCCCAACCAAATGTCTGCGTGAAGACCGCGCCTTTGTCTGCCAACGTGGCATGCAGTGGACTCAATCGGCAGTCGCGCGCCGCCGAGAACTCTTCTCCCGGTAATGGCGTCGCATAGGTCAGACCATAATCTTGAAAGCCCTTTTCGCGCATGTAGTGGCGATCAGCAAAGTCACCAAAACGTCTGGGATCAAACCCTGTCATGTTGATTTCGGCATCGCCATGAATCATCCATTGGGCGAGATACTTCCCGCACCCGGCCCCCTGAGCAATACCAAAGGAGGAACCACAGCAGAGCCAAAAGTTCTCAAGGCCCGCAACCGGACCCAGCAGTGGTGGGCCATCCGCCGAATGAGGAATAGCACCATTGACGATGCGTTTGATACCCGCGTCTAACATCGGGGGCATACAGTTCATGGCCCGCTCAAGCCAAGGCATCAATCGGTCCAGATCGTCGGGAAATAACTCACTGTCCGACGACCACGGAGGCAGACCATCCGGGCCCCAGGCCTCGGTCAGGCCGGTGGATTCATAAATACCAATCAGGCCCGACTTTTGCTCTTGCCGAATATAGGCTGACGCATAAGGGTCACGCATGACCGGGAATTCTTCATCGCGATCAATAAACTCTTGTATCGCGCCAGTGACGACATAGTGGTGTTCCATATTGGCAATCGGCACATCGGCTCCGACCATCTGCGCCACCTGACGAGCAAAACTGCCCGCCGCATTGACGACGATCTCTGCCGTGACCTTGCCCAGCTCTGTGTCGACTTCCCACTCGCCGGAAGGCAAACGATTAATATCCGTCACACGGTTATGGCGCACAATTTTGACGCCCATGTCGGTGGCGCCGCGCGCCATCGCGTTGGTCAGCCCCGAAGGATCAGCGTGGCCATCGTCCAATGTCCACGCGCCTGCTATGACGCCGTCAATATCATAAAAGGGATTGAGTTCTTTGATCTTTGCCGCATCGATGATCTCCATGTGGAAACCGACGTTGTCAGCGATGCCCTTCATGTAATGGAACCAGTCGATATCGGCCTGTTGACGCGCGACACGGATGCCACCAGACGCATGCCAACTCACATATTGGCCGGTCTTTTCTTCCAGAGTTGGATACAGTCTATTACCGTAGTCGTGGATTTTCGCGAGATTGTAGTTGCTGACCAAGCTGGGGCACTGGCCGGCAGCATGCCAAGTCGATCCGGAGGTCAATTCTCCCTTCTCGATCAACATAACATTGGTTTCGCCTTCTTCGGCGAGGTGGTAAGCCAGCGCCACCCCCATAATGCCGCCACCAACAATGACAATCCGGGCCTGCGAATTCATGGACATACCCTTTTCTCCTGTTCTACTGCGGTGGAGGCTACAGTGTGATTTTAGACCGCGTCAATGCGCTTATATTGGTCCAATATGAGGTCAGTGACCACCAGCCGTCTTTGCAAATGCAGACGCTTCTGCGTGACAAAATGAGCCCATCACTTTGTTTTCAAAAATACCATTCAGTGAGGCTCAGCGTCATTGCTCTTTTTTCGAAAAAACCAACAAAATTCGGGATTTTTTGCACCTCCAAAATTTCGTGCCCAGAGTGTCGCTTTTGGTCCTTAAGGTGTCGGTTTAGGCATAGCCTCTTGTCAGTAACAACGCCACAGTAGCGCCCATTGCACGTGGGTTTACAGGGTTCGGCTTTAAGGCCCCTTAACACTGTTGGCAGTAAGCGATTCGGTTATTATAAGCGACACGGGTCGGGCCTAGGTATGGCCGCGGAGAGACCGTTAGCCGGTGTCCCCCTAAGACCGAATGTTGTAGCGCACGAGGCGTATAAGGCCTCTTGATGGAAGTGGTGTAATGAGCGAGCGAGCGAGCAGACGAAAAGGCGGAGGTCGAGCTGGGCGACAAGAGGCTCGCGCCGATGCTGCGCCCGCCGCAGCACCTTTCATCGAGCGAAAGATCCCCTACGTTGAGATTCTCAGCGAAGAAAACCTCGAGCTGATCGAACGTAACGCTGACCGACTGCTGAGCGAAATTGGCATCGACTTTCTCGACGACCCTGAAGTCTTAGATTTATTTCGCGAAGCAGGTGCAGAGGTCGACGGGACGCGGGTCCGCTGTCCAGCAGGCATGTGCCGGCAAATCATTCAAGCGAGTGCGCCGAGCGAGTATGTGCAACATGCGCGAAACCCCGCTCGCAGTGTGACCATTGGCGGTAAGCGCACCGTGCTGGTGCCCGCGTATGGCCCGCCCTTTGTCCATGACCTCGATAAAGGCCGACGCTACGCGACCATCGAAGATTTTGAAAATTTCGTCAAACTCGCTTACATGGCACCAGGAATTCATCACTCGGGTGGCACCGTCTGCGAGCCAGTTGATCTGCCGGTCAACAAGCGCCACTACGACATGCTGTACAGCCACTTTAAATATAGCGACAAGCCCCTGATGGGCTCGGTCACTCATTGGCGCCGCGCTCAAGACTCGGTCGATATGGCAAAAATCGTCTTTGGCGATGAGTTTGTGGATCAAAACTGCGTTCTCACCAGCTTGATCAACGTGAACTCTCCTTTAGTTTTTGACGGCACCATGCTCGGCTCACTCAAGGTCTATGCCCGCAATAACCAATCCACGGTGATATCGCCCTTTATTCTTGCCGGCGCAATGTCCCCAGTGACGGTCACCGGTACGCTAACTCAAATTCTGGCTGAGGCCCTAGCTGGCATCGCCCTTACGCAACTGATTCGTCCCGGCTGCCCCGTGATTTTCGGCACGTTTGCGGCTGCGGTATCGATGGCAACGGGTGCACCGACCTTTGGTACCCCAGAGCCCAGCATGGTGATTTATGCCGCCGCCGCACTAGCGCGCCGGCTTGGCGTGCCCTTCCGCAGCGGCGGCGGACTCTGTGGTTCAAAGCTGCCCGATGCTCAAGCGGCTTATGAGGCGGCGAATACGCTTCAGACCGCGGCGCTAGCAGGGGTAAATTTCATGCTGCATACCGCCGGTTGGCTCGAGGGCGGCTTGGCGATGGGCTACGAGAAATTCATCATGGACTGCGATCAGGCAAGTATGATTGCAGTGCTGTTGCAGGGTGTCGATATGTCTGAGAATGCACAGGCCATGGACGCCTTTGAAGAAGTGGGCCCCGGAAAGCATTTTCTTGGATCAGCACACACGCTCAGTAACTTTGAGACGGCCTTTTATCGCTCAACCGTCGCCGACAACAACAGCTACGAGCAATGGTCTGCAGAAGGCAGTTTAGATTCGGCCCAGCGAGCCAATGTTTTGTGGAAAAAAATGCTGGCGGAATACGAAGCCCCTGCATTAGATCCCGCTATCGACGAAGCACTGCAAGCCTTTATGACTACCCAAAAAGCATCTTTCGCCGATCGAGATTATTAAACGAGGAGAGACCCTGCCATGTCAGATGACGAAGACGATATTGTCCTTTCAGAACTCTCGAACGAAGATCTCGTGCAACAAATGCACGATGACTTGTACGACGGCCTGACAGAAGAAATTGAAGAAGGCACTCGAATTTTGCTGGCACGTGAGTGGTCTCCAGAGGACGTGCTAGGCAAGGCATTGGTCGACGGTATGACCATTGTCGGCATCGACTTTCGTGACGGTATTTTATTTGTCCCGGAAGTACTGCTCGCGGCTAACGCCATGAAAGGTGGCATGTCGATATTGCGACCGCTGCTTGCAGAAACCGGCGCCAAGCCAGTTGGCACGATGGTCATCGGTACTGTCAAAGGCGACATTCATGACATTGGCAAAAACCTCGTCTCGATGATGCTAGAAGGCGCGGGGTTTGAGGTCTTCGACATCGGCATTAATAACGCTGTCGAGGATTATTTAGCGGCGATCGAACAGCACAAACCCGACATTTTGGGTATGTCTGCCCTGCTCACAACCACCATGCCTTATATGAAGGTGGTCATCGATACCTTGGTCGAGAAAGGACTGCGCGAGGACTATATCGTGCTGGTGGGCGGCGCTCCACTCAACGAGGAATTTGGTCAGGCTGTTGGCGCTGATGCCTATTGTCGTGACGCAGCAGAAGCGGCGACCACCGCAATCCGCATGGTCAGTGAGCGCCGTCTGGCGCAGAGCGCCTGACCGTCTCGGCGATGATGGGAGCCACTCTAATCATCGCCTGCGGCGCACTCGCGCGGGAAATTGACGCGCTCAAACGCGCCAATGGATGGGATCAACTGCAGGTGCAATGCATTGATGCAGCCCTGCACAACCGGCCCGAAGCGATTCCTGCGAGAGTAGACGCTTTGCTCGAGAAGCACTTCCATCAATACGATCGGGTGTTCGTGGCTTATGCGGACTGTGGTACCGGCGGCGCACTGGATAAGGTGTTGGCGCGATGGGATGTCAGCCGTCTCCCCGGCGCTCACTGTTACGAAGTCTTCGCGACGTCAGCCGTGTTCCATGCACTCGCAGAGGCAGAACCTGGCACCTTTTACTTGACCGATTTCTTAGCACAGCATTTTGATCGGTTGGTCATTGATGAGTTAAAACTCGATACGCATCCCGTTTTACAAGACATGCTCTTTGGCCATTACCAGCGAATCGTTTACCTGGCGCAAACAGACAACCCAACACTCCTCGCCAAAGCGCAAAAAGCGGCAGACCGATTAGGGCTCGCTTTCGAGGTCCTCGAGACCGGATTAACAGCGTTACAGGCCGCCTTAGCCCCGCAAGTTCTTCACTTTGATCATGACCGTGAGGCCCACCATGCAACGCATTGATATCTTGTGGCGCGATATCCCTTCGCAAGTGCTGATCAAGCGCGGCCGAGATCGTGGCAAATACATGCTAAGCGCGCGCTTCCAAGAAGCGATAGACCGCGCCGCCATGCGAGCCGGCAAAGGTGGCAGTGACGCTTACCTTGATGAATGGCGACGGGTTACCACTGCGATCGAGGCCGAAGGCGCACTGGCAGATATCGCAGCGCAACTCGGGCAAGAGATTGAAGCGCAGTATTCTGATGACGACATCACCCGACTGGCCAAGCAAAATGGCTATTCAGAGCCTAGCTCATGATCTCGGCCAAACTCGAGTCCCTGCGCAGGCGCGATCGCTCGACCTATTGTTCGAAACAATAAAACCGCACCACACCTTCATTCCTATTTTCTTATTTCATTACTATTTTCTGCATTAGGCTATCCTCATGACAATAACGACAATTAGTTCAGCCACTCGGGAAGTTCATATGGGCTTCGATCAACGCTTTGTGATTATTGGAGAGCGGATCAATCCGACCGGCCGCAAAATTTTGGCCGAGGAAATGAAAAATGGGGACTACAGCCGCGTCGAGTCTGACGCGCTGGCGCAGGTTGCAGCAGGCGCCCACATGCTCGATGTCAACGCGGGGATTCCGCTGGCGGATGAGCCACGTATTTTGGCGGAGGCCATTCAGCTGGTGCAATCTATCACCGATGTACCACTGAGCATTGATTCCTCTATCGTCGAGGCACTAGAAGCGGGTCTTGCCGTTTATCAGGGAAAAGCACTGGTCAATTCAGTGACGGGTGAGGATGAGGTGCTAGAGCGGGTGCTGCCCTTGGTCGCTAAACACAAGGCGGCTGTTGTGGCGATCTCTAATGATGAGACCGGTATCTCAGAGGATCCCGACGTGCGCTTCGCGGTTGCTAAAAAAATTGTCGAGCGCGCCGCTGACTACGGGATACCCTACAGCGATATTGTTGTGGATCCCCTCGTGATGCCGATTGGTGCGATCAATACAGCCGGCCTGCAGGTCATGGCACTGGTGCGACGCCTTAGAGAGGAGCTGAAAGTGAATACCACCTGTGGCGCCTCTAACGTAAGCTTTGGCCTGCCTAATCGTAATGGCATTAACTCGGCCTTTCTTACCATGGCGATGGGTGCCGGCATGACCTCCGCCATTACCAGTCCCATGCATCCAGAAGTCATGCAGGCTGTGCGCGGTGGCGATGTCATGATGGGCCATGATCCCAACTGCACGCATTGGATTCGCGCCTATCGTGAACCCGCTGCTGAGGGTGAGGGACGTGGCGGCAGATCGGGACGATCGGGACGTCGCAGGAGCGCTTAAATCTTGGCTGAAACCGATGTCAAAGTGCTCTTTATGCCCTCGGGGAGACGAGGATTCTTTCCCCGTGGCACACCCCTTTTGGACGCTGCACGCAGTTTAGGCGTCGACATCGACTCCGTCTGTGGTGGCAGAGGACTCTGCGGGCGCTGCCAAATCAGTTGCGTGACGGGGTCTTTTGCCAAACACCAAATCGAATCTGACGTCGATCACCTCTCCCCTTTTTGTGCGACCGAGGCCAAATTTGACGAACGAAAGGGCCCTTTAAAAGAGGGTCGTCGGCTCAGTTGTCACACCACACTGCTGGATGATGCCGTCATCGATGTGCCCGCTGAGAGTCAGGTGCACCGACAGATTGTGCGCAAGGAGATGGAATCTCGGGACATTCGTCTCGATCCCGCCACACGGCTTTACTACGTGCAGATTGGCGAGCCGACGCTGGAAGATCCCCGTGGTGAACTGCAACTGTTAATCGAAGCACTCGAGGCCGATTGGGGTGTCACCGGCCTCACGTTGGCACACTCACAGTTGCAGCAAATTCAGGCGGCACTAACACGAGAAGATCGCGGCATTACGGTAGCTGTGTATCAAGACCGCGACATTACCGCTGTCTGGCCTGGGCTCTTTGAACAACCCCGGGGTATTGCCATCGACGTGGGCTCCACCACTGTCGCGGCGCATCTTTGTGATTTAAAAACCGGAGAGGTGTTGGCCTCTGCCGGTGTGATGAATCCGCAGATCCGCTACGGCGAAGATCTGATGAGCCGAGTGTCTTATGTCATGATGCACCCCGAGGGGGCGGAGCTCCTCACTCTCGCCATCCGCGAGGCAATCAATGGCTTATTGGTGGAGTTGAGTGAGCAAGCCTCAGGCGACATCAACGATATTTTAGAAATTGCCTTGGTGGCGAACCCCATCATGCATCACATTTTGCTGGGCATTAATCCGGTGAACCTCGGCACTGCGCCCTTTGCGCTCACCACCAGTGACCCGATCGACACCCGCGCCATCGAAGTGGGACTGATCGCGCATCCTGAGGCACGACTGTATTGCCTGCCGTGTATTGCGGGCCATGTTGGAGCGGATGCTGCCGGGGTCATTTTGGCCGAGGCACCCCACCGCGGGGAGGGCATGACACTCGTCGTCGATGTCGGGACCAATGCTGAAATCGTGCTCGCCAATCAGGACCGCCTACTCGTGTGTTCGAGCCCCACCGGACCCGCTTTCGAAGGCGCACAAATTAGCAGTGGACAGCGCGCCACCATGGGCGCCATTGAGCGCGTTCGCATCGATCGGGAGACACTGGAGCCACGCTTCAAATCCATCGGCAGCGATTTGTGGTCCAACGAAGCGGGCTTTTTAGAGGCGATGTCAGGCCATGGTGTCACCGGTATCTGTGGATCCGGCATCATTGAAGTGGTGGCTGAGATGTATCTTGCTGGCGTCATCACGCCCGAAGGTGTCGTCGACGGAGGCTTGGCCGATCGGAGCACCCGTATTCGACAAGAAGGTCGCACCTGGTCCTACGTGTTACACCACGCCGAGACGGCCGATGAGTCTGATGTGGTGGTCACCCAAAACGATGTGCGACAAATCCAGCTGGCCAAAGCGGCTCTCTACGCGGGTATCAAGCTACTCATGGATGAAATGGGGACCAACTCGGTCGATCGAATTCGCCTGGCAGGTGCCTTTGGCAGTCACATCAGTGTCAGCCACGCGATGGTACTGGGACTGATACCTGATTGTGATCTAGAAAACGTGACTTCAGCCGGCAACGCCGCGGGTGCGGGCGCCCGCATGGCGCTGCTGGATCGCAACGCCCGAATAGAGATTGCTGATACCATTCGCACTGCTGAGCGGATCGAGACAGCGGTGGCTCCCGATTTCCAAAGCCATTTTGTCGGAGCGATGGCCCTACCGCATCAGAGTGATCCATTTCCCCATCTGTTCGCTCGAGTAGAGCCACCCAAGGCAAAGGCGGCCACTGCTGACGACACGCCCAAACGACGACGGCGCACTCGCTCGAATCGTTAGGGCGACGTACTGCCTACTTTGGCCGTCTTACGCCGCGCGTGGCGGTCATAAACCGCGTCGTCGAGGCGGCTACCAAACAGCGAATCGGGCATCATCTCGTAGTACGGATCGTGGGTCGGCATGGTCCGACTCCAGTCAACGCGTTCTGATCGATAGGCCATTTTCCAAACCTCTCCTCGACGCTCGTAGCGATCGAGGTAGCGTCCGGCAACGATCAAATCCTCAAAGCCATTCTCTGCTTTCACTTTGTGATACGCCTGAAAATACACCTCACCGAAGGCCTCATCGCCCTCCACTTCGATCAGGGTATTGCCAATCATGTGCTGATTTGAGATGTGATCGGTCAGTGCGGTGACCGCAAACTCGATGAAAGTGGCGGCATCGCTGTTGATGAATCCGTATTCACAAAAGGCGTCCTCCCAAAATACCGAGTGCAGCAGCTCGGCATCCGTGCGATCAAGCCCACGCATATACCGACACGACAATTCATAGAGCGCCTGTTTATCTAGCAAGGTCTGCAGTGCGAGATCCATTGATGAAGCCTCTTTATAGGTTTAATCGGTTGCCATAGTGCATCGTCATCCACATTCATGCCTAGATCAACCACTGTGGCAGCCCCACCGTGTTTGGCTTGTCGTTCTCTATCGGTCTGCGCATACTGATGATCTATCAATGACGACGACGCCCAGCAGGTACCCTCGACACTATGGCAGATAAAGCGCAATCACCCGGCAGTTCCCGGGCCCTCGGCACGTCCATCGCCGACGTATTGGCGTCCGATGCCCGCCCCGCTCCCGCACCACTCACGACCCAAGCCTACGAATTCCTCGGCGATGCAGACCTGCCCACACACCGCTACACCTGTGATGATTTTTTCCAGCAGGAAATGTCCGGTATGTGGTCGCGCTGCTGGCAGTGGGCCTGCCGTGAGGAACACATCCCCACGGTCGGAGATCACTATGTCTATGACATTGGGCCTTACTCCGTGATTATCACGCGAGTAGCGGTCGGCGAGATCAAAGCTTTTATCAACAGCTGTACCCACCGCGGAACCCGGCTTCTAAGCGAAGAGGGGCCTGGCTCCGGGCAGGGCTTTCACTGTCCGTTTCACGGATGGTCTTACGACCTTGATGGCACCCTCAAAGATGTGCCAGGACACTGGGATTTTCCACATGTTTGCGAAGCAACCCATTCGCTTCAGTCCGTCAGGTGTGACACCTGGCAAGGTTTTATCTTTATCAATTTTGATATCGATGCTAAACCGCTGCGCGAACAGCTGGACGTGATGCCCGAGCATTTTTCGCATTTTCCGCTGAGTCATCGTCGCATTCGGCTCCATGTGCAAAAGGCATTGCCGGCGAACTGGAAGGCCGCACAAGAGGCTTTTATGGAGGCGTATCACAACTTTACGACCCACGATGCGCCCACGGGGGCGAATGCCCAGTACGATATTTTTGGTCCTCATGTGAGCCGCTTCATTCATAGTCTTGGCCACTACTCCCCCGAGGCACTGTCGGATTACCCCGGGGATAAGTGGCGTGCGCCACCACTGACCGAGCAGGAACTCCTGGCGGGGCTTCCCGTGGAGCAGAGAACACTGGCCGAGGATGAAACGGCGCGCGCCGTTGGCGCTCAGCAGCTGCGCGAAGCGCTCGGCACACAACTCAACGTGGATTTTTCTGCCGCTTCCGATAGCGAAATGCTGGACTCGATCGAGTACCACGTTTTTCCCAACGCCTTTTTCTTTCCCGGAATACTGATCTCCATGGCCTATCGCTTTAGGCCCCTTGATGATGACGTGGATCGCTGCCTATTCGAGATACTCATGTTAGAACCGCTTGCGGAGGGCGCGACGCACCCCGACCCGCCCGAACCGGTGTATCTTGAGGTCGAGCAGTCATACACAGAGGTCGATGAGCTCGCTTGGTTGGGCACGGTCTATGATCAGGACACCAGCAACCTGCAGTTACAACAGCAAGGCCTCAAGAGCAGTCGCAAGGGTATTACGCTGGGGAATTATCAGGAGGCACGCATTCGGCGCTTTCACCTGACCCTTGATCACTATCTGGCGCAAGCTCACCTCGCCCAGGGCAGCCGCGAGGGTTGACCGTTGCATTTGGGTCAGAACGCATTCCCCCGTAAACTAGGTCGCTCGATTCTGCGTATTACCCTCACATTACTCCACGGAGCACGTCACTATGAAACTCGGATTTCTTCTCGGTTATTCTGGTAAGCAGATTCATATTCCACTAGACCTGATTAAAACAGCCGAATCCATGGGCTATGACTCAGTGTGGACCGCAGAGGCCTATGGCAATGATGCGGTGACATCTGCCTCCTGGGTGCTCGCCAATACCAGCAAAATCCGGGTAGGAACGGCCATCATGCAAATGCCCGCAAGAACGCCAGCCATGTGTGCCATGACAGCCATGTCGCTCGATCAGCTCTCTGGCGGCAGATTCATTGTCGGTTTGGGTGCATCAGGACCGCAAGTTGTCGAAGGATGGCATGGCGTGCCCTATGGCAAGCCCGTTACCCGAACCAAAGAATATATTCAAATCATGCGTAAAATCTTCAAGCGTGAAGGACCTGTGGAGCTCGACGGTAAAATGTACCAACTGCCCAACACCGGAGAAGGCACGACGGGTCTTGGCAAACCGCTCAAGTCGATTTTAGCGGCGAGCGACAACATCCCGATTTACACCGCTTCGATCACGCCCGCTGGATTACGCTGCGCGGGTGAAGTGGGTGACGGCGTGTTCCCCGTCTGGATGGACCCCACAAAATACGCTGTTATCGGTGACTCGATCGAAGAAGGGTTCGAAAAGGCGGGCAATGGCAAAAGTCTCAAGGACTTTGATATTGCTCCCTTTGTCACGGTCGCGATGAACGATGACCTGGACGCCGCCTATGACTCCTTACGGCCTTGGTTAGCGCTCTACATTGGCGGGATGGGGGCCAAGGACAAAAACTTTTATCACGAGTACACCACCCGCCTTGGCTACGGCGACGCCGCTGACGAGATTCAGGCTCTGTACCTCAGTGGAAAAAAACAAGAAGCCGAGGCAAAAGTGCCCAACGCGCTACTGGACGATGTCTCACTGATCGGACCCCGCGGGCGCATTATTGAACGCCTGCAGGTGTGGAAAGAGGCTGGCAAGCGAGGCGAAGTGGGCAGTATGCTGCTCGGCGTGCAGGACCCCGAGGTACTGGAGCTCTTCGCAAACGAAATGCTGTAAGGCGCTGCGTGACCTCGATGATGCAAGTCGATGGCGCCTGCTTATGCGGCGACGTAACCTGGGAAGCGACAGTGGACCCCCAGCTTATCGTCGTCTGCCATTGCAGCGATTGCCAAACGGTAGGCGCCTCTGCGTTCCAGTTCTCAGCGCGCGTCGACCGCAAGCAGTTCGCACTCACCAACGGCATACTCAGCGTCTACATTAAAACAGCAGAGAGCGGTCAGGCCCGCGCTATGAGCTTTTGCGGACGCTGCGCAACAATGCTTCACACCAGTAATACCGATGGCACTGGCCCGCTCTCTTTGAGACTCGGCGGATGTCGGCAAAAGCACGCGTTAACACCGCAGTTTCAAATTTGGTGCCAATCCGCTTTGCCATGGGTTCAAGTGGAAGCCGGCGTTAACCTACCGAAACAGACCTGAAGGACGCTTTACTCTGAGCAAGACATCTCTGCTAGCGAGGCGATAACGTCGGTGACGGCATCACTAGTTCAATAGCTCTGCTTCTTCGGAGGGGAGCTCTGATTCGAAGATCTTAAAAATCTGCGTTTCTCCCTGAATGCGATCGCTCTTAGGGGATACCCCCATATATTTCCGATAACAACGACTGAAGTGTGTGGTAGACACAAATCCACACATCGACGTGATTTCGACAATCGAACGGGACGTTTGCTTGAGCAGACGGCGCGCCCGATCGAGTCGTAATTTTAAGTAATAACGGGACGGGGTACTGTGTAGGTGCTTTAAAAATAGTCTTTCTAATTGTCGTCGGGACAGACTGACATAGTCAGCGAGCTCTTGCAGGGTAATAGGCTCTTCAAGGTTAGCCTCCATCAACTGCAACACCTCTTTGAGCTTGGGCTGCATGTCTGCCTTTCTCGACCACATCGGAATGACCTGCATCTCAGCGTCTGACCGGTGGCGCTCGCAGACCAGCATGTCTGCCACACCATCCACCAGCGACTGGGGATGCCGCTTAGCGATCATCGCTAGCATCATATGCAAGGGGACCGTGCCCCCGGTACAGGTCAATCGATCGCGGTCGATCGTATACAAGTGGGAGTTGAAATCGATAGCAGGAAACTGTTCGGTCAGCAGCGTTAAGCAATCCCAGTGGGCGCTGCATTGATAACCATTCAGGAGTCCAGCGCTCGCCAGCGCATACGACCCTGTGCACAGTGCACCGAGCTGCGCGCCCTTTTGCGCCTGCTTGCGCAGCCACGCCAAATCAGATCGCTGCACACTCTGTTCAATATCAATGCCGCCGACAACAATCACCAAGTCGAAATCCACTTCATCCGAGAGGGTGTAATCGAGCGTGACACGAATCCCGTCACTGCTCACCTGATCTCGTTCTCCCGAACCAATCAGATGCCAGCTATACAGGGCGGTGCCCGAAAGCAAATTGGCGACCCGCAGAGGGTCGATGGCACTGGAGAGGGAAATCAACGTGAATTGATCCATCAACAAAAAGCCCACGCGTTTGGGAGGAGCGTTAAACGTCCGTGTCTGCTCCATGCCGTTTCTCCAGATTAAGCGATACCTGGTACCTCAGCTTCTGACGCGTTCGTTCGCAGGATCGAGCAACGCCCGATAGCCGACAGAGACGATTTTGGCCGGAAAGAAGCAGCCAAAATATTCCATCAGTACCCGCTCGCCCTCTTTAGCACGATCAGTGGGAAGGTACCCCAGCGCGATATTCTGGCCTAAAGACGGTCCAAAAGCGACACTTGTGGTGTAAGAACGACGTCCATGGGTATCAATGATCACTTCTTGGGTCTCTGGGTCGAGCAAAGGCCAGTGTCCAACCGGGTAACGGACCACGCCGTTTTCGTCGGTCGTGTCCTCCAACACAAACGTACATAGATAGGCCGCCTGCTCGGGCAATTCACGCTGAGCAACGTAGGCATCTTTGCCATGGAAGTCTGCGGCTTTGACTTTGGGTCGCGATAATCCCGCTTCGTACAGGTTGTAATCGATTTCTAAGTCGTCGTTTTGCAGCCGTAAACTCTTCTCCAAGCGCCGGCTGTTGGCATAAGTTTCGATACCAACTGGCGTGACGCCCAGTGCAAAGAGCGCGTCCCATAAGCCCAGTCCTTCGCTGAAGGGGAAGTAAAGTTCCCAGCCCTGCTCACCGACATAAGAGATACGGAAAGCCCAAACCGTCACGCCCTGAACGTTGATTTCCTTTGCTGTGGCATACGGAAACGTTTCATGAGAGACGCTCTCGGGGTCGTCCATGAGCTGTTGCAACGTGGCACGGGCCTCAGGGCCCCACAGACCCAGCGTGGCAATCTGCTCGGTTTGGTCAACAAACGCCACATCACTCAGCGCGAGCGTGTCGCACATGCGCTTCATCCACACATAGTCCCGATGCCCCGTATCACCCCCACAAATGACCCGAAAGCTGTCCTCGGTAAGACGGATAATCGTCAGGTCGGAGTGGATACCGCCGGTTTGATCAAGAAAGTGAGTGTAAACGCCCTTGCCAATCGGGGTATCGGTGCCGACTTTGGCTACCGAGCAGAACTCTAGCAGGGCCTCAGCATCGGCACCCACCACATCGAAAATGGCGAAGTGAGACAAGTTGATCATGCCCACGCCATCACTCAGGGCCAAGTGCTCCGCATTGGAGACTTCCCAAAAGTGGCGGTTATCCCACTCTGCAGTGCGCGTCGGCACGCGATCGCGGTAGGTCGGTAGCAGCGTGGCTTCATTGGCAGCGTAGCCGTAAGCCCGCTCCCAGCCGGCCACCTCCATAAAGTATCCACCCAGCGCCACTTCGCGCTCATAAAACGGGCTGGTGCGCATTTGCCGCGACGACGCGTAAGGCTCTCGCGGGTGGACCGCTGGCGTATAGATCTTTTGCGCCACTTCATAACTGCGGTTGCGAATAAATTCATCAGTCAGCTGCACGGGATAATGGCGCGCCGGATCAACACCATGCGGGTCCATTTCAGTGCGCCCTTTGGTCATCCAATCCGCCAATAATTTACCGGCGCCGGGGCCATCTTTGACCCATACGGCTTCGCATAACCACAGGCCTCGTACGTCAGGCGCCTCACCGATAATCGATCCACCGTCCGTCGTGACTGACAGCAAACCATTAAAGGAGCGACGCTCCTCCCAAGGTAAATCCGCTAAGACTGGCGTCAGCTCGACAGAGCGCTCGAACGCCTCGATCACCTGATCCAACGTCAAATCATTCATTGAGGGCGACATCCGGGCGTCTTCAGGTTCCGAAATGGCGCTGGCCTCGACGATACGAGGCTCAAAGGGTTCGTAATAACCCCACTCTAATAGCCCGCCCTCTGGCGTGGTGGGATCGCCGGTATCGCGGACATAAGCAGAGTTGCCTTGATCGCGAAATAACGGGTACACAATATCTTTGCCAGTGCCTTCGAGGGCATCCCAGGGGCCGAAAAATAGCAGCGGGTGCTCTACTGGCATTAACGGCAACTTGACCTTTGCTGTCTCTGACACCAGCGAACCCCAAATGCCAGCACAGAGCACGACATGATCCGCCATGATGGTGCCTTTGGCGGTTTTAACCCCGACTGCTCGACCGTTCTCGACAATGATCTCTTCGGCTGAGGTGTAGGGGAAGACAGTCAGCTTGCCGGCCGCGACAGCCTCATCCACAAGATCACCTGCAACACTTTGCGATCGAGGTGTGACGAGGCCCGCGTCGGGATCCCACATAGCACACTCGATCATGTCTTCTTCTAGTAACGGAAAGCGCTCTTTGGCTTCTGCTGCAGTGATCATATGTGCATTGGTGCCAAAGGCCTTACCAGATGCCACTTTGCGCAACAGCTCTTGCACCTGGGCATCGTCACCTTTGCGCGCGACTTCCATACCACCGATCTCGATAAAATTGCCTCGAGACTTATAAAACTCACGGCTGTAAGTGCTGGTAAACACCGTTAACTTGTCGTGCGACGTCATGTAGCAGAAATCAGAAGCATGGGAGGTTGAGCCAATGTCCGTCGGTACCGCTGACTTTTCGAGCCCGACAATGTCATCCCAACCGGCTTCGATCAAATGATGCGCCACCGAGGCACCCACAATGCCCCCTTGACCAATGATCACCACTCGCGCTTTTTCGGGTAAAGTTGCCATAAGATCTCCTGCACTCTGTGCTAATACTGTCCGCCCTGCGTGCGCTTTACAGCTCACTTAGGCCGTCATTTTTGCCTTATTGTTTGTCGTACTCGGAGCGCTCTGAACGCTCTCGGTACCGCTGGGCATTGGGCGCTTTCTAAACAAACGGCGCTATCTCAAACCCGACACGCAGATGACCAAAAGCGTCACCTTGAGGGCGCTTTTTACCTCAAAGCGCTGCCAGCGCCGCATGCACCTCTGCACCGATACAATCAGGCTTATTCGTGGCGATGTCAGACAGGTCTTTCAGCATCTCGGGGGTCCAAAATTGTCGCATGTGGTGGCTGACCTGCCCCGCTACATCCTCACGGCTGGGCACGCCACCCGCGATTTGATTCGCCATCCTGACCAAGTGCTCTTGATGATAGTCCATCACCGGTTCACGCTAACGCGGGTTCAGAGACCGGCCTGATTTGCACCGCCGTCACTTTGTATTCTGGGCAATTGGTCGCCCAATCTGAGTTATCCGTGGTAATGACATTGGTCCCACTCACCGGATGGTGAAAGGTGGTGTACACCACGCCAGCGGGGATATCGTCGCTAATGCGCACACGCATTTTCGTTTCGCCAGCGCGACTGGCAATCTCGACCCAGTCACCGTCTTTCACACCGCGCGCCTCTGCATCAGCCTCGTGAATATCGAGCAGATCCTCGGAATGCCACACGATATTGTCTGTTCTTCGCGTTTGTGCCCCGACATTGTACTGACTCAGTATTCGACCAGTCGTTAACAACAGCGGGAACTTGCGGGTCGATCGTTCATCGGTCGGCACATAAGGGGTCGTCATAAACTGCCCCTCTCCACGAACAAATCGGTCTTTGTGCATGATCGGCGTCCCAGTAGGCGCCTGATCATTACAAGGCCATTGCACGCTGCCTAATTTATCCAGCAGGTCGAAGGAGACGCCTGCAAAGGTGGGGGTTAGCTCGGCGATTTCATCCATAATTTCGGCGGCGCTCTCGTAAGGCATGGGGTAGCCCATCGCCTCACTCAGGGCGCAGGTAGCCTCCCACTCGGACCGTCCTGTACGAGACGTCATCACAGGTCGAACACGATTAATACGCCGCTCCGCGTTGGTAAAGGTGCCGTCTTTTTCCAAAAACGACGTACCCGGGAGAAACACATGCGCAAACTGCGCCGTCTCGTTCAAAAAGAGATCCTGCACAATGACGCAATCCATGGCCGTCAGGGCAGCGGCGACATGCTGCGTATTGGGGTCGGATTGCGCAATATCTTCCCCTTGGATATACAGCCCCTTAAACCGCCCACTGACGGCCGAGTCGAGCATATTGGGGATTCGCATACCGGGGTCTTCGCGCAGCGTGACACCCCAAATCTGTGAAAACTGCTCGCGGACGGTATCGTCAGAGACATGTCGATAGCCCACAAACTCGTGAGGAAAAGAGCCCATATCGCAGGACCCTTGCACGTTATTTTGGCCACGGAGCGGATTCACCCCCACACCCAGCCGACCGATATTGCCGGTTGCCATGGCCAGATTTGCCATGGCCATCACCATCGTTGAGCCTTGCGAGTGTTCCGTGACGCCCAACCCATAATAAATGGCGCCATTGCCTGCTGTGGCAAACGCTCTTGCCGCAGCACGCACGGTGGCTGCAGGGACACCGGTAACCGCCTCCAGTGTCTCTGGGCTGTTCTCAGGCAGACGAATAAAATCTTCCCAGGCTTTAAACGATACGCGGTCACAACGCTCTGCAACAAATGCCTCATCAATCAGCCCTTCGCTAGCGATCACGTGAGCAACTGCATTGAGCACCGCCACATTGGTGCCCGGCAATAACTGCAGGTGATGCTCCGCGCTCACGTGTGGTGATCGCACGAGATCAATCGAGCGGGGATCAATCACAATGAGATCTGCACCTTCTCGAAGCCGACGCTTCATGCGCGAACCAAAGACAGGGTGCGCATCAGTGGGGTTGGCACCAATGACCATCATCACGTCGGCGTGCTGCACCGATGCAAAGTCTTGCGTACCAGCACTGGTGCCAAAGGTCTGCTTAAGACCATAACCGGTGGGTGAGTGACAGACGCGCGCGCAGGTGTCGACATTGTTAGTGCCAAATGCGGCGCGGACCATTTTCTGCACAACATAGACTTCTTCGTTGGTGCATCGTGAAGAGGTGATACCGCCTATCGCATCCACACCATGACTGGCCTTGATGGCATTAAAACGATCGGCCGCAAAACCAATCGCCTCCTCCCAACTGACTTCCCGCCACGCCGCATCGATGCTGTCTCGGACCATCGGTGTGGTGATACGGTCCTGATGCTGCGCGTATCCCCACGCGAAACGACCTTTCACACAAGAGTGACCCGCGTTGGCACCGCCTTGCTTATCGGGCACCATGCGCACCACCTCATCGCCCCGCAACTCGGCGACGAAAGAACAGCCCACGCCACAGTAAGCGCAGGTGGTTTTGACCTTACGGCTGGGCACGCCTAATTCAATGACACTTTTTTCTTGCAAGGTGGCCGTCGGACACGCCTGAACACAGGCGCCACACGACACGCACTCGCTTTCTAAAAACGGTTGTTGCTCACTCGGTGAGACGCGCGAGCCAAATCCACGCCCCGCAATCGTGAGTGCAAACGTACCCTGTACCTCTGAACACGCACGGACGCATCGACTACAGACGATGCATTTACTGGTATCAAACGTAAAATAGGGATTGGACTCATCTTTGGCACCCGCTAAATGATTCGCTCCTTCAGTACCGTAACGCACGTCACGCAACCCGACGGCACCCGCCATATCTTGCAGCTCACAATCCCCGTTAGCGGGGCACGTTAAACAGTCGAGGGGATGATCTGAGATGTAGAGTTCCATCACCCCTTTTCGCAGTTTGTCGAGGCGAGTCGTTTGTGTCTTGACCGACATCCCCTCCTGACACGGTGTGGTGCAGGAAGCGGGTGTGCCATTGCGGCCCTCAATTTCGACCAAGCACAACCGGCAAGACCCAAACGCCTCTACATTATCGGTCGCACATAACTTAGGAATGTTGGCGCCAGCGATGGCAGCCGCACGCATCACGGAGGTCCCCTCGGGCACCGTCACCGGCATACCATCGATGTGGACGGTCACCTCAACTTCAGAATTCATCGCAGGCGTACCATAATCCTGCGACAGATCGAGTTGAGCGGGGTCAAACTGCTGAACCATATTCATTGCGTCGCCCTCAACCCGTGGCAATCACGGGTGATTGAAAATCTTCTGGAAATTGATTGATCGCGCTGAGCACGGGGTTGGGCGTTAAGCCGCCCATTGCGCAGAGCGAGCCTTGTGTCATCACGTCGCACAAATCACGGAGCAGCGCTGTATTGCCCTCGACGTCTTGACCAGCGCGAATTTTATCCAAGGTCTCAACGCCGCGGACTGCCCCTATTCGACAGGGCGTGCACTTACCGCAGGATTCCTCTACGCAGAAATCCATCGCAAAACGCGCCTGGTCAGCCATGTTAACGGTCTCGTCAAAAACAACGATACCCCCATGACCAATCATTCCTCCCGCAGCAGCCAATGCCTCA
>Ga0209137_1001570_pt1 | contig 21425 bp, 19 predicted proteins | sample SaaInl5LU_22_DNA_FD_184642 | JGI IMG/M metagenome (GOLD analysis project Ga0209137, IMG submission 184642) | Marine microbial communities from expanding oxygen minimum zones in the Saanich Inlet - ESP_105LU_22_DNA (SPAdes) (version 2) | ecosystem: Environmental > Aquatic > Marine > Intertidal...
CGGAAAGTGCACCACCTGCGCGGCCTTTTCAGTCGTCACTTCGAAGGTGTGGATCCGATTCAGCCAAGATCCGGATTGTTCCGCTCCATAGGCGTTAATGTCAGACAGTGGAGCTCCCTCTGACCCAGTATTCCATTCCTTACAATTCACTACGCAGGCATGACACCCAACGCAAATATCAAGATCAATCACTAATCCCAGTTTTTTCGGACTGGGGTTCTCAGGCAGCATCGTCATGAACGATCTCCCTTTGTCGGCTGAAACTGAATCCCATAGGTGACCGTTGATGCTGGCTTGACCAAATCTCCCGGCGACTCAATCACAGGGAAATCCGGGTAGACGCCGGGATCACTTTGATCGGCCTTCGTAATTGACACTTTCAGATCGTACCAGGCCGCTTGACCGGTAATCGGATCCGAATTGGCCCAGCGAAGCCCATCACCTTTTTCGGGAAGTAATTCGTGAATCAAATGATTCAACAAAAACCCTTTAGTGGCTTCAGGTGCATCAGGATTCAGTTGCCAGGCGCCTTTACGCTTTCCAATCGCATTCCACGTCCAAACGGTATTCGGATTCAACGCATGCATCACCACTACTTGCACCTTAATACGACCATGATGCGAGGCGACCCAAACCCAGTCGCCGTCAATCAGCTGGTGCTGTTTTGCAATTTCCGATGAAACAAACAAGGGGTTATGTCCATGGATTTGACGCAGCCATGGATTTTGCGATCCCCAGGAGTGGTACATCGCCATCGGTCGTTGTGTCAGTGCATAGATTGGATACTCGGATTCTGAGACCATGGACCCTTCAAAAGGCGCATACCACTCAGGCAGTGGCGTAAAACTTGTGCGCACCCGTTCGCGAAGATGCTCAGGCGGCTGAACCTGCCCAAACCCTTCAGCGGCCAAACGGAATTTTTGCAGCTCTTCACTGTAGATTTGGTACACATAAGGTGCCGGGGAGTCATAAAAACCCATCTCAACCGCGAAGTCTTGGTACTGCTGATTATGCGCTTTGTAATAACGAGCTTCTTCGGGAAGCTTGTGAATCCAAAATCCACCATTGTCAATGTAACGATCGATCTGATCTGGATTACTATCGCCCCGACCGACGGCTTGACCGTCCACACCTCGGAAACCAGCCAGCGGGCCTACTCCAGGTTTCCGTTGATGGTTGACAATATAGTCTGCGTAATCCTGATATTTTGGAGCACCGCTATCATTCACCATGCCCGGAAGTCCCAACCTCGCCCCTAAATCGAGCAACACCGACTGAAACCCTCGCACGTTCCGTTTGAGCTCCACAACCGGCCATCGAATCGCATCTGCGACGGCATCGGGCTCACAGATCGGACGATCAAGCAGAGAAATACAGTCATGGCGTTCAAGATAGGTTGTATCTGGCAACACCAAATCGGCGTAGGCCACCATTTCTGAGGAATAGGCATCGGAATAAATCAATTTCGGAATCTTGTACTCACCAGTCGCCGGGTCGACGTCCGTCAACATGTCGATTACCCCAGCTGAATTCATCGAGGAATTCCAAGCCATGTTGGCCATATACATAAACAACACATCAATGGGATAGGGATCCCCTGCATGCGCATTTGAGATCACCATATGCATTAGGCCATGTACTGACAGCGGTGCGTCCCACGAGAACGCTTTATCAATTCTCACCGGTTGGCCGTCATCATCAATCAATAAGTCTTCAGGGCTTCTTGGGTATCCAAGAGGAGCACCAGTGAGTGGCTGACCCGGGCGAATAGAATCTGGTTTTCCGGCCGGCTTTGGATGCATATCGACTGACTTCGGATATGGAGGTTTGAACCGGAATCCCCCAGGCACATCAACGCTACCGAGTAACAACTGTAGAATGTGCAGCGCCCGACAGGTTTGAAAACCATTCGAATGAGCGGAAATCCCACGCATAGCGTGCATGGAGACCGGTCGGCCTTTCATGGTTTGGTGTGTTTCACCTTTCCAATCGGTCCATTCGATAGGGAGTTCAATCTCTTCTTCAAAGGCAACTCTAGCAAGCTCTGCTGCCAATGCTCTCACTCGATCTGCAGAGACACCGGTCCGCGCCTCCGTTGCCTCAGGCGCATAATCTTGATCAAGCCAGGCATCCACCATCAGGGAAAACACCGACACCAACTCTCGTCCGTCTGCATCGATGATCTTATCAATAATATTCGGCGTGACTCCCGGCGTTTTATGCGAGACCAAAGATTGCGTTGCCTGACAGAGAACCATGGCGGCGCCATGATCATCTCGAGCGAACAATCCATGGCTCTCAGTTCCTGGCGCATGTATCACCAGCCAAGAGGTGTTGGTGTAACGAATCAGATAATCGAGATCAATCCGGTTCGTGCGAAGAAGCTCATAAATTAGTGACTGGATCAACAGCCCATCAGTTCCTGGAGTGATCGATACCCAGTCATCAGCAACCGCGGAATATCCTGTCTGAACTGGATTCACAGAGATCACCCGAACCCCGCGAGATTTGAGCTGACCGATCCCCATTTTGATTGGGTTGGAGTCATGATCCTCAGCAACGCCAAACATCATAAAGAGCTTCGTGAGCTCCCAATCAGGACTTCCGAATTCCCAAAAAGCCCCCCCCAAGGTATAGATTCCAGCCGCGGCCATATTAACCGAGCAAAATCCGCCGTGGGCTGCAAAATTTGGCGTTCCGTATTGCTGAGCCCACCATCCTGTCAATGCTTGGCTTTGATCGCGACCGGTAAAGAAAGCGAGTTTCTTCGGATCTTTTTCGCGCACCTCGCTGAGCCATTCAGTGGCGGTTGATAACGCTTCCTCCCAGCTGATCTCTTCAAATTGACCGGAGCCGCGCGGACCGACTCGGCGCAGCGGAGCACGCAAGCGGGCCGGCGAATTGTGTTGCATGATGCCAGCCGACCCTTTTGCACAGAGTACGCCCTGATTGACCGGATGATCACGATTTCCTTCGATATAGCGGATCTCTCCATCTTTGAGGTGCACATTGATTCCGCAACGACAGGCGCACATGTAACATGTGGTCTTGCGGATCTCGTCGCTAACGAGGGGTTGAGTATCAATTACTGGTTGAGCTTTCAAAATATTGTCCGCGATATCAAAGTACTAAATTAACACCAAGTGGATATTGAGTTCGATTGAACAGAGCAACATTTCCGCCCGATGGATATAAGATGGTCGATCTTAATTTTTATCTGATCCTTGCAGGATTCTTTTTTTCGCTGTTGATTCTGTGGTCAGGCGTTGGTGCCGGTGTTCTGGTAATTCCAACGCTCATCACAGTGTTTCACATTGATCCCTTAGCCGCAGTTGCGTCTGGCAGCGCGTTTGCTTTCATTTCAAAAATCCTGATGACCTTCGGCTACGCCAAACATGGTAATGTTGATTGGCGCGTAGCCATTCAATTTTTAAGCATTTGCTTACCCATCACCGTTTTGACCGCCGCAACCATTGCTCTCCTGTCCCAAACTCATCAAGGACCACTGCTCGAACTCATCCTAGTCGTTGCTATCATCATAGCTGGATCGCTTGCCTTGATCGCGCTGTTGAGTGCTCGAATCAAAACCACCATTTCGAGGTGGCCGATGTCCTCATTGAGTGGCTTGACAGGTTTGTTGATGGGCCTCACCGGTGTCGGGGGCGGAGTCATGGTGGTCCCTGCTCTCGCAACAACTGGTGGCTTGGCAATCAAAATCGCTGTGGCCACCTCAATTCCGATTGGATTAATCCTCTCTTTGGCTGTCTCAATCACCTTAGGCTCAAGTGGTCTTCTCGATTACTCACTGATCCTATCGTTGATGCTTGGTGCCGTGATTGCGATTCCATTGGGTGTACGCATGTTTCACTTATTCTCAGATCGGCTCATCAAACAGATCACTTGCGGCCTCATCGGCCTCGCCTTAATCGACCTATTGATCCAAGCGTTTGATCTGATAACACGAATTTAATCACCAAATGAAGTGCGAAGCGAATCTTTAGGACTTCGACGTGACGGTAGGCTAATCGCTCAAAACAGACGTGATTCAAACTTCTACCGAAGTAGCAATAAAGGCGTTTGCGATCGACCCAGCATTTTAGTGGTCTGACTTCCCACAAAAAATTGACGAATTCGGGAATGCCCATAGGCACCCATAATTGTCAGGTCAACGGACTGTTCGGTTTGGTAGCCAATCAAACGATCCACGACCGGTCCTTCAAGCATGGCTGTCGTCACTGGAAATCCGGATTGTGACAAACGAGACGACGCCTCGGCTAGTGCCGACTCAATCGCGACGGCTGACGGCGTCTTCACGGCGACTAGGTGGCAATTGAGCCCCTGAAGTAACGGGCTGTCGGCGACCATCTGTAACGCCTTATTGGCCGTCTCACTCCCATCATAAGCGAGCATAAAGGATTCAGGAATCCGCCATCCCTCGGCAACCACCAACACAGGTCGATGAAGTGTCCGAATCACGCTTTCAATGTGGCTACCGATTGCGTTCGAAAACACTTCGTGAGCCTCACCCTGTCGACCGATGACCAACACCCGGATTTGTTCTTCCAAATCACTCAAGGTTTCAGTGAGTAAACCATGACGCTGCATCCCATTGATCTGGCGAATCCCTTGTTGCTCAGCTCGACTCGAAACGGCCTCTAACACCAGTTTCCCCTGCTTTAGCTCAAGTGCTGCTTTTTGTGATTCAAGCTCAATCATCTCGGCAAGCAAATCTTCACGAGCTCCCAAGCCAATCGATCCCGAGAGATCTCCAGTCATCGGCGCGCTGTCATGTTCGAGTGCATGCAACATCGTCAAGGGTGTCTCAACACGCATCGCAACCCAAACAGCAGCATCACACACGGATTCCGTCACACGCGAACCATCGACACATGCAAATACCTGATTCATCACAGCCCCTTAATGCGATTCAAGGATGTCAGAGACATCCTCTTTATCGTGCACTCCAAACCGATCGACGATGGTTTGGCTTGCTTGATTCATCCCAACCAACTCAACTTCAGCACCTTCGCGCCGAAATTTCATGACGACCTTATCAAGTGCCGCGACTGCAGTCACATCCCAAAAATGCGCTTGCGAGACGTCGATCATGACCTTTTCATTCACTTCCTTGAAGTCAAACGAGTGAATAAAGGCATCTGAAGACGCAAAAAATACCTGACCGACGACCGAATAGCGCTTCGTCACATCGTCAACCTGCTCAGAACGAATTCCCATAAAGCGCCCCACCTTGTTGGCAAAAAACAAAGCCGCCAAGAGAACGCCGACAAAGACACCAAGCGCAAGGTTGTGCGTCAACACCACCACAATCACCGTCGCAATCATGACCATGCTAGATGAGGGGGGATATTCACGAATTTTTCGAATGGAATCCCACGAGAAAGTTCCAATCGACACCATGATCATCACGGCAACCAGCGCAGCCATCGGAATCTGCGAAATCAAATCATCGAGAAACACCACCATGATAATGAGAAATAAGCCGGCCACAAAGGTCGACAAACGCCCACGACCCCCGGATTTGACGTTAATGACCGACTGGCCAATCATCGCGCAACCCGCCATACCACCAAAAAATCCTGCAACAATATTGGAGATCCCTTGACCGCGACATTCCCGGTTTTTGTCACTCTCAGTGTCGGTGAAATCATCCACGATGGTTGCCGTCATCAGAGATTCCAATAATCCAACCACTGCCATCGACACGGAGTACGGTAAAACAATCAGCAGTGTCTCGAGATTGAGTGGTACATCAGGCCATAAAAACATCGGCAATGAATCGGGTAATTCGCCTAGATCACCGACGGTCCGAATATCGATCCCAAAGGAAAGGACAATCGCTGTCACCGCAACGATGCACACCAATGGCGAGGGGATGACCCGGCCGATGACCGGCAAATAAGGGAACCCATAGATGATGGCAAGGCCCAACAGCGTGAACGCATAGACGTGCCAGGTCACTCCCGTCAGTTCAGGTAATTGTGCCATGAAGATCAAAATCGCAAGAGCGTTGACGAACCCTGTAACAACTGAGCGTGATACAAAGCGCATTAGGCTACCGAGTCTTAGATAGCCGGCGCCAATTTGTAGGATCCCAGTGAGGACTGTTGCAGCTAACAAGTATTCCAAACCATAGTCTTTGACCAAGGTCACCATCAACAGCGCCATTGCCCCCGTGGCGGCCGAGATCATTCCAGGACGACCACCGGTGACCGCAATGACCACGGCGATACAAAAGGATGCGTAAAGACCAACTTTGGGGTCAACGCCTGCGATGATGGAAAACGCAATGGCTTCCGGGATCAAAGCCAGTGCGACGACCAGTCCAGACAATAAATCCCCGCGAGTATTGGACAACCAATCCCGCTGAAACGTTTGGAGCATAAAAATTCCTTGTACGACAGTCCCTTGCAAACAGCTGGCGACACTACACGAGACTTTAGTTTGACTCAACCAAGGGCGCATTGCCCTTGGCGCGATCGGCCTGTACAACGCAACCTCAGACCCTTGTGTTCTGAGCCATCATCATCAAAGGAATCAATCATGTCTCAAGAAGTCGTCATTTTATCTGCAGTACGCAGTGCAATCGGTTCATTTGGCGGCGGGCTATCGTCGTTTGACCCACAAGAACTCGGAGCCACTGTGTTAGCAGAGGCGATCAAACGCTCAGGCGTTGATGCAAGCCAACTTGAATCGCTGACCTGTGGCAACTGCATCCCAACTGACTCACGCTTTGCCTATGTCGCTCGGTGTGTTGCTGTTGCTGCCGGCATGCCGATGGAATCAATCGCATTGACGGTTAACCGTCTCTGTTCTTCTGGCCTTCAAGGCGTGGTCACCACCGCACAACAGATCATGCTTGGTGACATCAACTACGGCGCAGGTGGTGGAGTTGAAGTGATGTCGAGAGGTGGCTACATGTCTGCCGACATGCGCTTTGGTCAACGCATGGGTAATGCACAACTGATTGATCTCATGGTCGCCACCTTGACTGATCCTTTTGGCGCTGGACATATGGGCATCACTGCAGAGAATTTGGCTGAAAAATGGGGGCTCACTCGAGACGAACAAGATGCGTTAGCGGTGGAATCCCATCGTCGCGCCGCAACCGCTATTGACGCTGGCCGCTTTAAAGAGCAAATCGTGCCAATCATCAAATCAACGCGGAAAGGCGATATCACCATCGACACCGACGAGCATGTCCGCCCGGGAACCACCCTGAGCGATCTCGGCAAGATGCGCCCCGCCTTCAAGAAAGACGGCACAGTGACCGCCGGAAATGCTTCAGGAATCAACGATGGGGCTGCATTCCTCATCCTGGCAAATCGTGAACAAGCGGAGAAAGACGGACATCAACCAATGGCTCGTCTGGTCTCGTATGCACTGGCTGGCGTTCCCAACCACATCATGGGCGAAGGACCCATTCCGGCCAGTCAGAAAGCCCTTGCGAACGCCGGGTTATCAGTTGATGACATGGATGTGATCGAATCCAACGAAGCATTCGCAGCGCAAGCACTCGCGGTAGCCAAAGGATTGAACTTCAACATGGAGAAAACCAACCCCAATGGCGGCGCGATCGCACTTGGCCACCCCGTTGGATGCTCAGGAGCATTTATTGCAACGAAAGCGCTCTATGAACTGAAACGTATCAATGGCCGCTATGCCTTAGTCACCATGTGTATTGGCGGCGGCCAGGGAATCGCTTGCGTGTTTGAAAATCTGTAGTGATCAATCACCGGTTGCGATGGGGAGGTCGTCTCGACCTCCCCATTCTGACCAGGATCCATCATAAAGCTTGGGTTCAAGCATGCCTGCAATCTCGAGGCCTAAGGCCAACACACAGGCAGTCACACCAGAACCACAGCTCACGATCAGTGGCTGATGCTTGACACCAGCCTTCACGAATCGCTCACGAATCTCTTCCACCGGCTTGAAGCATCCAGTGTTTGCATCCAGTAAATCTGTAAATGGAACATTTGCACTCTCTGGAATGTGACCGGAACGCATGCCTGGGCGAGGCTCCGGAGCCTCACCTAAGTATCTTGGATTTGCCCGCGCATCCAAGACCAAGTAATCGCCGGATTCTAGATTTTGAAGCAAGTCTTCAGCATCAACGGTCCACCCCAAGTGCCTTTTCGATTGAAATGGGTGTGACGGCGGAATCACTTTTCCACGACCCGCCTCGACGTCATATCCAGCCGCAATCCAGGCCGGAAGCCCCCCTTCTAGAACCGCAACCTCGTCGTGACCGAAATAACGGAACATCCACCAAGCTCGAGCTGCCGAGAAAAGACCCACGCTGTCATACACAATAATTTGCATATCAGCACCAACACCCAAATCCTGCATCGCCTGATCAAACTGCTCCGCACTCGGTAACATGTGCGGCAACTCCGACTGATGATCTGAAATTTCATCAATGTCGAACCGAAGCGCTCCTGGAATGTGTTGTCCAACAAACTCTTGATCCGGATCTCGCTTGGCTGTCGGGAGATGATACGAAGCGTCAAGCACGATGACGTGCGCGTCATCGAGGTGCTGATGCAACCAGTCAACAGAAACGAGTGTGTTAGCCATAGCAGTGAATCCTTGATTCGATATACCATCACACAGTAAAGCGGTTCGCTTTTCTTCTCAACGGGTTCTGTATGTCTGTGGTTACCGAATACGCTAGGCCTCGCGAATTTATCGCGCTTGCCGCTTTTTTAATGGCCACAATTGCGCTTGCGATCGATATGATGTTACCTGCCATGGGACAAATGGCGATCGATTTAGAGTTGTCTGAACCAGCTAGGATCTCTTGGGTCATCTTAGGTATCTTTGCCGGACTCATTTTCGGGCAATTGGTCTTCGGACCATTATCTGATGCGATCGGCAGACGGGGCGCAATTCAGATCGGTATCGTGATATTTCTGATCGGTACGGGCGTATGCGCGCTCACAGAATCCTTTGAAGTCTTGATCGTAGGTCGTGTACTGCAGGGCTTTGGCGGCGCTGCCACTCGCATCGTCACGCAGGCAATGGTTCGCGATCGGTTTGCTGGTCGAGAAATGGCTCGCGTCATGTCATTTGTGATGACGATTTTTATCCTCGTCCCGATTTTTGCGCCCATGATCGGCCAAGTCGTTCTCTGGTTTGGCAACTGGCAGATGCTGTTTGTCACCCTCGGTGGATTTTCAGCCATCATTCTTGGATGGTTCAGTCTCAGGCAACCAGAGACACTTACGCATCGCCGGACTATCACAGTCAGCCATCTCAGTGAGGCACTACAGACTGTGCTGACTAACGAACAAAGTCTCCGTTTCACTCTGGCTGCGGGGGTCAGCTTTGGTGGACTTGTGAGCTATCTCAGTAGCGCACAACACATTTTTCAGGATATCTATCAGACCGGCGAATGGTTTCCGGTGCTGCTCGGTGCAACCGCAGCATCTATCGTGATCTCTTCATTAGTCAATGCCAACTATGTCAGACGCTTTGGCATGGAAACCATTTGCCGCATTGCGTTTTCGATCCAAATTCTCTGGTCAGCGTTTTATTTGATCTTGTATGTCAATGGAGATCCGATCAGTCTCATCGCGTGGCTTGTTTATATTGCGCTCATTTTATTTTTGATGGGACTAACCTTCGCTAACTTGCAATCAGTTGCACTAGAACCGATGGGAGCGATCGCAGGAACTGCATCGACTGTGATTGGATCGTTGATGACCGCCATTAGTTTGTCAGTTGGCATCGTGTTTTCTCAATTCATGGGCAATAGCGCCAATCCATTGATCCTAACGTTCTTCATGACCGGATTGATCGCGTTGTTACTGATCCGTCTGAAAGCAAAGCCTTCTCACCCCTGATATCGTTATTTCTGCGGACCTGTCGGTCCTTGTAGGTGGTAATCAACCGCGGTGAGTGATTGTGCTTTCAGTTCATAGGCTTGACCGAAACCGACAATATATCGTCCAGAGTTCGGAGTCAGCAGAAACAATCGAAAATCTGAAAGGGTCGTCAAGGTCTCAATCAACGCTCCGTGTCGAATCCTTAATGCACTGACTCCCTTCATCCACAAGGATTCGTTTCGTTGAATTTCAGTCGCGGCCATCTCGTACTGCAGTCGCTCTCGGAGGTAAATCTGTGGCGAGTCCTGTTCATCACGGAGGATCAGCGTCGAACACTGTTTTTGTACCGCCAGATTGACAGCGTGCCCCGCAAGATCACTGACTAAGATCCACAACCCCGTCTGCTGTTCGGAAGTCGCAAATGGCGTATAGGACGCTAACGGCGAGCCATTCGCATGAGTGGTAGCGAGCACAGCACTTGTCACTTCCGACAACAGTTTGTCGATCTGATGCGTCAACTGATCGATCTCGTCAGTCATCCCTGCATTCCTGACTGCTTTTGCATCTCCTTGGTCATCGTTTCCAAGGCCTCGATTTTTATCATTAATTGCTGGATATCATGACGAGTGGCGGGCTGGTCATGTGGATTCCCTTCTTCTTCAGCCTCAAGCTTTTGCGCGATCTGCATGGAGTCAACGATGATCCCGATAAAGAAATTCAACACCGCAAAACTGGTAATGATGATAAACGGCAGGAAAAACGCCCAGGCCCAAGGAAAGAGCTCCATCGTGGGTCGAACGACACCCATTGACCAGCTCTCGAGTGTCATGATTTGAAACAACGTATAAGCCGAGGCGCTGATCGATCCGAACCATTCTTGCATGTTGGGATCTGGATGCATGCCAAACAATCGAGTCGCCAACACTGAAGAGACATAGAAAATCAGCCCAAGCACACCAACGACTGAAATCATGCCTGGAATTGAATGCCCAATGGCCGAAATCACTCGACGCATTTGTGGAACCACAGAAATTAAGCGCAGGACACGGAGCACACGGAGTGCGCGCATCACCGACAAATTTCCGCTTGCTGGGATCCAAGCGACCCCAACGATGATGAGATCAAACCAGTTCCAGCCCGACTTAAAAAAGGAGAATCGATAGGCGTAGAACTTCAGCGCGAGCTCTGCGGTGAATACCAGCAATACCGCAGTATCAAATGCATGCAACTGGGGCCCAATAGACGCCATGATCTGCTGATCTGTTTCCATACCGAGGGTGACCGCATTCACCAGAATCAGTAGGGTAATGAATCCCGTAAAATAGGGATGTTCAACAAGATGTCTCACTGCATTTCTCATATCGATCGCTTTTCACTCCTTGGCTTGGTTCGCCTGAATCATCACATACTCATAGTCAAGAGGTCAGCTCCTTCCAACCAGATACTCTCCATCCGTTTATTCGTAAAAGTTATAACCAAACAGTTTTTTATTCTTTTTTAAACGCTCCTTGGCCGGGTATAAAGTATTGCAAAGGAGGATTTATGAAAAAACTATCAATGGTCATCATCACGCTCATCGTTTCATCAGCATCATCGGCTCTGACAATCCCACGTCCACTCGCCGATAGTGATGCGTGGCTCCCGCATTGCGAATGCTTAAACGATGAACAACGGTATTTTGCTTCGCATTTTTAATGCGAGGTCAAGGATGACTAGATCCGTCGCGATGCGCCAATGTCAGGGCCTACTATTTGGCCTAATACTATCGAGCTTTGCAATTGCGGCGGATGACGACGTTGCAAATCGTTCTGAATCATTCGTCATTCCAAGCTGGTTCAAAGCGAGCTTCCTCGATTTGTCCGAAGACAACCTGGAGGCGCAAGACGCCGGCAAACATCTAATGGTGTTGTTCACCCAAGATTTCTGCCCGTATTGTGAGGCCTTAATTAACAAAAACCTTACCCAGCAATCGATTCGGGATTCACTTAATGCCAATTTTGACATCGTTCAACTGAACATGTGGGGTGATCGCGAGGTCCTCGACATCCACGGCAATCCAACCACAGAAAAACAAATTGCCGCTGATCTTGATGTCCAGTTCACTCCGACATTAATTTTCTTCGATCGAGATGGCGAACCCGCCCTTCGTACTAATGGGTATTTATCCTCCACTGAAATGCAGGCATCCCTAGATTTTGTTGCAAGTCAGGCGTATCGAACAACCTCGATTATCAGCTTCTTGAAGGATAAACCTCGGGTCACCGCAAGACAGCAATTCAATCAACAACCCTTCCTTCATCAGTCATTTGATCAATATCGCGCCGGCCAGCCTATCGCCTTGATTATCGAACAGACCGATTGCCAGGATTGTGATCGCCTGCACGAATGTGTGCTGTCCAAGCGTTCCTTTACCCAATACGTAGACCCCTTCTACGCGGTTCAACTGGATTTATGGAATCAAAGGCCGATTGATCTACCCGATGGCCGCTCACTGTCAATGAATGCCTGGGCACAGGAACTGAACATCACATACACACCGACCATCATTCTGATGGACTCTAACCAAAGTGAAGTCATTCGAGCAGAAGCTCAACTACGATCGTTTCATGTGGAATCGTTGTTTGACTATGTTTCATCGACAACCTACATCAAGGAACCTCAATTCCAGCGATTCATTGATGCGCGTGCTGACGAGCATCGCGCTGAAGGGCGTCATGTCTCTATCCTAGGTGATGATCCAGACTGTAACACTCTGTAGATTCATGGGAATACTTCATCGAAAAACCCTTTTATCTCCAATATCACTCCATGATGTTTTGAGATACTCACTCCATTGAAATCAAACGAGGTATCAAACATGACTGATGAATTAAGCCGTGTTGTCTTTGGAATCTGTTTACTTGCCAGTGCGCTGGTCATCAATTTGCAACTGCCCTAACTGGGAAGCTCCGATGGGCCGGTCAACGGCTCTTGTCCCCGCACAGCCGGGGACTTTTTTATAGGCCTGATCGTCGCCTTATATTTATGATCAATTCAAAACCGGCTAAAGTTTATCGAAACATCATCACGTCGGAAAAGCAGTGAACCGAGAAACCCTGAAAGAGCTGATTTCAGATCATGCAAATCACCCGCGAAACAAGTACCGAATCGAGGCGCCTAACTGCAGTTGTCAGGGGAAAAATCCACTCTGTGGGGACGAGGTAACGATCTATATTAAATTATCCCCATCAACGTCGATCATTGAAGAGATTGCTTTTGAGGGTAGAGGTTGTCCGATTTCACAGGCTTCTGCCTCTTTGGTAACCGAAGTTTGCCGAGGACTATCAAAAACTGAGGCAAAAGCTTTATCGAGTTATCTCAGGAATGTAATCACTCAGACACTCCAAGCTTCTCTTGACGAGAGTCTTGAGGAGCTCTGGGCCGAGATTGAGAGCCTTGCAGCAATTCAAATTAATCCCGCACGCGTAAAATGTGTGACGCTCGCTTGGCACACTCTGAATCATGCCCTTGATGGCGATGTCAATACTGACATCTCATCGAAGTGACTCTTACATTCTAGTAAAACGCCAAAGCTCTTTCCAATCCTAGGGGATCATCGATATCAATTAATGTACCGCGATCATTTACTGGGACCTCTTTGATCATATGAGGATAACGATCAATCAGGACTCTCGCGCCCTGATCTCCACTCAAATCAGCCAACTCATCGAAGAATCGTTTTCCGATTAGAACAGGATTACCTCTTTTACCTTTATAAACCGGATAAACCATGGCTGCACCCGCAGTCGGATCGAAGGCTTCCATGAGCGCAACCACTGTATCTCTCTGAACCAACGGCATATCACCAAGGAGAATAATCACGGCATCGACGTCAGAAAGTTGTGCTAGAGCAAGATTTAAGGAACTCGCCAAACCAAACTCAGGGTGAGGATTTTGAATAGCGATGACATCAGTCGCCAACCTCTGACTGATCTCAGTAAAGTCTCGGGAACCTACGAACACTTTTTTATCCAAATCAGGTGTACTAATCAGATCAAGAACAGGATCAATCACCTGACGATCATCTTTCCAGCGCGCCAGCAACTTATTCGCTTTCATTCGAGACGACAGCCCACCACCTAAAACAATTGCACCAAATTTTTTCGATCCGTCGACAACCTGTTCTACTCTTGAGATGCCACGTGCGGGGGAATCTTTCAACAATCCCCCGACCCCCATGCCTTGTATACACATGGAATCGATCGGTAATCGGGCAAACAACCTATCTAAGATCAGATCAATACCATTGAGAGCAGGTGATCTAGCGCACCCGGGCAGTCCTATAATTTGCGTTTCCCCTAAATGTCCAATTAGCAAGAGGTTCCCGGGATCAACGGGCATACCAAAGTGATCGATCGTGCCACCCGAACGGCTGATGGCTTCAGGTAAAACATCGGTCCGGTCGCAAATTGCGCTAGCTCCCAGAATCAGAATCAGGTCACTCTGACTCGAGAGATCGGAGACAACCGAAATTAAATCAGCAACTTTATGATCCACTTTGCATGAAAAATTTAGGCTTAAACCATAGTTGGCAAGCCTATTCGTCTGAACGATAACGCTCTTCTCATAGACCTTTTCAGGCAGAGATGGCAACGTAGTTTGAATCAAACTAACGCGCATGGATGTCGACCAAGATCGTAATTCGAGAGTTATCCTGGCTGCGATTGTCAGTGCCTGCGTAAGAACTGTATCCGCCACAAAAAATGGGATAATTTTGAGTGTTGCAACCAACTGCCCCGCTTTAACGGCGGTTTTGTCTGGGAGCGTAGCAATCGTTATACTTTCCGATACACGATTCAAAAGATGGACTTGATTTTCATCAAAACAAAATAATCCATCGTTTTCCGCCACAAGATTAATGCGCCCACCGATGCCTCTCTTCGGCCTTATTTTTACGAGCGTGATGCGTTCAGATATTTGTTGGGCAGCAAGGTCCTCATGACAGTCATCGGGCAATGACGAAACAACAGTGACTGCCTCAATCTTATTAGCCAACAAGCGACTTGACAGATCCTTCGACAGAAGTGCGCCTTTTTTTAACACCTCTTCCGGAAGCTTGACCGAATGCGCCAAGACGCTACCAATAGCATCCTCTGGTGCTTTACGCTCGATACCCATTACGCTTGTCTTCTAGCTTGCACTATTTGCGCTGCTATTGAGACCGCAATCTCTGCGGGGTCTTTCGCCCCTATATTGAGCCCAACCGGCGAACATAGTTTGTCAATCAATGCGTGGTCGAGGCCCGAAGAACGAAACCGTTCTATTCTCTTTTCATTCGTTTTCCGCCCACCTAGAGCCCCAACATAGAACGCATCAGATCGTAGTGCTGCGATCAGAGCAGGATCGTCAAACTTTGAGTCATGCGTTAAGGTCACTACCGCGGTGCCGGAATCTAATCCGAGATCTTGAAATGCATCATCCGGCCACTGCGAAATAACCTCAATATTAGGGAAACGGTCAGCGTTCCCCCAAGCTGGACGAGGATCGACAATAATCGGGGTCATATCCAGTAACTGCAGCATTCCGCTTAACGCCTGCGCAATGTGAACGCCTCCGACGATTAAAACCCTAATGTCAGGGAGGAAAATAGAACCAAAAATTTCCTCGTTAGGACCTATATAGCCGTGATTTTTGAACCCCACCGCTGATTCGTAAGGCAACCAGTAACGCCAGCTTCCACCAAAAGGCGTCTTTTGGGACACATCTCGCGCCAAGACCCTGTGCTTTCTATCTTGAAGGGCAGCCAAACACTCTCTAGGGATGTCGTCCGATGACTCGAATGGTTCTACCAGAATCCTGATCGTACCGCCACAAGCGAGCCCAACCTCGAAAGCTTCGTCATCCGTAACCCCATACTCCAGAATTCGAGGCTGACCGAGTGTCATGGCTTGTTGACACTCACTGACAACAGCTGCTTCCACACAGCCGCCAGACACCGATCCACAAAACTCACCGCTTACATTAACTGCAAGAAAAGAACCAACGGCACGAGGAGCGGAGCCCCAGGTAGATAAAACTGTTGCCAATGCAACCTTTTTCCCAAGCTTCTGCCAACTCACAATACGGTCGAAAATATCAAGATCACGATGCTGCATTGTAAGTCTCCGGGAAAACAGTTGCTGAGCGCTAAAATCTAATGGTTTCTTCGATAGCGCCTAGGACTCCAGATACATCTTATCTAGAAAGAACATCAGGGTTAGATAGTGCCTCGTCGCCATGAGAGCGTTCGCATTATCGATTATTTCCGAGGAGATATTCTCTTTTTCCAGGATCATAGTGATCACTCCGCTCATTAAGGCGGATGCATTCCGGAACTCCTCTTTGACGTGCGGGGGAATGGCCTGAATATCTTCGACCCACTTTTCAAGTATCTTCGAACCTTTGAGAAAATTAGCTAAGAAATCGCGAATACTAGACCCACCGGGACCAACTCCTTCAGTGCTTTTGCCCTGCGCTGCATACGCCAACATGTACTCATAAGCTTCTTCAATTTGAGAAATAGCATCGGTCTGAATTGTCATTAGGTGTCCCTGTTAGTTCTGCTCACCGCCTCTCAACATAGATGCGAGAAGTTGACGATGTTCGGGTAGGAATGAAAAATAGAGGTGAAGTATAAACATCATGATAAGAGCCAAGGCAGTTGCTCCATGTATCGTATAAACCACGCCCCACGAATGGTCGGAAAGAATGCTAGGTATCCTATCCCAAAACCAAGTATCGAGCTTCACTAACATCAACAAACCCGAGACGATCAAGGCAACGAGTAGTGCGGCCGTAGCCCAATGATAAGCCTTTTGACCCAAGTCATATTTAGAGATGGCTGTGTGGTCATCTTTGTTGCTCGATTGAAATAAATCTCTTAACTCGGACAGATCTTTCCGATAGATCCACATATCAGAAAATTTGAGCCTAAAAAATACTCTCCACAAATGAAAAAGCACGGAAAGCGTTAACAAAACGCCAGAGATCCAGTGCGCATCAACCCAAGCAAACTCTACCCCAAGAATTGGAAGGAATGCAGTAGCTAAGCATACGATGACTGTGACAGCCATAACCCAATGAAACACGCGCTCTGGCACCGCGTGCCTTTCTGCTGAATGCGAGGCCATTTAAATCCTTAGTGGTTGATCAGTCGTCCAGTCTATCGGAGCCACGTTTCACTGAGCGTATAGCTTGGTGTGCAGCAATGATCAGTAAAGCGGCAACTACTGGTACCCAAATCAGGTCCCAAGACACCCCAACTAGCATCTTCTGACCCCATACCGATTTTGAGTAACGCAGTAGCTCCAACTCCAAAACTTACTCCTTCGAGCCTTTATGCGCTAAGAGAGCGAATTGCTCGTTTAGCCAATTGACTCATCAACGGTGCCTTAAATTGATTATAATTCAGCGGCTTGGCACCTCTTGCAGCGACCCGCTCAACGAGTTTTTCAAGCTCACCATTGGCTTTCTCACCAACAACAAGCGATTCAACATCTTTCAGCCGCCTTGGCGTGCACTGGACAGCACCACAAGACATCTGAAGCGCCTCGATTGAGCCATCCGCTCCAACCTTAGCCGCCATGGCAACGTTGACTAAAGCAAAGTCCCAAACTTGTCGATCAGCCACCTTTTCAAAGTACTGGCGAGAGCCTGCCCACGTCTTAGGAATCTTAATTTGAACTAATAGATCTCCCTTGTCTCTCTCGACTGCAGTCATCCTCTCAATATCAATCTCCGGGCCTACAAAGAAGTCATCGACAGACACAGTCCTCAACTTCCCATCGCGCGCTATGACCATTTGGGCATCCAACACAGACAACGCAGGCGCCGTATCAGCCGGCGTTACTGCGACGCAACGTTTGGCCTCAAACAGCGTGTGCTCTCTATTCATTGCTGTAGGTGTATTCGCGTAACACGTATTTCCACCGGCTCGATAACAAGGGAAGCCATCTCGGTAGTATGCGCATCGTGTATCTTGACAAATGTTACCCCCAATCGTACCCGCATTTCTGATTTGTGGACTTGCCACTCGTCCAGCAGCGTCAGCTAATACTGGGAATAACTCCTTCACTAACTTGTTTTGATTAAGCTCAGTTAAGGTCACCATTGGGCCAATAGCAATGTGGTCACCCTTATCCTCAATCCCATAGAGTTCTTTTACTCCAGAAATATCGATCAGGTACTCAGGTTTCTTAACTCGGTCTTTAAACCAATCGAAACTATCTTTTCCACCCGCGATCACCCAACCATCTTTACCGTGCTTATCTAACAAGGCCACAGCCTCATCAAGTGATGTCGGTTGGAGCATTTCGAATATGTGCATCATATCAGTCATCATCGTTCTCCTTACTGGCAGGCAATTTGAAGTGGCTTATGGCTCTGTGGGAGCCCGTTGACATGGTTGATAATCATGTCAGCTACCACTGGAACACGGTTGAATGTGTGGCCATCCAGCGCCTCGGTTATCGCAGCCAAATATGCTGAGGAGGCCGCACCTTGGATTGGCTCACCCACACCTTTTGCTCCCACCGGATTTTGCGGATCAGTCGCACCTTCGACATAAACCGACTGCATCGCGGCAGGCACATCAAGCCATGACGGTGGCTTAGCCTGATAAAGACCTCGAATTTGAGGACGTCCGTACTCTGGGTCGTATACGATCCGTTCGAGAGCCGCTAACCCAAACCCCATCACAGCAGCACCCCGAACCTGAGCTGCAAGTCCTTTAGGATGTAGTACGGTACCGACGTCTGGGATACCCAGATAATCGATGATTTCTACCCGTCCGGTTTCCACGTCAAGATCAATTTCGATGAAAGCTGCGGCAAGTCCAGGAACTGTTCCTTTCTTTGGTAACTTGTCTTTGGCCGCCGCGACCAAGCCCGTGCCAGCCAATGCTGTAGCCGACGCTTTGGTCATCGGATTTAACTCCTCATCCAATTCAGCACCACTGAACTTGCCACCAAGCTCAATTGCCTTCTTGGCAGCATCTGCGAAGGTCATCGAACCATTACCCGACTTGGCAATCACCTTCTCATCCTTCAGATCATAGTCCTCAGGATTTCCTCCCATGACCTGTGCTCCAATTTCAAGAAGAAGGTTCTTACACGCTGTACCCGCCGCAAAATTCGTTCGTGTCATAGTGAACGATGTGTTAGAACCAAATTGACCAAGATTCCAAGGCATATTGGCCTTAGTTCCACCACGTTCAATGACACAGTGATCCCAGTTGTACCCCAATACCTCCGCAGCCACACGAGCGGTATCCATGTAAGAGTATGTACCTAAATTCCCCACACCCGTGTGAATATGCAATACACCGTTAGGTGTGATCCGTACTAAGCCATCAAAACCAGCGGCGCCAGCTGAATGGTACGCCTGACCAATCCCGACCGCACGAATTTTGCTGCCGTTGCGCTTACCAGAATTCTTCTTCTTCTCAGCATAGCCGAAAGTCTTAGCTCCCTGCTCCAATGCCTCTTTCAAATATGCGCTAGTTACAGGACTCTGTTTAGCACCTACAGTTGCGTTTTTACCGCCCTCTCCCGGTGAATTAACGAGACGAAGATCAAGTGGATCAATACCAAGCTTGCGAGCCGCCTTATTCATTATCGGCTCCATGATGTTCGCAGTCTGATTTTCACCAGGACCTCGCTGAGGACCCTTTGGTGGTGTATTAGTCAGTACAGGAATTCCGCGGTATCGCATTGCCTCAGGCTGAAAAACAATAGAACTCGCATCACCAAAATTTTGGAAATCCCAAAAACCACCTGTTGGACCATTGTCTTGAACAACGAACGCATCAATCGCCTTAATCCGGCCATTTTTTCCGAAGCCAACCTTCACCCAGCCTTGGAATCCAGCTCGCGCCGATCCGTTATAAAATTCTTCAGCACGACTCATCCGCATCATGACTGGCCGACCACCCAGCTTCTTGGACATAAACGCTGGTATAGCCATCACCGGATACGCATAGCCTTTACCGCCGAATCCGCCACCACAGAATTCACTCACCATGACAACGTCCTTCGGCTCGATACCCACATACTTGGCCAAGCTTGGAACGGCAAATGACGAAGATTGAGTCGAACCCCAAAGGTGCAGTTTTCCGTTTTCCCAATATGCTGCAGCTGATCGCGGCTCTAGCGCGTGGTGAGCATTAGCCGACGACACAAAGGTTTCCTCGAGCACAAGCTCTGATTCTTTGAACTTCGCCTCGAGATCACCCCAAGACCAATCGATCGGTGCTGCGCCCATCGGAAGAGCATCATCGCCAGCTATGGCAAAGTCTTTTCCACTCCATTTTATTTCCTGGAACTTAACACCTCGTCTATTAGCGACGTTTCCACCATCCAAGGCATTGGGACCATCGGGTTTGAGACTATCCAACGGATCAATAACGAAAGGTAGTGGCTCCAGACTGACATCTACAAGCTCGATCGCTTCAGCCGCAGCCTGCTCTGTCTCCGCAGCAATTGCGAGAATTGGCTGCCCGACAAAAGCAGGGGTGCTACTCAGGATCGCATGCCCCGCATCTTTCGGCTGTTTCAGTTCATCCGCAGTAAGGACTCCTACAAACCCCGGTACCTGCTTGGCTTTCGATAAATCAATACCAGTGACTTTGGCGTGAGGCATCGGTGAGGATAGAACCTTAACGAACACCATCCCGTCTGCGCGAAAATCTTCGGCGTAACGCGCCTTCCCAGTGACCTTCGACTCGATATCTGGAGGAGTTAGGTCTTTACCAATAATTTTATAAGACATCTTTAGACCCTCTTAGCTGCGCTCATGACACCGTTCAAATAATGCTCATAAGCACCACAACGGCAGAGATTTCCCGATAAAGCCTGACGGACGTCGTCAACACTTGGATTTGGATTCTTCTCGAGTAAATTGACGGCCGACATCACCTGGCCGGGGGTACAAAAACCGCACTGCGGTCCAAGTTCATCGATGAATGCCTGTTGCACGGGATGCAGTCGCCCATTTTGGGCCACACCTTCTATCGTACGGATTTCTTTTCCCTGTACCCGCATGGTCAGAGTCGAACATGAATACTCAGTCTGTTCCCCGATAATTACCGTACAAGCACCACACTCAGCCCGGTTGCATCCGATCTTAGTTCCTGTCAAACCGAGTCGATACCTTAGTGTATGAGCTAACGTCTCATTCGGCGGTACGTCCAGCCGATGCTTTCGTCCATTAACGCTCAGAGTGATTAACCGATCGGTCTGCTTCGCGGCGGCATGCGCCTTATTAGAAGAAAATAGATAACCGCTCGAGGCGATGACCACTCCAGAACAAATGACGCCTCTTAAGAAGGCCCGACGAGACATCGTTGGTGGACGCCAGGACTCGGGTTCACCCGGTACATTGCCCGCTATCCCAATCGTCCCCGGCTCGGGACCAAAGTCATCAGCGGGATCTGGTGGCATCATCATGCCAACGCCATTGGTCTCCGCATCTTTAACTTCCCAACTCATATCAATACCCCCTTGGTACAACAAGCTCGAGGCGCTGCGTCGCGATCACGGAATGACTAGTTGTTGCTTTCGTTGC